>ENA-UAPA01000143-UAPA01000143.1-human-gut-metagenome-genome-assembly--contig:-NODE-143-length-33789-cov-10.316921_pt1 | contig 33789 bp, 25 predicted proteins | sample MGYA00243476_ERZ654569 | MGnify/ENA primary metagenome ERZ654569 (study PRJEB26926, sample SAMN06164726) | human gut metagenome | biome: ENVO:00009003; feature: ENVO:2100002; material: ENVO:00002003... | reverse complement strand
TCCGTCAGTCCAAAACGGGCGCGTGTCCCTGCAGCCACAAGAATTGGAACAACGGAAAGAAAAACCGGGGCTGCACGAAATGCATTCGATTTGCTCGACAAGATTCCCGGCACAAAGCGTGGCCCGGGCGGAGTGATTTGCCTTTATGACAGGCTTATCACACTGAAAGGCAATGACCGTGTTATTCCCATCAACTATCTGTGATAGACTTATGTGATTAAATTATTATCCCACCGCCTTTCGCACCTAATACTGCCACACCCACATCAACAGCCGATAAAAGAGCGCCGGTCGGGTTTCCGACCGGCGCTGCTGCGTAGATAGTTGCTCATTTCGCTCCTTCGTAGCTGCTCTGAATGTCCAGAACGATTTTTTTCATTATTCATCATTGCCTTTCCGAATTAAAACAATTGCCAAAACACCCCCACCAATCACCGCTGCGGCAATAACGGCGACGATCCACCACGGAAAAGAAAACCTCTCGCTCTCCACGGGAGAATTATGCTCTGTATTTTTTTCGTGGTCATCTTTTAGATCGGTACTCATGTCTTTTTCCGGCTCAACGCTGCTTTTTTCATCATTGTCGCCTTCAAGACTTCCGCTGTATTTTACCGGCTCTGTCATAGTTGCCTTACAGACAAGGCAGCTATAGGTCTTTTCACCATCGGCTTTTGGAGTAGGTTCCCTGGTTATTGTTCCCGCATCCCAATTATGTCCCACCGCAGGCACCTCTGCCCGTTCGGTAACGCCGCAGTCGCATTCCCGGGTCTTAATACCAGACTCCTCGCAGGTTGGCTCCGTAGTTACCATCCACTGGCCAAAGCTGTGGATATGGACAGGGTTGTTTTCATAGAATTCCACCCGGATCAGGCGGCTGTATGTCGGCTCGCTCTCTGCACCTCACGCCACATTCCACGCAGCATAGCAGTACCATTTCACGCCCAATTCCTCCGGCACCTGATAGCTTTCTCCCTCTGCGTAGTCAATGGCGCGAATCATCGCCATGTTTTCTATATCCGTGACATACCACTGATATTTCAGCGTACCGCCGTCGGACGCACTGGCATTGGTATACAAAGTGATCCCACTGCCGCCGATATAGCTATAGCAATCCGGCATTTCCGCCTCAATCACAGGCTTCGCCGGGCCCGCCGCCCAGGCTGCGGTGACCGTTACTCCCACAAGCATCCATGTAATAAAAGCAATTATCAGTCTTTTCATACTCTTTCTCCTCTCGGGAACCGTTATCGCAAATCCTGCCGTTTGGCGGCAATTACATCAGGATAAAACGCATACCCGTTTACACCCCGGAGGCTTTTCACGATAGAAAGCTTATCGCTTTCATAATTTTTCCAAAGCTCCAGCGCCTCCTCCGAAACCTCAGCCGCATAGGAGGCAATGGCGTAATGATCCCGGGCCGTAATAAACCGCACATCCTCCCCGGATATAAGCCGGCCGACCTCTATTCGTCCCTTATAAGAATCCGAAGAGTAACCATATTTATCGTTGTCAATTATAAAGAAGGTAAGCTCGCCGCCGTCGTTTTTTTCTACAAAGAAGGCAACACGACCTTCCGAAAATTCTGCCGTAACCGTTCCGATCCAGCTTTCCGGCAGTGTGATCTCATAGGCCCCGTCGGTAAAATTCACCGAGGTTATTTTTTCTGTTGTTATAAGCTTACGAAGCTCTTGAATAAATGTTGAAAAATTTTTCGGGAAGCTGTTGGTACCTTCGGCATTCACCTCCGTACCGTCCGCCAGAACAGCGTTAAAACTCATACCGGTACCGTCAAGCACCTGAGAATCGTAACCGTGAAAATCCGCCCATTTCTCAATTCTGCAATCACCGAATAATTCACACAGCTTTTGGAAAAGCTTTTCGTCTCCGTCAATTATGCGGATGGTATCACGGCATTCCGCATAATCCGAAATGGTATCATCCCACTCATCCGTGCTTATGTAATACTCTAAATGAACGCCGTTCTCCGTTTTGTATCCCTCGTAAACACGACGCTGCGCCGTCATATCGCTTTGCACCAGCTTAAAGCTTTTGAAATCCATGGGATCCCCTCCGTAATAATTATTACTACAATTATTATGTTTTGAAGCGCAAGCGGAAACGGATATTAAGAAGTTGCATACCAACATAAAACATAAAAGTAGCTTTTTCATTTATTCTTCCTTTCCGAAAGGCGCCGAATCACATTCGGTGCCTTTCGGAAAGAAGCTTGCCGCAGCAAGCCTCTCCCGTTTATGAATTGTACATAGGGATCATCCGTATTCGACTCAGGCTCTTTCCAGAAGGATCATTCCGTAGCTATACAGCAGGCATCCGTCCTCTGTGACCGGAATCTCCGCAAAGGAATCGGCCTTTTCCCCGAGGACTTCACCCTCGATCTTCGTGTCATAGTAGATCTTTCCGTTCTCTTCCTTCCATACCGTGCTTTCAACAGCGGCGTAGCCGTCCTCCCGGACCTCCACCCCTTGCTTGGCAGCCTCCTGGCGCATCTCCTCCGGCACGAACATAAGTGTGTTGAGCATACCGTCCTCGGCAAACTCCGTCCGATAGTTCATCAGCTCGGCGCTGCCCTCAAACCGCTCCTCCTGCGGCGGGTTGTCAGGGGTGAAGACCTTCACTCCGTCCGGTGTAGGCACACGGATCTCCTTGACCTTCCAAATTCCCCGAATATCCATATTTTCCCTCCTTGTCAAGCCATCATGCCCACGGATCGGCAGCCTTCGGCGTGCGCACACCCGTCAGCAGATACTGCTCCCACAAGAACCACTTGCCGTCGCTGCCCCGCTGGCGCATCTTGATAGGACGGGGATCGTCTGCTCCGCCGCAGGGGATAAACAGCTTCATATACCCCTGCTCCTCGCCGGACACATGGTTGCTCTCAATGGTGATCGTATACGGCTGGGTGGGTGTGTAGTTGTTGTCCGGTGTGGAGCCGGCGAAATAGGTGAACGGCAGGTAGGTCTTGCCATCGCGGAAGCGGTCATTCAGGAAAGAAATTTCCTGTCCGTTCAGCGGACGGGGTCCGCGCAGCCAATTCAGCATCTCCGTTCCGATGCTCTTGTCTGCCGCATATGCACACAAAGCGAGAACTGTAAGTGCCGCCGTCTTGAAGGGCGTGTCGAGGCTTGCCTCGGGAAGTGCCTGCATTTCGGCAAGGCTCTCCGGCAGTGCTGCAAAGGTAAATCTCTCCCGCTTACTGCCCAGGGATTGTGCGGCGGCATTTACCGCCTGCCCGGCTGTGCTTTTCAGCTTATCAAAGATACTCACGGGTTATCTCTCCTTTATAAAGTATTTTTTGCAGGGGGAAAGCTGCATCAGAATTTGCCGCCCCCGCCGCCATGGGTCGTGCCGGAGGAAGATGTGTGGGTGCTGCTCCCGCCTCCGGAATCATCGTTCTTGGGCTTTTCTGTGCGTGTGACAGTGTTATACAGGAACAGATCACGTCTCTCGTTAATGTTCAGGCTGTTGTCCTTTATGTAGTTGCTCGCAGCCGCCTGGAAGCGGACCGTTTTCAGCTTTGCTTTCATATTGCCCACTATGATGAGGGATAGGACGAAGCCCACAACGATGGCAATAGGGATCCAGATAAGGGAAAGTGGCTCCTTGGGCAGATTCTTTACATCGTAAGGCTCGCCGGTTCTTGCCTGTGTGATGAAGTCATCGCAAAGATCGGCGAATTTATCAAAGGCACCCGCAAAATTACCGTCGGACAGATCTCCCTTTATCTGCTTGCCGATATACTCAATGCCCGCGTCCGTAAAGACCGTAATGCCGTAGCCGCAGGTGGATATGTACCAGTCGTTGTCCTCGATGCTGATAAGGAGCAGCGCGCCGTCCCTGCTTTCGCCGTAGCCGAAGTTGCCGTAATCATAAATATCATCGGCATAGTCCCGCGGAGTTTTCCCGTCCAGCGTGTCAGTGGTCAGCACGACAATGTCCATTTTCTGACGCTCGCTGAGCTCATTAAGCTTTGTCACAAGCGACGATTCCTCGTTGCCGGAGAGCAGCCCCGCCAAGTCCTGCACGCGCTCATATTCGCTTGCGAAGCCATCCGTCTGCGCTGCAAAGGCGGGAGTCACTATACAAAGGCACAGAATAAGCGAGAACAACAGTGTCAGTATTTTCTTTTTCATTCCGTCCCCTCCTTAAATCAGCCCTATCAGGTGCAGGCCCCACGCAACGCCGTAGGAAGCCACTGAGAATATCGCTGCCAGCAAAAACGTCCAACGCTTGGCCGCAGCCTTATCCACCGGCAGGTCACCGACGAATTTCCCGGTCTGACCGTTCATGGCAAAGACATATTGATTGCCGTTCCATGTGGTGTTCAAAAGCCACACCGGATAAAGCGCATACCGGGCCTTTCCGCCATGGAACTGCACATTGGTGTTTTCCGGTGTAACGGTGGTATACCCTTCTACCGTCTCGGCAAATACCTCCTCGGTAGACCGCTTGACCCGCTGATTTGCCCGGTCAACGCTTTCCTCGGCGGTCACATCATACTTATCCGCCACATAGCCGGCAAGATAAGCCGTCTGGAAACGCACCGCATCCGAAATATTGTACGGCTCAATGGATTCCATCAGGTCATCCGCCATTTTAGAGGAGCCGTCCACCGGAACATGCTCAAAGCCGACGCTGCCGCCCCGATGCACCATAAAGTGGCTGGTTTCGGTGTAATCATAGTCACTGTCGCTCCATGTATGGACCTTTGTGGCCCGGTAACGCACCTGCGCATCCACATCGGTGTCGAAAAGCCAGAAGGGTACATAGACACCCTTGATCTCGTCGATATGGTTCTGATCCTTGAAAATCTTTGGCAGCAGCCGCTTCCCGGTCAGGTGCTTCATCAGCCCCGCCTTTGCCGCCTTTTTATCCAGCTTGAACGGGATCACAAGATCCGGCTTGAGAGCGCCTGAGAACTGGCCCATCATCACCACGGGATTGCCGCAGAAGGGGCAGGCAGTAGCCGCTGTGTTGGCATCGCCTACGATCTCGCCGCCGCAGGACTTGCACACATACGAGCGCAGGCCGTCGGTTTCTCCCTCCTGCCAGTCTCCACCGGCCGTGGTTTCCCATTCCATATTATCTGATTTTTCGCTCTGCAGCTCGGCGTCGTAGCCCTTCAGCGCCTCCATTTCAAACTCCGTGTCGCAATAAGGGCACTTCATTTTCTGGAGTGTGCTGTCAAAGGCTATCGCGCCGCCGCAGCAGGGGCATTTATATTCCTGCAAGGTTTGCATGAATAGATCTCCTCTCTTAAAGAAATTCACCCATTAAATGCCGCAAGGGCCGCATCTGCTTTCTGAATCCACTCGGTGCGGTCGCCGTAGATTGCGGCATCCAGGGAGTCGATTGCCTGCGCCGCCTTGTCGCCGGCATCGGCCTCTCCCTTTACCGTGGCAGAAAATCCTGCCGCGATATCCTTAACTGCGGTCATCTGCTGCTTCCAAACGTTCGAGGCGTTGCCGAGTGTATTCTGTACGCCGAACAGCGTATCGAAGTATTTTTTGAGCGCTTCAAAATCCTTTCTGTTGTTCATGGGGAGAACGAATTCGTAAAGGCCCTGCGTATTGGTAAAGCTGAGTCTTGCAAAAGGCTTCTTCTCGCTCTTATCGCCGTTTTTAACAAGCTGCTCCTCATACTTATAGCTGCGCAGGTCGGCAATGCGGTACACGCAGGCGCGGGTGGTCTTGCCGAACATCATAAACTTGTAATCGTTCTGCACATACGCCATCAGCCCGATATCCGCTGCCACATAGAGATAGGTGCCTAAGCGCTTCAGCTTTTTGCTCTTATCCTTTGCTTTCTCCCTCGGAACGAAATAGTGCTCCCACAGCTTGGTGCCGCGCTCCACCTGTGCAAGATGCGCCTTGACACCCGGAAGATTGCTATGCACATAGTCATACACCTTGAAGCCCTTTTTCCTGCAGTTCTTGCGGCAAATGCAGTTGCCGTCCGACAGCTTTTGCGTTTGGATCAGATTGATGTCCGCACCACAGATAGCACATTGATTAGCCATAATTTTCCTCCTTTTTCTGACAACGTCGGTTTGTTTTTAGCTTTTCTTGCTTTTGCATAATGATATTCAGCTTGTTGCTGTATCTGGTGGAGTCTCTGCTGAGCCTTCAGCCGCCTTATAATATCTGTCGGCAAGCACATAGAGATAATTAAGCGCCCTGTCGCCGAGTATTGCTTCCTTCTCCATTGTGCTTCCGTCAGAGAAAGTCATTCCCAGGCTGCATGCCGGTACGTCAGGTATGTGAAAAAAACGTATTGGATTGCGATGCCTGTAAAGCTTCTTTATCTCGCCATCCTCGCTAATAATCTGAAGGAATCCCGCTGCATCCTCCGCCGGTACCGGAAACGATTCGAAGGAGGCATAGTGCTCCTTCTGCTCTCCCACAAGGCAATCCGCAGAGAATAACCAGCCATTTTCTTCCTTTTTTAAAGCAAAGCAATACACCGGGTTCCTTTCCGTTCCGTAATAAACGGTATGGATCAAAACAAGATCATCAGCAGTAAACTTTTCACTTTCGCCGCAGCCCAAAAGCCCGAAAATCGGCAGGAATGCAAGCACAACCGCTGCAGCAATGCGCGCCTTGCGCTTCATGATTTACCGAAGCGGCCTGCCGCACTCCGGGCAGAATTTCGGCATACCCTGTCCCGCCGAGGGTCTCCACCCGCAGTTTGTACAGCCGGAGCTGACTACAGGCTTGGGGGTGCCGCAGTTTGCGCAGAATTTTCCGCTGCTTTGTGCGCCGCAGGACGGGCATACCCATGTCTCGCTGCCCATAGCATTGGGCGCGGAAGCAGGTCTTTCCTGACGGATGCCCGTGCTATCCACCCGATTCATCGTACTGCCGCCGTCCCAAACCCGGTTTCTGTTATCCCGGCGCATCAGAATGTCTGCAAGCTCGTGCATTCTCTGCTCATATTGGCGGTACAGGTCCGTATAGGGGCTGTCGGGGCGGTTGCCGTCGCTCAGCTCCAGTTCGATCTCACTAAACCATGGGGAATCCACCCGAATCGTCACATTGAACTCATAGTCGCAGGCATAGCGGGGCGGCACATAGCTCTTCTCATTTCCCTCAGAGTCCTTGTAAAAGATCTCCTCCTTATTCTCCCGGATATCCGTGTTCACTCCCAGCACCTGAGAAAATGCAATGAGGTCAGGATTGCTGCTGCGCCAGTTAGAGGTCCCGGTAACGATGAACCGCTCCCCTATAGGATCGATGTATACCTTTTTGCTCCCGTCAAAGGTGATCGACGGGGCAAAGCCGGCAAGCTTCTTTTCGTTTTCCGCACGGTAAGCAAGCTGGCGCTTGATGTCCTCCACCGTCGAGCTCCGCCGTTCGCTGAAAAACGGCGAGAGCTTTCTTGCGCAATCCTTACAGAGATTCCCGTCCTCCAGCTTGCGGTTTCCGAGAAGTCCGATTTTCTCACCGCAGATGTCGCAGTATTTTTTGTCAAACAGTCCCATAATGTGATCCTCCGCTTATTAATTTTTTTGTACAATCCATTTTGCGTTGTTGACCTGTAAGCCGTACCCGCAGAACGAACAGCAGTTGTTTTCATCAGGCATGAAATTGGCGCCGCAGGACGGGCAATCCTTTTCGGTAAAGAACTCGCCGTCCGTTTTTCGCTTTTCGGGATATCTTGCCCTTTGCATGAGCAATCTCTTTTTAAATCTTTCTGTATACGGCTTTTGATTTTCGGGAAGAAAGGTTTTTGTTCCGAAAATGTCAGCCGTAACGGTTGTTGTTTCTTCTGTGTGGGCAACTTTTAAAAGCTTAATTGTACCAACGCTGAAATCAAGCAGATCTTCGTCGTTTTCATTCTCCCAAAAGTGTTCGTTTAAGCAGGCTCTGAGATAATTCTCGGAATATCTTACAATTTTTCCGGCAAGCTTTTCTTGCCTGATTTTCCCGCAGATAATCGGTGTAACGATTCCCCCGAAAGTCAGAACCGCTGCACCAACGCCGGCGGCAAGGGAAATCTCGGTGTCCTTGATCAGATATAAGCACAGAAAGACACATAAGAAAAGTATGGAGCCGGACACAAGAAGCTGTAAAAAACTTTTCAGGTTTGTACTGATAGATTCATAAATCTCAAACGACTCGGTCTGCCAATCGTAAAACTCGTTTTTTATAACGGCGCCGCAGTATTCACAGGTAACCTGCTGACTGTCAAGCTTGACTCTTGCACCGCAGGACGGGCAGGTTATGCTCAACATATCGTTATAATAGCTTTTCTTATTTTCTTTTTGATCGGTGCGGCGAACGTGTCTTGACTGAAGTATTCTGAGATATGAATTCTTACGGTATATCTCGCTCTGAACCATGTTGCCTTCGGTTGACTCAAAACGCTCCAGTGTGCTGCACATTAAAACCGATTCCCGCCATTCTCTGCCGTCATCGCTCCATGTTTCAAAGTTGTTTTTAGGAATGGGAACAACATCTGTGACGTAAATTTTGCGGCAAAGCTTATTCCTATGAAGTCTGTTGATCTGACTGACGATTTTTTTCCGGAATGCCATATCCATTCTTGCCGGAAGAAGGTCTTGATCCGCATTCCCCAGCGGTATCAGAATTCTTTCAAAGGCGTTTCTCATATCTCTTCGGATTTTTGAATTCTGAAGGGGTGTTTCCTTTTTCGCAAGCAATCTTTCCAGTTTGGCTTTTTTAGAGTTTTTGGAGCTGTATTCCGAAAAATCTATGGTAAGTATCCTTTTACCGATATAGAATGTACATAAAATAGCAAAGGAAGCCGCAATAATCAGCGCTACTGATAAATCCATAAAAGTACCTCTGATTTATTCCTTGCTGATCATTTCGTTTTCGCTTTTCTTTTTTCGGTTGTCTTTTACAACGTCGCATATCATTATGACAACAAAGAACAAGCCGACGGGGATTGCCGCACAATAGAGCAGAAAATCAACGGGGCTTCCCTCAGGCGAAAGCTTGTAATCACCTTTTGAGGTTTTATAAACCTCGACGTCTATTGTGTCGCCTTTTCTCAATTTATCATAGGCATATTTTTTTGAGTAGTCGCTTGACCAGACACGCTCTTCACATTTTCCCTTATAGGTTTTTCCGTCAATAACATATGAAACCTTAAATTTATATGTTGTATACTTTACATCACCGGAATCATCCTTATCGTCCTTGGTTGAGAAGTCAACAATGACAGCTGGAATTTTCCGTATATCGGTTGAGCTTTTATATTCCCTGCTGTCGATTCTGCTTGTAACAATTCCGATTACACCCGCAATTATCAAGCCGATGCCGGCGACCATGATAAATATGGTCATTTTAATGTCTTTTTTTCTTTTACTCATAACAGGATCTCCTTTTGCAAGCAAATGCAAAATCGCTCTTTAACAAATCACACAAAAAATTCTTTGCCGTCTCGCCGGCAGGGAAGCTTATCCTGCTGCGCAAAAGCCTTTCGGCGGTATGAACGGCTTTTTGTCTAAGCCGTTCATACCTGGCCGAAACAACACTTCCGTTAATACGGTTCCCGCTAAGCAGCAGTTTTATTTTTTATCGTTATCGTCGAATATATCTCCGCATTCAGGGCAGAACTTCGGCGGATTCGTCGGATCCTCCGGCTCCCAGCCGCATTTATCGCAGCGGTAGAGCGGTGCGCCCTCGGGTTTTCTGGCGCCGCAGCTCTGGCAGAATTTACCCTTATTCAAAGTGCCGCAGGTGCAGGTCCAGCCCTCGGAATCCGCCGGCTTGGGAGAGCCGCATTCGGGGCAGAACTTGCCGGTGGCCGTAGCTCCGCACTTGCATTTCCATGCGCCGGCCTGTACGGGCTCCGGTTTCTTGGCACCGCACTCCGGGCAGAACTTACCCGTGGCGGTTGCGCCGCAGGCACATTTCCAGCCGCCCGCTGCCGGTGCCGCCGGAGCCTGCTGCTGCGCCTGCTGCTGCGCTTGCTGCTGTTGCTGCTGTCCCATGGCAAACAGGTTCTGTGCGTTCATGCCGCCGCCGGCATTCATGGCCATGCCCATGCCCATAAAGCCGGTCATAGCGCCTGCCTGGTTGCCTGCCGCCGTCTTCATGGCATCCGCCTGTGCGCCCACCAGCGTGGCTGCCGCCATGGTGGGATCCCGCATGATGGCCGTGCGCTGGGCCTGCTTGATCATCTCCGCATCCTCTTCCGGCAGCGTGACCGAACCCAGGGCAATGCTGACTACCTTCAGACCGCGCAGCTCGCCCCACTTGGCAGAGAGCGCCACATTCATGGCATCCTCCAGGTCGGTATTGTGGCTGACGATCTGATTCGGGCGCAGCTCCAGGTCGGACAGCTTACCGAAGGCCGGCTGCAAAGCGCTGACAAACTCGGTTTTCAGCTGGCTATCCAGCTCGTCCCGGGTATACTCCTTCTCCACATTTCCGCAGACATTGGTGTAAAAGAGCAGAGGGTCTGCGATCTTATACGAATAAACACCGGAGCAGCGCACCGAAACGTCCACATCCAAACCGATCTTGGAATCCACCACACGGAAGGGGATGGGATTCGGCGTGCCGAATTTGTTGTCAATAAGCTCCTTGGTGTTGAAATAGTACACCCGCTGGTCCTTGCCGGTGTCGCCGCCGTAGGTAAAGCGCTTGCCGATGGTCTGGAAGGTGGCGCGGACGCTGTCCCCCAGATTGCCGGAGAAGATGGAGGGCTCCGTGGAGGTATCATATGTAAATTCCCCGGGCTCGGCGCAGATCTCCACCACCTTCCCCTGCTCCACAATGATCATGCACTGCCCGTCGGCCACGGCAATACCGGAGCCGTTGGAAATAATGTTGTCGCTCCCCTTCGTATTGGAGGACCTGCCGCTGACGCGCTTTTGCCCCTTGGTGACCAGCACCTCCTTGGGCATAGACTCGCAGTAGAAAAATTCCTTCCACTGGTCGGCAAGAGTGCCACCCAATGCACCGATACCCGCTTTAATAAGTCCCATAATAAAAGCTCCTTTCCAATTGTGAGAATGATCCATATACTTTTCCGACCGGAGCCGGCAGATCACTTCTTTTTTCCGTGGACCCCCACGGAATATGAATGATTGTTCTCCCCTTGTTTTTATTGCCGCCCGACAGTAGACCACGTATCGCTTATGGCATCGTAGCTATAGACGAGATTGTCGCACACGCCGTAATAACGTTCTCTGACAAACTGCTCCTCGCTGTCGGTTCCCAGGGCAAACAGCAGGCAGGGGCGCCCCTCAATCCACTGGGTATTTCCGGTATACATAACCTTCATTCCCTGCATGACCGCCTGCTTTACCTCGTCCGTTTCCAGAAGAAGCTCTGTTGCGATTTGAATGGATCGCTCATCGGGCACTTCCTCGTATGTTGAGAAATCGTACACCCCTGCGATCTCCTGCAGGTGCCCGTTTTCCATGGACAGCGACGGGCGGAAGTCCATGGCCCCGCCGCCGTCAGTAGCGGCAATCAGCACATTGGAGTATATCTCGCTGAGGTTGCACCGCAGCAACAGCGGTTCGCCGGGCTCCCCCACGTGGAGGGGATTGCTCTTGTCGTCGGCATACTCGCCGTCTTCGGTCATCATGGATGGGTACACGATTATCGTTCCCTTGTCATTCGGCGGTATAATTGCATACAGCTCCTGTCCCTCAGCCATGTAAAGCGGCGCACGGGATAGGCTGGGATATTCCTTTCCCGTTTCGCTGCCCGCAACATAGGCGCGCAGGTCCACCTCAGAGCTCTCGCTATCCACATAGCCGATAAAGGCGACGGCGACTGCGCTGCCGCTCTGTGCGATTTTCTTTTGCAGCGCCGCAAAAGCGGCCTCCTCTGTGTTTTTATCATCCGGATCCTTCGCGGTGTTGCCCCCGGGGATCGTGCTCCCGCCTGGGATAGAAGGGTTTTTTTCGGGTGAAGCCGAACATCCGCACAAAGAGCAAATGAATAACATTACTATGCAAAACAGGCAAAATGCTTTCCTCATACGCGACCCTCGCTTTTTCATAATTATTCCAAGTACGCCATCATAAGCGGTATATTCCTCGACGTGCTGTGTGAACCCGCCTCAGCGGATATTATGCGGCACTGTCATGACTTCAAAACGGCAGCGTAGCATCGATCAATTCAGCGCAGAGGACTTACCGTTGTAATAACGCAGAATCTGATTGATATCAGTCGTGTCGATCGAATTGTCGGCATATATATCGGCAACCTTCAGCCGATATGCCCTTGTTTCGGCATCGCCGTTATCAAAGACGGAGGTTTTTCCGTTAAACCTTCTGCAGATCTGTACGACGTCAGTCATATCTCTGACCCCGTCCCCGTTCACATCTCCCAGCAGCCAAATCTCTGCGTTCTGCGTCACCGCTTCTCCGCTCACCGTCACGGTATACTCCCGGGTGACATGATTATTCTTCATCACCCGCATGGTGTAGGTACCGGAAGCGATCCCGGAAATCGTGTAGGAGGCGGTATATTGATTCCCCTCCTTCGTTCCGCCGGAGACCGTGGTTTCATACGCAGGCTCTGAGAGTCCCTGCTGAATGAGCTGAATGGTCACCTTATCGGAAGCGGAATTAAAGCTCTTCACCGTGCCGCTGACGGAGCCGCGGGCGTTGGGGTCAACCACCTTATAGGATTCATACACCTGCCAGACATGCCCGTCTGTATTGTCTTCATATTCCATCCATGCGTTTACGCTCTTACCGTTCACCTTGAAATCTTTCCAATTTTTCGGGTATACATAGCCCATTTCTTCGCCGCCCTCAAATCCGATACGAAGATCGAGGAAATACGATTTTCCAACCTCAAATTTGTCAAATTTCCTCATTGGTTTTTGATCGGGTCCCAGCCATTGCATCGACAGCACCTTCATATTATACGGCAGGCTTGTTGGTTTTTCATAGTCGGCAAAGGCAGCGGGGCAGTCCCCCGCCTTAGGCTCCTGTACGCGGATATCGGTCCCGTATTTCACTCCCTCGCTGTTCGGCTCCAACAGTTGGGAGACCCGGTATTTCCGTCCTATCGGTGAATAGTCGTACCAATCGCCCTTATAGACTGTGCTGTATGTTTCCGCAGAGTCGAATATCCCGTTGGCTCTGTAGCCTGCGGGCTGGATCACCTTTACCGAAGCATTCTCGGGGAGATAATAGCCAACCCCCGGCTTTACGTCGAAGTAGACATAACACGTATCGCCTTCACGCAATTGACCGGCCTCTACGCCGTAAGAGCCATAGGCGACATCGTATACCACCGTATCCTGGAAAGAATACTTTTTCGGTTCATTCGATACGATCTCCGTAAACCCGGCGTCAATGCCGAGACGGAAATTCTTGAGCGTACCGCGCACATCCGTCAGCTTCCGCTGTGCCACAAGGTTGACAGTGAGGGCTTTTTCTCCATAGGTGAATGACCTATATGTAACCTTTGTATGCTGCACATTCAGAGTAACTCCGTTGTCTGCCGTCGCAGTCGAATCGGCAAGCTCATATCCGTGCCGTGCGTTTATCCAGAAGTACATAGTATACGCATCCTCATCGGACCGATATCTCCACTCGGAGGGGATACCAGTTGAATATGACTCGTTGGTATAGCATTTCGCCAATGTATCCGGATGCAGGGAGATCTTGTGGGTGGCGTTGGTTGCTTCGGTAAATTCGCCCCCCGCCTGCAGAAGCTGAACACTATATATGTATTGCTTGCCGCTGACCGCTTCGTTCATCTGCACATCAAATTCGATGTGTGTCTGATAAAGGACACTCGCTTCTGTCATCGGTCTGACATAGTTACTATCTGCCGACGGCCTGCAGGCCCAGTAGAACTCTACACTGTGTTTTCCGGTGCGGTCCACATAAAAATCAAGTGTATAGGGTTCTCCTTCATAGCCCTCTTCCTGACCCGGCTTGCACAGGAGGCCGTAGAAATCGAACCTGACTCTGCCTGCATCCCTCAGCTTTTGCATCCACTGGGGCATATACACAATATCCGCAGACATCTCATAGCCCAGGCCGGCCTTCAGGCCCCACACCGTCTGACCCCCCTTCACCTCCTGGAAGTTGAGGTTGAAGCGGATCTGCGGCATATAGTCTCTGCGATCCATGGTAAGATTATAGCAACCGCTGCTGTCGGTTCTTCCGGCTATATACCATTCCCCGCCGATCTTACCGATGCTCCTGTAATTCTTAAACACCTTCGCCGGGTCGGTTTCGCCGTTGCTGCCGAATAAGGTCCATCCGCCGGAGCCCCGCTGCACATAGACATTCAGGCTCTTTGCGTTGACGAGCTTGAAGTTGTTCATATGGCAGCTCCATGCGGCGGCGTTGGTCCGGGGATTTTTGATAGAAAGGGAAACATCCCTGGTGGTGTCGATGGTGAGTGAGATCGTCTGGATCAGGGAGCTCACATCTCTGTGGCTGTTGCCGCAGACGATACTCAGCGCGGCATCCTCCAGAACCGATGTGTTTTTCGCCACGATGGCATAGTCGGGGCTGGTTTTCCTGGGGGCATTCGTCGTGACGATACCCAGCTTCCCGTTTCCGCACAACTCAAAGCTGCCGCAGCCGTTCATGCTTCCCTCCGACTGGGCCAGATCGATCACCGCGCCGGTTGCGCCGTTTTGGGGACAGTAGGCGGTCTTGTTCTTATACTGGGTGCTGTGGTTGAAGGTGACATAGACGCCGTCGGTCACCATCAGCTTCAGATCGACGCCGGGGGCATACAGGGCGGATAGCTTCAGATTGTCGAACAGAACCAGCGTCAGAGACCGACCCTCAAGCCCCGAAAGATCCAGGAAATCATTCTCAAAACGTGTCCAATACATAAGAATGCCGTTATCGTATGACACGACCCGCTGAAGATTTGTATCGCTCTTATAGCCTTCGAGTAATCTCTCGTTATATATGCAATCCTCCGGGTCTATAATGACCGAACGGCTCACCACCCTGCCGTTTTTATAGAAAAAATAGACGTGACCGTAGATTATCTCCGTTCCCTCGACCAAATTGGTCAGCGCGGGATACGACGAAGAAGAGGCCCGCGCTGCCTCCTGGCTGGCGCCGGTCGTCTCCTCGCCGCCGCTTTCAGCGCCCACCGACAGGACAGAAAGCGGCAGCAAGCCCACCAGCATGATCAGCGCCAGCAAAAAGTTGAGCCATCGATTTCGTTTACTTGTTTTCATCTCATTTCCTCCTTTACAAAGTCCAGATGGTTTTTGAAGCCGAGCACCTTAGTGGATTGCTGTATGACATTACCTTTCCAAAGAAAACCAACTGCTTGATTTTCTTTGGAAAAGCGAAAGGGCGGAGGCGGATGGCTTCCGTCCCGCCCTTTGCTTCAATCCTTTAGCACGGTTTTCCGGTTAGATGGTTTATCTGCTCCTTCTGCGGGAATACAGGGTTGCTCCCATCAGAGCCGCACCGGATACGATCGCCATCGCGATGCTGAAAGCGATCATGCTGCCGTCGCCGGTCTTGGGGGTTTCCGGCGCAGGAGGCGTCACCGGCTTCTTGGGGGTTTCCGGCGCAGGAGGCGTCACCGGCTTCTCGGCGCTATAGCTGTTGGTGAAGCCGATTTCCTCCATGGGATTGTTGTATTCCAGCTCGCCCTTCTCGTCGAACTTGAAGAAGGCCCAGCCCCGAACGCTGTCATAGCTGTCGACAAACAGAGGCATGGCGTAGAAGATGCTCTCATCGTAAGTCCAACCCGCAGCATTGCCCTTGACCTGGTGGATAACGAAGCCCTCGGACAGATTGCCGGCCTGATCCCTACTGATGGTGAAAATGAACTTACCCTCATAGGTCTTTTCGCCATTGGTCTCCACGGTATCCTGCACCAGCGTATAGACGGTGGGGGCGCCGAATCTGTCAATAGCGAACTTGAAGGTCTCCTGGCCGGGATCCATTTCGCCGGTCTTCTTCACGGTGAGCTTGAAGGGGACCTCGATGCGAATGCTGCCGTTCTCCCGCTGCGGCTCAAGCACACGGCCGCAGCCGGTGCACTTCACAGCGTAATCGTAGGTCGCTCCGCCCTCATGATCGGGCGTATGGGGCTGCACTGCATCATAGGCATCGTGATACTGGCACTTGTGGGCATGACCGGTCTCCCCGCAATCGACCCACTCACTGCCGTAAACATGAGCGCCCTGCTTGCCGTTATAGAACTTATCCGCAGCGGCGGCATCATCCTTGGCGCTGTGGGTTGCGTCATTGGCGCAGGTGTACCAATAGGTGTCAAACTCGCGGCAATCTGCAGCGGTGGATCTTCTGTGAGCTTCATCGCTGTTTTGCACGGTGTAGCTATGACCCGTCTTGGGAAGCACCACACTGCTGTGGTCGGTAATTTCCGTGGCGGCGGCAGCATCCTCGAAGAGCTTGCCGCAGGTGCACCGGTAGTACTCCTTGTTGCCGTCAGTGGTGCAGGTAGCGTCCACCTTCTCCACCTTGGTCAGATGGTTGGCATGGACATGGCCCGTTGCAGCCTGCATCACAAATCCGCATTCTGTGCAGGTCTGCGGTGTGGTTTCCGTTGCGGCAGGGCCTGCCGTGTGAGGCATTACGGTATCATGGTGCGCCGCGTTGCGGCTGCAGACATGGGCGTGGCCGTCGGCCTCCTTGTATCCCCACTCAGAAGTGTTGAAATCATGATCGTCGTTGGTGGCCCTGTACGGGATCCCGGTAAGGGGATTATCGCTCATGTCAAACAGCTTGCCGCAGAGATCGCACTTCTTATAAGCGTCCCAGCCCTTCTCGGTGCAGTTCGATTCCTTCTCCGGGAAGAGGGTGAAGGAGCCGTGACCACAGTTTACCGTCACCTTGCAGGTGGCCGTTTTTGTTCCTGCCGTTGCGGTAATGATCGCTTCACCGGGGGCTACGGCGGTCACCTTGCCCGTGGCGGGATCAACGGTAGCAACAGCGGGCTTGTCAGAAGACCATACCACCGTGTCGGTAGAATCGGCCGGCGTGACCGTCGCTTTCAGGCTGTCATCCACTGCACCGGCAACCAGTGTCAATTCACTCTTGTTAAGAGTGATACCCGTTGCCGGCTTCGGGGCGGCAGTGATGGTGATCACAGCCGTCTTGTGCGTGAAATCATCCTTTGTAATCAGAAATACGGGGAGTCCGTCTTCGTCTACCGCTCCGACCTTGATGTGTTCATCCAGATAAAATTCGGAATTGCCCAAAGCGGCGCCATCCTTGACTCTGATCTGAGCCGTCAGCTCAAGTCCGTCAAAGTCGATCTTCGCATCACCGGACGGTTCGTAATAAGCAGCAGAGAAAAAGCCGTTCTTGTTGCAATCCTCCGGATCTGACTGCATATGATTCATGCCGTTGATAGCCGGAGCCTTATATTCCGTTACCTCAAAGACATTTTTATCAAAATGCACCTTTAATGACATGTCACTTATTTTTTCGGTTGTTCCGGGCACTTTCAAAGTGACGCTGAAAGTGCTTCCGGGTGACGCCGTCGAAACCGAGGCAGTCACGCCGCTGTCATCCTCTGCAGCCCATGCCGGCACTGCAGATACCAGCAAGCTACACACCATGACAATGGATAAGAGTAGGGTTCCTATTCGCTTGTTCATGACTAAGCTCCTTTTCATTGATTTGCGGGGCGGTTAGTACTTACCTTGCCGCAGCCTCGCTTAGTTACGGTAAGGCAGGGAGATTATTCTCCTGTTTATTTCTTATGCCTTTACATCCGGTCTGTATCGCAGCATTGCATACAAAAGGAAAGTATCGGCATTAAGACAAAATAAATAATTTACGGCTCTATCCCAGCACAGAGGACTTACCGTTGTAATAACGCAGAATCTGATTGATATCAGTCGTGTCGATCGAATTGTCGGCATATATATCGGCAACCTTCAGCCGATATGCCCTTGTTTCGGCATCGCCGTTATCAAAGACGGAGGTTTTTCCGTTAAACCTTCTGCAGATCTGTACGACGTCAGTCATATCTCTGACCCCGTCCCCGTTCACATCTCCCAGCAGCCAAATCTCTGCGTTTTGCGTCACCGCATCGCCGCTCACCGTCACGGTGTACTCCCGGGTGACATGATTCTTCTTCGACACCCGCATGGTATAGGTGCCGGGAGCAACCTCGGGAATGTCGTAGGTGGTGGTGTATTGTCCGGAGCTGTCTTTTGTTCCCCCCGGCACCGATACGGTGTACTTGGGCTCTGCGCTGCCATCGGCAAACAGGGAAACGGTCACATCGCTGCCATCGCGGAAGCTCACCGCCTGACCGTGTACACCCGAAGCAACGGGAACGGAGTATCCTACGGTAAGAGTTGTTCTGTCCCCGTCCTGCGCGCTTATATACGCTTTTGCCCCATTCACATAAGCATCCAGCTCCTCGTCGTCAGCTATGTAATAGCCCTCTTCGCACTGTAAAATCACGTTTACGTGATATCTTCTGCCTGCGATAAAGGTCATATCAGCCTGAATCCGCTCCCCCGTAGCGGAAGCATACCATGTATAGTTTACAACCGAAACGCCGCCCGGCAGCCCCGCAACCAGATTATTGTTATATATCGGTCTTTCGCCCGCCCACGGAAGTGGCACGCCCAAAGACAGATAGTCATAATGAATCACATCCGGTTCCGGTACCAAATCTATTACGTATGCCTGGGCGGATGCATCATACGGCACTTCAAGATAATTTTCTGCAATGTTGAGATCACTGTACATCCGCAGCTTGACATTCGTGTTGACATAATAGCCAAATGTGATATCGTACTGCTCCGGACCGTTGTGGAATGTCATTCCTTGTTTGCCCGTGCCCACCAGCTTGATCCGATAGGTATAGTCTGGATCGATCATCTCGTCGGGGCTGGTGCTGTAAACAACTCCGTTTTTGATTCGCTGGATCTCCTTAATCTCAAAATCAAAATGGCTGTCCTTCGGCCTGATGTTCACTCCGCCGACCAGGCTTCCCGCCCGCAGTCCGGCAACGGTACCCCAGGCGCTTTGAATCAGCTCGGAGGGATGGGAGGCCAGGGACACCCCCAGGGACCTTTCATCACTGGCGACCGAAACAGATATACTGTCGCATTCCCGGTTGAGGCCCCGGATCTTGACCTTCGGCGGGTTGTTCTTATCGAATTTATACCCCTCATAGCCGTCCTTGAGGTACACACGGATGAAGCGATAATACTGATCCCCCAATATCGCGGGAACACTGCCGTTTCCGGTCAGGTCCCAAATATCTTCATGTTCCCAGTAGCCCCGCCTGTCCTCGATGGTGTAGGGAGCACTCCCATCCACAGTGAAGGCACCGCTGGTATAATCCCCCTGCACCAGAGGCTGGCTGATATCCAGATAAATGGTGTCGATAGCCTTCGTCCGATCCACCCACCGTGCCACCTTTGCGCCCTTGTAGCCGGTCGTAACCTGCTTCTTTACGCCGTTGGTCTCCAGCATCAGGTCATACTGCAGCTCCATGGTGGTCAGTGTGTCCACATTGGATTCATTAATGTAGTAAGTCACCGAAAACGGCTCTTTACCCGATTCCGGAACATCGGGATAATGAACCATGCCATACCCTATTTCGTCATCAACGAGTATCCGAATATACCCGGTCGAATAATCATTGGAATAGCTGTACCCCAGCACACGCAGCATGGGGGAAATCGGATACATGACAAACGTCACCCGATGCTCGCTCTCCGCGGTGGTATCCACCTGGGGTGCGCTGAAGCCTCGCTCGCCGCAGGCCATGGGCTCGCCGTCCAGCAGAACCTCCTTCACGCCGTAGGCGTTGGAGATCACCTTGGCTATGCCGCCCTGAATACCCAGCGACGTACCCTGGAAAGCCATGGTCGGCCCGCCGTTTTCAACCGACCGGCGCATATTGCCCCGCACATACCAGTTTCCGTCGTGCACATCGGTGAAGACCGCGCCGTTTTCGCTGATAAGGTGCGGCACCAGGCCCCACATCATAGTCTTCGCATCATCCAGGGTCGCGCCCGGAATATCGTTATAAAATAACCGGTAATCCCAGTTATTGTCATAAAAACTTTGCATCTTCCCGCCTAACACCAGACGGCACTGGTCCAGCTTATCGGTGGTACGCATGAAATATGCATCGTTGATCTGCATGGGCAGATGATCGAAATTGCTGGCATAGACATCCCCGGTCAATATCAGAGCGATGGACTGCCGGAAAAAGCCGCCGTTTACCACCAGCTCATACTTTCCCCGGTTCTCCGGTGTGGGGGCGCTGTGCAGAACCACCCGGTCGAAGGTACCGCCGTTGATGGTGACGCTGCCGCCTGCTTCTCCCCGAATGGCTTGCAGCCGGCGGGAAAGATACCGCTCCTCCTTCTCGCCCCCGGGACTGGTCACCTGCGTCAGTACCTCGCCGCCGTTAAAGATCGCCGTACCGGATACACCGATGGCGCACTTCGTATACTGATTATCATTGGAGGGACACAGCATCTTGACCGTACCGCTCTCCATAACCAGCGTACCTTTACTCACATTGATAAACTCATAGTAGAATTCCTGATTAAACTCGCCGATCAGGGCGCCGCCCCCCACGCTGTCGCGGATGGTCAGCCGGGCATCCTTATGACTTATATTGATCAGATACCCCTGCGCAACCTCCGAATAGTATTTCGCATACGCATTGACGGTGTGTCCGTTCAGATCCAGCACCTTGTCCATGGCCATCGTCATGAAGATGATGTTGTCCTGATGCAGACCGGTGTGCCCGTTCAGAGACTTTGTTTCGATGTCCTTAACCACCTTCACCACCGAGCAATTTGTCGTGTAGTCCAGCGCCTTTTTCAGCTCCGCCCAGGTAGAAACCTCCACCGTGCCATCTGCTGCATCGGCCGTCACCGGGAAGAAGGGCACTGCTGATACGAGCATCATCACTGCCAGCAGAAGGCTAAGCCATTTTCTTTTTTTCATTGTGCTTCACCCTACCTTTCTTATGCTTGATGCTCTTGTTGCCATACATCCCGGCTCCGCAGATTGGGCATTTGACGATACCAGACAGAAGATGCACCTTGGTGTCCTTGCCACGGTTCACATGTTCATACTTTTCAGCCTGCGCCAGCAGCTTGACCTGTGCTTCGTGCCAGAGTTCTTCCGACACAATCCCCTCATGCAGGCCGTCCACCAACAAATAATCGTCCTGCTCCACAAGCCGGTAATCGTTCCTGGTGCCATGCACCTTCTCCGTTCTGCGTCTACCATAGGCGATTTTCCCACAGTACACAGGGTTTTTCAGTATTCTCCGGATAAGAGCCGCATCGAATAGCGGATTTTTGCCGTTCTGTCGCTGGATTTTGTGAATACCATGTTGGTCAAGATATTTGGCAAGACCATTTGCACCCATGTCGGTATGCACATACTGGTCAAAAATTACGCGGATCGCCGCTGCTTCTTCCTCGTTGATGAAGAGTTGTCCCTTTTCCAGCTTATAGCCATATGGCGCAAAGCCGCCGTTCCATTTGCCCTCACGGGCCTTCTGGATTCTGCCCTCCATTGTTTGGACACGGATGTTTTCTCGCTCAATCTCCGCAACGGCTGACAGAACAGAGATCATCAGCTTTCCGGCATCCTTGGAAGAATCAATCCCATCCTCCACACAAATCAGATTGACGCCGAAATCCTGCATGACCTGCAAAGTGGACAATACGTCTGCTGCATTTCTGCCGAAGCGGGACAGCTTGAACACCAGCACAAAGGAAACACCATCTTTCCCGGACTTTATATCTTCCATCATGCGGTTGAACTCCGCTCTGCCCTCAATGGATTTACCCGACTTCCCGGCATCCTCATACTCACCGGCTATCTCATATTCATTATACTCGGCAAAGGCTTTCATTCTGGATTTCTGAGCATCCAGAGAGTATCCGTCGATCTGCATGGCGGTGGATACTCTTGTATAGATATATACTTTTGTCTTTTCTTTCTTCATAAAGCTTCCTTATGCTGTTCTATCCGTCAGTACACGGAAGCAAAACATTTCATCTTCTCGGAACTGTCGGATGTGGGGATGTTTGGGCTTGCGGGAAGCTGCCACAGCTTGTCCCTGTTCGGTGCTGATACCGAAGTCCACAGCCAGCCTTTGCGCCGCTTGCAAGCTTCCCAAATCAAACAGCTTTGCCGTAAATTCAATCACATCCCCGGTAGCTCCACAGCCGAAGCAGAAGAAATATTCCTCGTTCAGCTTCAGACTGGGATGCCTGTCATTGTGGAATGGGCAGCAAGCCATGCCGTTGCGGTTGACTTTCAGCCCGTAGTGTTCGGCGGCTTGTCTTACGGGAACTGCCGCCTTGATGGTTTCAAATAGATTCATACGCATACCTCCATAATTAATTTGACAATTCTTGCTTGTCACCTGAATATACGGAGAAAACAGCTTTCAACCGAAAAATCCGGCACTTCTGCAAAAAAAGAAATCGCCGCCCTGAATTTTTGCAAAAATGCAAAATACACAGGGCGGCGAATGTTCACAATATGCATCTTGATATTGTTCCGCAAATAGAATATAATACTGTTGGATTTAGACGAAAAGGGGTGTTGAGGGTGCGCTATTTATCAACTTTTGAGGTGGCGGAGAAATGGGGGATTTCTCCTCGTCGTGTGGGTGTTCTCTGTAGCCAAAACCGCATCCCCGGCGCACAGCAAGCAGGAAGCCGCTGGATTATCCCAGAAGATGCAGAGAAGCCCGCTGATGCCAGAATCAAAAGCGGCAAATATATCAAAGCAAAAAATAAGGAAAGGAGGACATAACGAATGGAGAATACATTTTTGCCCGGTACTGTTAGACAGCGTCTTGCCGATCTGATGAAATATCACAAGGTATCTCAGACTGACCTTGCGCTAAAAATTGGATGCGGCGACAGCTTGCTCAGCCGTTTCCTAACCGGAAAGACGGACAAGATCGGTGACGAAAACATCATCCGTATTGCCAGAGTATTCAATGTGTCCACCGACTTTCTTTTAGGCGTGACCAATGTTCCCGATAGAAAAAATTATGAGATTGACGAGCTGGGCTTGTCAGCCCAGGCGGCACGAAACCTCTACACCGGCAAGGTTAATGCACAAGTGGCCAATCGGCTCTTGGAAAGTCCCCGCTTTGCTGAACTGACCTACATATTGGAGCAGTATTTCAATGACACTATCGCATCCGGCTTTGCAGCTCAGAATCAGCTTTACGCTACCCTCGCCAATCTGACAAGAAGTACCGTACAAACCGATGCAGCAAAAGAAGCTGCCAAGGACATTAGCCATTTACGGACACCGGCATATCAGGCAGATCTCGCTACCATTGAAGCTCAATTTATGGCGGCAGTCAAAGAAGTGAAGAAAGAGATCGGTCACGATTTTACAGTACAGCAGGCCCTCACCAAAGAAGCCGCCGAGCGAATGTTTACAGGGCTTACAAAAGGTCAGGATATGGAAAACCCCAAGGTCACACCGGAGCAAGTGACCGAACTGATTATCGACAGCGTTGCCGGTATGGATGGGGTCAACCAAGAAGCACTGGACAAGCTCAGTCAGGCGTTGACCGCCTTTATGCAGACCACCTTGGATCAGGCGGCAAAACAGGAGAAGGACGATGAAAAACCGGAGCAATGAGCAGCTCTGCGCTCTGGCACAGAAGGGGAATACGAACGCCCGTGACCTGCTTCTGGAAAACAATTTCGGTTTTATCCGCAAAACCGCCAACGAGATTTATTTCGGTATGAATCTGGGCGAAAGCGAACTCAGTATCGACAAAGACGACCTGGAGCAGGAGGGCTGTATCGGCTTATTGGACGCCATCCCTCGCTTTGACAGCAGCAAAGGCACTAAGTTTCTGACCTATGCAGCACCATCTATCCGAAATGCCATGACCAATCTGATACGGGATGCGTTTTCTCAGTACGAACAGCGGATGGTTGATACCAAAGACGGGCTTGCTTTTCAGAAAATCCGTCTGGATGAAGTTGTCCCCGGTGAGGAACGGATGCTGCGTATCGAAGCGATTGCTGACCCGATTGCCAAATCACCGGAGCAGATTTATGTGGAACAAGAAACATTGCGTGAACTGTATGAGGGACTGGATAGAATTGGAGGGCGAGAGCAAACCTATCTGCTTTATCGCTATGGTTTTACAGATGATGTTGAACACACGATGATAGGAACGGCGATTCATTTCAATTTGAGAGAGAGCCGAGCCAAAAAGATAGAAGAAGATGCTATGGACAACCTCTGGTTAGAGTTGCCGTGGTGGTTTTAGTGCATGTCGCTGCGGCGGGACGGGGGCTTATATATACCTCTGCTTCCTTCTCCGGTCAGTCGGATTTTGTTTCTCAAAAATTCTGCATTTGTGTCAACACCGTTGTCACAAAATCCGCCTGCCCTACTGCCGCCGAAAAGCGTCTGTCCGCTTCAATCTGCCTATGTCGCAGATGCCGCAGCCAGCCCCTTTCCAGCGTCAGCCGGAAGCAAAGGTATAACACACTAGACTTTGCAAGCAAAATCGTGTGCCAACAGGGATGCTTCTCGCCCCTATTGGAAACCCAGAGCCAAGGGGACATTCCCCTCTGGACACCCCATATTTTCTTCGCAGGTTGGTACCAAAACTGTGAAAGGCAGTTTGTCACCGGTGCGAAGAAAAAACAAAAGGAAGCATCTGCGCCAGGATCGTGAAGGCGCAATCTTCCTTTTGGTGCTGACAATCTGAAATTGGATATGGTGCAATTTCAAATCATCAGCTTCTGCTGCGGCAGAGAAATACGAAAACAACCTTGGAGGATTTTGATATGATTACAGGAGAAATGAAAAACAAAGTCGATTCCATTTGGGATACGATATGGACAGGCGGCATCACAAGCCCCATTACCGTTCTGGAGCAGATCACCTACCTGATGTTTATGAAGCTGTTGGATGATAATCAGCTGAAGGCTGAGGCCAATGCAAATCTGCTTGGCGTTCCGCTGAAGAGCAAAGTGTTTCAGGATGGAATGTGCGTGATCAGTGAGAACCCCCGCGTAGAAACGGAATACAAAAATCTTCGTTGGAATGTGTTCCATAACTTTGAACCCGGCGAGATGCTGACGAACATCCAAACCTACGTGTTCCCCTTCATCAAGACCATAGGTGAAGGCAAGGACACTGCTTTCAGCCGCTACATGAAGGACACTGTGTTCCTGATTCCCACAGCAAAAGTGCTTGCCAAGGTTGTGGATGGCATTGACGCCATGGACATGAATAACAAGGACATCATGGGCGATGTTTATGAGTATCTGCTGGGCAAAATTGCCGCTGCCGGTGAGAACGGCCAGTTCCGTACTCCCCGCCATATCATCAATATGATGGTGGAGCTGATGCAGCCCACGCTCAAGGATTCCATTCTCGACCCCGCCATGGGCTCTGCCGGTTTTCTTCTGTCCAGTGCAGCCTATATTAGCGAGCATCAGAAAAAGGAACTCATGAAAACCGAGAATATGCGCTACTTCAAATCCGGCCTGTTCTCCGGCTTTGATACCGACCAGTCCATGCTGCGAATCGGCGCTATGAACATGATGCTCCACGGTGTGGAAGATCCGCATATCACTTATCAGGATTCCCTATCCGGCGAGAATACCGAACGGGATCAGTATTCTCTCATCATGGCAAACCCGCCCTTTACCGGCAGCGTGTTTCAGGAGGAAATCAGCAAAGACCTGCTGGGGCTGTGTAAGACCAGAAAAACCGAGCTGCTTTTTGTTGCGCTGTTTACGAAGATGCTGAAGGTAGGTGGACGCTGCGCCTGCATCGTTCCCGATGGCGTCCTCTTTGGCTCCTCCAAAGCACATCAGGCGATCCGGCATGAGCTGGTAGAGAACCAGCAGCTACAGGCAGTGATCTCCATGCCTTCCGGTGTATTCAAGCCTTATGCGGGAGTATCCACGGCGATTTTGATTTTCACCAAGACCAATGCCGGTGGTACGGAGAATGTCTGGTTCTATGACATGAAGGCCGACGGATACAGTCTGGACGATAAGCGCTCCGAAATCAAGGAGAATGACATTCCGGATATTATTGTACGGTTCCACAATCGTGAGGCAGAAGCTGCGCGGGAGCGCACCGAGCAGAGCTTCTTCGTGCCGAAGCAGGAAATTGTGGATAATGGATATGATCTTTCCATTAACAAGTACAAAAAGGTCGAGTTCGAAGCGGTTGAGTATCCATCCACGCTTGAAATCATGACCAATCTGCGTGAATTGGAGATGCAAATTGGTCAAACGATGGATGAGCTTGAAAAACTGTTAGGACTATAAATTCGGATTTGTGGGGATGAAGTATGGAATACAAACGATTAGGCGACATCGCAACTTACGTAAACGGCTATCCGTTTAAGCCGGAGGATAGAGGACTAACGGGGCTACCCATTATCCGTATTCAAGACTTAACAGGAAATTCTTATGATTTGGGTTTCTACAATGGTACTTACCCAGAACGAATTGAAATAAACGATGGCGATGTTCTAATCTCATGGTCTGCAAGTCTTGGTGTTTATATTTGGAACAAAGGAAAGGCTTTACTCAACCAGCATATTTTCAAAGTCGCTTTTGATAAGTGTGAAGTCAATAAACAATTCTTTGTTTATGCAGTACAATATAAATTGCAGGAAATGGGAGCAAAAGCCCACGGGGCAACAATGAAGCACATTGTGAAAAAAGACTTTGATAATACGGCAATCCCATTTCCCGCACTTGAAGAGCAGGAAAAAATTGCACAGACTATGAACCGCATTTCACGTATTATCTCTGATCGTCAGCGGCAGCTTCAAAAACTGGACGAGCTTGTCAAAGCCCGATTTGTCGAACTGTTTGGTGACCCTGTAAACAATTCAAAAAATCTGCCAGAATTAACTTTACCCGAGTTAGGAGAGTTTGGTAGAGGTGTTTCTAAACATAGACCACGAAATGACCCCAAGTTATTAGGTGGGGAATATCCTCTTATTCAAACAGGAGAAGTTGCCAATTCAGAATTGTATATAACAAACTACGAAAATACTTATTCTGAACTTGGACTAAAACAAAGTAAGATGTGGAAATCAGGAACTTTATGCATTACCATTGCTGCCAATATTGCTAAAACAGCAATTTTAACATTTGATGCGTGTTTTCCTGATAGTGTAGTTGGCTTTAAAGCAAACAATAAAACAAATAATATTTTCATTCACTACTGGTTTTCGTTTTTTCAAGCAATTCTGGAAGCACAAGCACCCGAATCAGCCCAAAAAAATATCAACCTTAAAATATTAAGCGAATTAAAAATCATCGTTCCGCCAATCGAGCAGCAAAATGAGTTTGTGGCTTTCGTCGAACAGACCGACAAATCAAAAGTTATCGTGCAGAAAGCTCTGGATGAGGCGCAGACTTTGTTTGATAGTCTGATGCAGGAATATTTTGGGTGAGGCAGAGAGATATGGCAAAACTTTTTGAAAATAATTCTACACGATTATCGTCACCCGTTACCTTTATCATCGGAAATGGATTTGATATCGGTTTGGGCATGAAAACTAGATATAGTGATATATACGATGGATATGTCAAAACTCCGTCTGCCTCGGCTGTTATCCAGAAATTCAAAGAGGATTTATCCCAAAGAACGCTGTACGATAAATGGTCTGATTTTGAAATGGGAATGGCGGAATATGCTAAGACCTTAGCCTCAGAAGATGAACTCGTTGAATGTGTCAGAGATTTCAAGGGATATATGGTTCAGCACCTGAGAGCAGAAAATCAGAGGTTGACGGATTTAATTCGGGATAAGGTTTATGCTGAACACTTAGTTCAAGAATTAGACCGCTCTTTTGATCGTTTTCATGAAGGCTTTGCACCAAATATCACTACACTGCTTGGGCAGCTGATTGGCGGTTCTTTTCCGGAGCATAATGTGATTACATTCAACTATACAAGCGTTCTGGAAGAACTGTATGCAATCAAAGCATGGAAACAGAAAATTACGGAGAAAGCCCCACTACATATCCATGGTTCTTTGGATAGGGATGTTGTTCTCGGCGTTGATAATCTTGACCAGTTACAGAATACGGCATATAGCATCTCAAGAAAGGGAAAACGGGCATTCGTCAAAACACTTTTTAACGAGCAGTATGACACTGCAAGGGTGTCAGCTGCCCAAAAGATGATTTCCGAAAGCACGATTATATGTACATACGGATTTTCTTTAGGCGAATCCGATAAAACCTGGGTCAATATGATAGTCGATTGGCTGCAAAGTGATTCTTCCCACCATCTGGTGGTATTTCAGTATGACGAAACAGAATATAGCCAGTACAATTTTGACGAACTCATGGATGTTGAGGATGCAAAAAAAGAAAGATTTATGGCGAAGCTTGGTATTACAGATGAAGCTGTGTTTGAGCAGATTCATATACCTGTAGGATTCGATATTTTCAATTTCAAATTTGTAAAAGTTGTAGGAGCAAAACTCGACAATCCGCCATTCAACATTTTTGAAACCATCGGCAGATAACCAAATCTTTGTTAGCAAACTCTGAACGGAGGCAACCGTTATGACAGTGGAACAAATGAATTCTAAACTAGCAAAAGCACAGGAAGCTGAAACACATCTTGACCGTGCGCTACTTTGCCGGGCGCTTTTGGAGGACGCTGTTGACTTTATTTACAGCAAGGCCGGTATGAAAAAGCCACCCAAAGCCTCTCTGCTTGAACTGATCGACAGCCCTGTCGTGACCGGTTACATCAACGATGCGGACACAATAAACGCCCTCCACTATGTCCGTATTCTTGGCATGAACGCCAAGCATGGCAGAAGTGTCCGCAAAAAGGAAGCCAAGCTCGCGTATGACAATATCGCTTACTTGATTGGCTTGATTGCCTCCAAGGAGAATGGGACGGAGTCCGCCTATCGAAAGCCGCCCTATATGAGCGAGGCTGCCACGCGCAGGCTGTACATCGATCTGTACCTGAAAGAAGCCGGTTGGGATGTTCTGGATGTGGAAAATCTCGCCCAGCCTGGCAAAGCCGGTATTGAAATTGAAGTACAGGGAATGCCCAATGCCCACGGTGTAGGGTACTGCGACTATGTTCTTTATGGGAAAGACGGGAAACCGCTGGCCATCATCGAGGTCAAGAAAACCTCCGTTGACCCCGAAAAGGGACGCCATCAGGTGGATTTGTACGGCGAGTGCATGAAAAAGATCTACGGCTATAAACCTGTCCTCTATTACACCAATGGCTACAGCACAAAGATCATAGATGGAATTTACCCGGATCGGCCTGTCATGGCATTCCATACCATGGAGGATCTGGAACTGATGCTCCAGCGCCGAACCCGAGGTGATATTACTGATCTTACCATCAACGATGAAATAACCAACCGCCCATATCAGAAAATGGCAATCACCAATATCTGCGAATGGCTGAACGCCAAGCACCGCCGTGGCCTGCTTGTCATGGCTACCGGCACCGGAAAGACCCGTGTGGCGATCTCTCTGGTCGATGTGCTTACCCGCAATAATTGGGTTAAGAATGTCCTGTTTCTTGCAGATCGCACCTCTCTGGTCAATCAGGCAAAGCGCAACTTTGCAAAGCTGATGCCGAATATGAGTGTCTGTGAGCTGTCTGCCGGCGGTGAAAAGGATTTCAATGCCCGTCTCATGTTCTGTACATACCAGACCATGATCAATTACATAGATGCAGAGGACAAGCGGTTCTCTGCCGGAAGGTTTGATCTGATCATCATAGATGAGGCACACCGTAGCATTTTCAACCGTTACGGAACCATTTTCAAATACTTTGACAGCTTCCTTGTTGGCCTGACCGCAACGCCAAAAAATGAGGTGGATGCAAACACCTATAAGATCTTTGGCTGTGAAGCCGGAATTCCCAATTTTGACTATACCTTGGAGGATGCCGTAAAGGAGAAGTATCTGGTCGGCTATCATGTCATCAACCGCACTTCCAAGATGCTGTCCAAGGGTATTGATTATGATGACCTGACCGAAGATGAAAAGGAACAACTGGATGAGTATCTGGAAGAAGACCCTCCCACACCGGACTTTAACATCCCCGGAAATGAAATATTCAAATACCTGTTCAACAAGGATACCTGCCGCAGAGTTCTGGAAGAACTGATGCAGTGGGGGTATCGTGTTGACGGTGGAGAAACCCTCGGCAAGACCATCATTTTCGCCTACAACCACAAGCATGCCCAAATGGTTGTGGATTGCTTCCAAGAGCTATATCCGGAGTATCCTGCTAATACTTGCCAGCTGGTAGACTATTCTGTGAACTATGGCGACGATTTGGTTTTGAAATTTGAAGAAGACGATGAGTTCCGCATTGCGGTTTCCGTTGATATGCTGGATACCGGCGTGGATGTTCCTGCTGTGCTGAATCTGGTGTTCTTCAAGAAAGTGCGGTCAAAAATCAAATTTGTTCAGATGATCGGACGAGGCACCAGACTGTGCGAGAACATCTATGGCCCCGGAAAGCACAAGAGCGGATTCCGGATTTTTGACTACTGCGGCAACTTTGAGTATTTCGGAGAGCACCCAGACGGGAAAGATGGCAAGGAGATGCTTACGCTGTCGCAGCGTCTGTTCCAGATTCGGCTTGATATGCTCTTTGAACTGCAAAAACTGGAGTACCAGGAAGATACATGGTTTCACGCCTACTATGACCAAATCAAAGCAGAACTGCATGGCATGGTCGTAAAGATCAAATCGCACAGCAACCGCATTCAGGTGCGTGAGGCCATGCAGTATGTGGACAAGTATTATAATCTTGATACATGGGTATCCCTGTCGCCGGTTATGGTCAAAGAGGCAAAAGTGCATATCTCTCCGCTTCTTGACAGCGGTTTGAACGGAGATCATTTAAGTGTGGCGTTCGATGTGCGGATGTATCACATCGAAAAGGCATTGCTGGCTGGCACTGGCATCAAGAGTGTTTCTGATCATGTGAAAAATATCCGCCTGATTGCACAGTATCTGCTGACCGAAAAGGCATCTGTTCCCCAAGTTCTCAAAAAAGCTTCGGAACTAAAAGCTGTGATGAGCGAGGATTTCTGGCCTTCCGCTTCTGTTCAGGATTTGGAGAAGTATCGTTCTTCCCTGCGGGATTTGATGCAGTTCCTTGTTGGCTCTGGCAAAAAGAAATTTGACATTGATATCGCCGATGAAGTGGATGAAGCCGAATATCAGCCTGAAGATACCATAATCGATATTCGGACATACCGTGAGAAGGTCATTGACTATCTGGCAGAGCATCTTGATAGTGCTGTAATCAAGAAGATTCATAATTTGGAGCCGATCACCAATGCTGACCTGGCGGAACTTGAATATATTTTGTGGCATGAGCTTGGAACAAAAGCAGAATACGATGAGGCAACCGATATCGGAAATTTGGCGGCATTTGTCCGCAGCTTGATTGGTCTAAGTCAGGAAGCCGTCAATGTGAAATTCGGTGAATATCTCAGCGGAAACCTGCTGAACTCTCAGCAGCAGGAGTTTGTGCGTACAATCATCAACTATGTCAGAGAAAATGGCGATGTCGAGCTTGCGGATATGGTAAACACAGAACCGTTCAACAATTACGATTTGAATGAGATTTTCGGTGTCAATTTGCCTGCGATGATTGCAGTAGTTCAAACGCTGCATGGTGCGGTACAGGCGGCATAACCACCCTCAAAACAGATTCAATGCAGATGACTTTCTTGAAAAGAAACAGACAAAATTAGGAGGTCAATATGGCAACTATAATTAAACTGTATGCAGCATATAAAGCTGGATACTTGGGCAATAATATTCTTGATACATATTTTTCCTTTATGGCGAATATGATTTCCGAGGAAGGATTAACCGTAGTGGAAGACACTGTTGTAGCAGCCAAATTTAAGGAGCGCTACACAATGGAACTTCCGTTACCATTTATCAGGCAAGTTTTGGGGGCTGGCGTGCAGAACGGGAGTTTTATCGAAGACCATGGAAAGTATAGTGTTGTTGTAAACAAGCTTGCCATGTATCGTTTTAGCGAAACAGATTTTAATACTTTATGGGAGCGTTTAATCAATGAATTTTCGGCATATTGCAGAGTGAAGGACATTGAAATCTCCTCGCTTGACACCAGCGCATTTGTGCTGGATATTTTGGATGATGCCGATGAGAAAATATTGTCAGGTGAAAAAGTAGATGAACCGGATGGCATGTCTCCATCTGAATATGGATGGTATAGTTTTATCAAAGAACAGGGTGAATTGCAGACTGAACTGTATTCTTTTGTTGCAGCTCTCTCGGCAAGCAATATTACGAAGCAAGCACTATTCCATGCGGGCGAAACATCACCAGACTATTCTGACCTGCATATTTACTTAGACTCTCCTATTGTCTTTGCCTTACTCGGAATGGATGACACATCCAGAACAGAGTCATATAAACAGCTCGTTGCCGATATGCTGAAAGCAAAGTGCAGCGTCCATGTGTTGGATCATAATTTTCAGGAAGTAGATAGTATAATCGCAAGAGCGGCTGGATGGGCAACAAATACCTTGTATGATTTGAGAAAGGCAAACAATGCAGCCCGCTTCTTCCATGATTCGCAGATGGACGAAAGTGAAATCTCGGAATTTTGCGGAAGTATCGAAACAAAGCTAAACGAATTAGGCATAACTGTAAAAGAAACCGCCTATGATGTTTTTCAGGATAAGTTTCAAGAGGATGAGACCTGCCTGTTTGATATGGTCAAAGCTCGGTATCTTGATCACGGCTATGAATTGTCGCAGGAAAAGCAAGACAGTATCCGAATTGATGTACAGTCTATCATAATGATTTACCGTGAACGACAAGGCCAAACTGCAACCAGATTGCAAAATGCCAAACATATTATGCTGACCTCGAATAATGCTATTGCGAACGTCAGCAAAAAGTACGAGAGCAATAGGAGCCTTCAGGCAGGACATATTCCTGCTTGCATCTCTGCCGATTTGTTTGGTGCTATTCTTTGGTTAGACAGTCCGATGCAGTTGTTGGAATATCAAAAGAAGAAATTGCTTGCGGATTGCTATGCTTTTTTAAAGCCTGACAAGGTTATGCTTAATAAGTATATTCAGTCATTGGATGAGGCACGGAATGCAGATGCTATTGATGAAAAGAAATTTTTGTTCCTGCGTACCCATAAAGTGGTGCTCGATTCTCTGATGGATATCACCAAGGGGGATTATGCTCGATTTAACTCTAACACCTATCTGGAAGTATACGAGGATATACAAGAAAAGGCTCTGAAAAAGTATAAAGACGAAGCTGTTGCCCATGCGCAAACCCAAGAGGCGTTCAAGAATCTCGAAAAGAATTCCTCTGATGAAATTGAAGCTTTGAAGGCTCGTATCGCAACCATGGAAGAAAACGAGAAAAAACGTCAAGAGGATGATTTTAACAAGAAGGCTTCCGTATGGGGATGGGTTGCCACACTTATACTCGCAGGTATTCCATATCTTCTTTTGATAGTTGTTATAGAAATCATTAAAACACAATTTTCCAGTATTTCTTGGCGTTCCGCATACGGGATAGCAGGCACATTTATTGCGACAACTATTGCAGGCATCTTTTTTGCCACAGGGAAAAAGTGGTGTTTCAAAAAAGTGCAATCTATACTTGAAAAGCGTGAAAAATAATAGATGACACAGCCCACCGATCATCTGACCGGTGGGCTGTGTCACTTATTCTCAATCCACCAACCGATGTTCGGGTATCCCTTGAGGTCCCGTCAAGATTTATGCGCAAAATTGTTTGCAGGCTCCGGCTGAGTGAAGTC
>ENA-UAPA01000102-UAPA01000102.1-human-gut-metagenome-genome-assembly--contig:-NODE-102-length-38710-cov-15.975631_pt1 | contig 38710 bp, 25 predicted proteins | sample MGYA00243476_ERZ654569 | MGnify/ENA primary metagenome ERZ654569 (study PRJEB26926, sample SAMN06164726) | human gut metagenome | biome: ENVO:00009003; feature: ENVO:2100002; material: ENVO:00002003... | reverse complement strand
TGTGTTAAGCACGCCGCCAGCGTTCATCCTGAGCCAGGATCAAACTCTCATGTTAAAAGTTGATCTCAGTCAAGTTAAACTTGGCTAATTCGTTCATTCAGATAGAATCTGAATTTACTGTTTTAAAGGTCTTCAATTTTCATTGAAGCGTTCTGATTGATTCTCAAAATCTTTCAAGGTTTCTCACTGTTCAGTTATCAATGTTCTTTGTTTTGCTCTCTTGCGACAGCTTGATTATTTTATCAAATCGCTGTTCGTTTGTCAAGCACTTTTTTATTTTTTTGAACTCTGTTTTAAGTTCTCTGTCTTGCGACAGCTTGTTTATTCTATCAAAATGTTTTTCATTTGTCAAGAACTTTTTTCATAACTTTTTCAACTTATTTTCAAAGCAGTATCTATAAAGTCATGTCTGTAAATTGTAACTCACAAGCTCTACAACTCAATGTGTCCCGCGAGTCAGCTTTGATATAATATCATCCCGGCACACATATGTCAACGGATTTACTGCAATTAATTAAAGTAGTAAAACTATCTTAAAAAACACAAATTTTCTAAATTGTCTGTTTATTATATGCAATTCTCACAATTACTATCTGACAGCCTCTATTGCTTCCTTGATATTTGCCACACCGACAATCTCAATTCCACTAATATGCGACACTCCTGCAAGACACACTTTGGGAACAATACACTTTTTAAAGCCAAGCTTCTTTGCCTCAGCAACACGCTGCTCGGACATGGTAACTCCGCGCACCTCTCCGCTTAAGCCCACCTCTCCAAAGCATATGGTATCCTCACGCACAATAATATCCTTTTTGCTTGATGCGATTGCAAGCACTATCCCAAGGTCTATCGCCGGTTCGTTCATCCTTATACCGCCTGCTATATTCACATAAGCGTCACAATCTGACAATGACAGGTTGGCTCTTTTTTCAAGGACCGCCATGAGTAGATTTACTTTATTATAATCTGTACCATTTGCTGTACGCCTTGGATTATTAAAAAAGCTGTGACATACAAGAGCCTGTATCTCGAGAAGTATCGGGCGGCTTCCCTCTATGGAACATGTGACAATTGATCCTGATGCTCCCTCGGGCTTACCGCTAAGCATATACTCCGACGGATTTTCCACCTCAACAAGCCCCTCCGCCTTCATTTCAAATACGCCTATCTCATTGGTCGAACCAAATCTGTTCTTAACACCTCTAAGTATCCTGTACGACTCATACCTGTCACCCTCAAAATAAAGCACAGTATCAACCATATGCTCCAACGTCCTCGGCCCCGCAACCGCACCATCCTTTGTCACATGTCCTACTATAAAAACAGAAATACCCAGAGTCTTTGCAAGCTGCATAAGCACTCCGGTTGTCTCCCTGACCTGTGAGACACTGCCCGGTGCCGACGCTATCTCCTCATTGTACATAGTCTGGATGGAATCTATTACAACAACCTCCGGTTTTTTTCGTTGAATCACGTCCTTTGCTATATCAAGACTTGTCTCACATAAAAGCTCCAGTGAATCCGTAAAATCGCCAAGTCTGTCGGCACGCATCTTTATCTGATGCAGTGATTCCTCACCTGACACATAAAGTAATGGCACCTTTTTTTGTGAAAGTTCCCTGCATACCTGAAGTAGAAGCGTGGATTTTCCTATACCCGGATCTCCTCCCACAAGCACAAGTGACCCCCTCACAATTCCTCCACCAAGTACTCTGTCAAACTCGGCTATACCTGTCACTATACGCTCCTCTTTCTCGCTTTTTACTGCCGAAAGAGGCAGAACCTGTGACGCCTTTGATTCTTTTTTTACTTTTCCCGACGAGCTTATCGACTTTTTATCTACGGTTTCCTCTACAAATGTATTCCATTCCTTACAGGCCGGGCACTGTCCCATCCATTTTGCCGATTCATAACCACATTCCTGGCAGAAAAATACAGAGGTCTTTCCTTTTGCCATATTGTTCTCCTTTATAAAATACAAAAAGCCCGGCTTTCACCGGGCTAAAAATATGCTCTATTTTCTTGATACTTTGATATCGACTGAATCAACACCCTCAAGCTCTACGCTTAAGCTGAGCTTGCCGCCGAGATTTGTCTTCATAGTACCTGCAACAGCTCCAGCTATATCAATTTCGTACTCTGTCTCCTCTTCAAGGCCAAGAGTAATCTGAGCATCCTCAGGTCCCTCCACAGTAAATGTCACTGTATCAGCAGTCTCCTCGAAATCCATAACCGCTGTTCCCGGAACAGACTCGTATACAAAGAGTCCGTTTCTTTCGAGCTTTGTAATCTCCTTAAAGGTCTTTACCTTGTAGATATCTCCATCCTTCTCAAAATTGTCAAGCTTTGCCTTTGCAGCCAATGTATAATCTCCGAAGCTGAGCTTTCCGTTTTCCTCAGTACGGATTAATTCACTTATTACAGCCATTTTTATCCTCCCGTAGCTATATTGATATATTAATTATAAATCCAATTCTACTCAACAGTCAATGAAATTTGTTTGTTTTTCGTAGAAATTATTACCTTATTACCGCGCTTAATTTTACCGGTAATAATATCCTCTGACATACGGTCTTCAATCTCCTCCTGAAGCTTTCGTTTAAGAGGTCTTGCGCCATATTTTCTGTCATAGGCTTTGTCCACGATAAAGGATTTTGCACTGTCGCGCACTGTGAGCTCTATATCAAGCTGTTCTTTACAGCGTTTCTTAAGCTCCTTTACAAGAAGTGTCACTATATGCTTCATGTCATCCTTGTTGAGAGCTCTAAATACAATAGTCTCGTCTATTCGGTTCAAAAATTCAGGCTTGAATATACGGCGGACCTCCTCCATGACACTGTTCTTCATACGCTCGTGATCCTGCTTTTCATCCTCACCAGCGCCAAAGCCAAGGCGCTTTGGTTCTATAATAGAAGAAGCTCCTGCATTTGATGTCATGATGATTATTGTATTCTTGAAATCAACCGTGCGCCCCTGTGAATCAGTGATTCTACCATCATCAAGCACCTGTAAAAGTATATTGAACACATCAGGATGTGCTTTTTCTATCTCATCAAACAGTATAACAGAAAAAGGATTGCGTCTGACCTTCTCTGAGAGCTGTCCGCCCTCCTCATGGCCCACATATCCCGGTGGTGAACCAATCATCTTTGAAACACTGTGCTTTTCCATGTACTCTGACATATCAACACGGATCATGGCATCCTCCTTGCCAAATACAGCCTCAGCAAGCGCCTTTGACACCTCCGTCTTACCTACTCCTGTCGGTCCCAAAAACAAAAATGAGCCAATTGGCTTCTTAGGATCCTTTAAACCAACACGGCCTCGTCTGACAGCCTTTGCGACAGCAGAAACAGCCTCCTCTTGTCCTATTACACGCTTGTGAAGTATCTGTTCAAGCTTTGCAAGTCGTCCTGCCTCTGACTCTGTAAGCTTATTTACAGGTATTTTGGTCCATCCCGATACTACATCCGCTATCTCGTTTTCACCTACTACAGGCTGATTTTTGCTTCCTGTGCGGTGATTCTTTCTGATAAGCTTCTGCTGTTTATTTTCAAGCACTTCCTTTTCTGACATAAGCGCGCCGGCAGCTGCGATATCTCCTTTAGACAAAGCATTTTCCACCCTGTTCTGCTTATCTGTTATCTCTTTTTTCAGAGCAAGCAGCTCGTCAGATGATGTCAGATTCTTAAGCCTTATCCTGGCTGCCGCTTCATCCATCAGGTCTATCGCCTTATCAGGTAAAAATCTGTCATTTATATATCGTGCAGAAAGGTTTACTGCTGCTTTCACACCCTCATCTGTTATGATGACACCATGATGCTTTTCATAGAGTCCCTTTAATCCTGTGAGTATCTCTATTGTCTCATCCACACCAGGCTCCTCAACCATCACCGGCTGGAAACGACGCTCAAGCGCAGCATCCTTTTCCACGTATTTGCGGTACTCTTCTATGGTAGTGGCGCCGATTACCTGTACCTCGCCTCTGGCAAGTGCCGGCTTTAATATGTTAGATGCATCTAACGAACCTTCTGCTCCTCCTGCACCTATTATAGTGTGAAGCTCATCAATGAAAAGCAGTACATTTTTGGCATTTGAAACCTCGCTTATCACCTTCTTGATACGCTCCTCAAACTCACCACGATACTTTGATTTGGCTACAAGCCCGGACATATCAAGGGAAACCAGTCTCTTTCCCAAAAGAATATCCGGAACATTGCCACTGACTATATCCTGCGCAAGTCCTTCTACTATAGCGGTCTTGCCCACTCCCGGCTCTCCAATCAGACATGGATTGTTTTTGCCACGGCGGCAAAGTATCTGGATAACGCGCTCCATCTCCTTTTTTCTGCCTATAACAGGGTCAAGAAGCCCTGCCTCTGCCATATCTGTCAAATCTCTGGAATACTGATCTAATACAGGAGTCGCAGAATTGTATGATGTACTGTAGCTTTTCATCAGATCCCTGTATGCAGACGGATCCTCACCCATCGCACCAAGAATATCTATAAACATCTTCTGACTGTTAACACCCATGGTGTTTAAAAGTCTTGCAGCTGCACAGTCTCCCTGCAGTACTATAGCCATTAGCAAGTGTTCTGTCCCTATCTCATTGCACTCAAATCTATCGGCTTCCTCCGATGCACGCTCCAATACTCTCTGTGTCCTTGGTGAATAGCCATCCCTGTCCATCACTTCGATGTTATCCCCCGGTGAAATCAGGTCTTCAATCATCGAAATAAGCTTATCATATTCCACATTGCAGGCTGTTAGAACCTCAGCTGCCACACCGGTGCCCTCTTTTATAAGGCCAGCCAGTATGTGCTCTGTTCCAACATAGCTGTAATTCATTTTCTTTGATATACGTGCAGCCAAATCTATTGCTTTTTTAGCCTTACTTGTATATGGTTTCAAGTCATATCCTCCAGTCATATTCACTAATTTAAGTCGATGAACTGCAAATCATCATCCTCGCTGTCATCCTCATTGTCATCCTTTGCACTGCTGTCTATAGTCTCAGACGGCTTATTTCCCTCATTGACAAATCCATCAAGTGCCCTTTGAAGCTGATTCTTTAAAGCATCCTCATCAGCATCGTTTTCTGTGTCAGAAACGTTTTCCTGCCTTGAATCATCTTTTAAATCAAACTCAGAGTTTTCATTCTCAACAGCTTTCTTAGAATCAGGTGTAATTTCTACGGTTCTTCCGACATAGGATGCATTTGATATATTTTCATCCGTAGCCATCTTTTGCTCATCTGCAGCACCTTCCGCTGTTTCTTCTGCGACTTCATCTGCCGGCTCTTCTACAGCTTCATCTGCTGTTTCTTCTGCAGCTTCATCCACCGACTCTTCTGCAGCTTCTTCTTCCACTTCATCTAACGACTCTTCTGTAACCTCTTCTTCCGGCTCATCTGCTATCTCGTCCGCAGTTTCATCAGTTGTTTCTTCCAAAGCTTCATTTGATACATCTTCTGCTGCATCATCTACATCATCATCGTCATCATGATAGTCCATTGCCTTATATTTTCTGTTTTTCACAGCTGATACAATAAGCAACAGTAACAGAATAATGATAATAAGAACCAGTATTGCAGCTAAAACAAGATATTTATTGGCAATTCCCGGGACAAGCTCGCTCTTTGTTGTATCGTTTTCCTCCTGTGCCACTGTAGGTGTACTGAGCTCAGTTCTCATATATGTGCCATCTACGCTATCATATGTGTACCAGCCACTCTCACCATTGTCATTCATAGCGTATACGAGGTAAAAATCCTTTGTCTGATCATCAGTTTTTTCGACTTTGGTCTGGTAGGCTGTTGCCACACCCTTGCCCTCTATAGAGAGCGATATCTCATTATATCCCCCAGGCACATCATCCACATTAGGCAGTAAAACCACTATAAAATGTGACTCTGAATTGATACGGACAAACTCATATGCTGCATTCTGTGCTGCATCATATACAAAAAGCCCATTGCCGCTTTCCGACTGTAAATACACAAGCGTGACATCGCCAAAGGTGCCATGAAGGGTATTGTATTCAAGTCCGTCAATCACTGTCTTTGAGTGCTCAAAGCCTTCAGGAACAACATCCTCCGGAATGTCATTTACCATAGTCCACTCTGTGCCATTTATATCGAACTTCTTCCAGTTATCCTGCTTATCTGCATTCTCCGGATCATCCTCGGCTCTTCTGGTAACAACTATATTGTATGTGCTTGTGCTGCCATCCTCTGCTGTCACAACGACGCTGACCGTATTCTCTCCAACCTCAAGTGAATCATTGCCTGTGACCGATGTCACACTCGCCTTGGAATCAGCCGGATTTGCTGTAACCGCAAGGCTTGAACAGCTGTAATCTACTGTAGCTGTATAATCCTTTGTCGCAGCAGAAAACTCAGGGGAAAGCGTACCTGCTGAGATAACAAGCGAACCAAGAGATGCGTTTGAGGATTTCTTTTCCTCTTTGTTTTCATTATCTTTATTTGCATTGTTGTCATTGCCGGTATTGCTGCCGGAATTGTCCTTGTTATCCTTGTTGCTGTTTGAATCATTGTTTGATGAAGCACTTGTTACCGTCACCTTCGTGCTGGCACCGGTAATTGTACCTCCGGCATCGTTGCCCTCTGCATCTCCTACTACTGTACAATACGCCTTTATAGTGCAGCTTCCTGCGCCCTTCGCCGTAAATGAAAATGACTGTGATGTCGGATATCCCTCAACAGCATCACCAATATTGGCCACACCATCGCCTCCGTTACTCAGCACTTTCTCGTCAGAGCTTTTGATAACTACTGTACCAAAATATCCTGACGGCATAGAAACCGTCACCTTGACTGTTTTTCCAACAGCTACAGAGCTTGAGCTGACACTTAATCCAAGTCCCTGCGCATATACATGCTCGCCAGGTGTGAAAACAAGCATCACCGCCATAACAAGTGATAATATACATCCAAATAATTTCTTCATATTTTTCCTCACATTTCTAATTCTGCGATATCTTTGATTTGCCCAGTATGTGTCTGTTCATGATTATCATATCAAGGGCATTTCCACCATCGCCCTTTCTGTTAGCATCAGCTGCCTCCAGATAAGAACCGGTGAGTGTTCCCTTTCCTAAAATATGTCTGTTGAGCTTAATCATATCAAGTGCATTTACAGCACCGTCACCATTGATATCTCCATATACAACAATATCGTATGTCTTTTTCAGATTACCTGAAGCATCATAAACAGCCACTTTATTGCCTGTTGCAATCTTTCCGCTGTTTTCTGAGCCTGAGCTTGTCAAAAGCTTTACAGTACCTGATGCTGATACTGCTATATTCTTCACAAAATCAGCTGCACCGGTTCCAGGCTCAATGCCTGTAATATAAGTACCTATACTGTATTTACCTGATGTTATGTTTACATCTGTATTATTTTGGTTATTATTGTTCTGATTATTATTGCCACCTGCATTATTTGCAGATGCCGCCTGCCTGTTTATATTGATAGTGTATGTTCTTGTATCACCGCTTTGCGACTTGCATTTTACCTTAATTGTATTATTTCCGACAGCAAGCGAATAGCTTCCTGTGCCTGAAACACCACTGTTTCCTGAAACTGCATCTGCCGAAACAGTCACTGAGCTTATGGCATTTGAAACAACTGCTGAATAGCTTGTTGTCGCTCCCTTGAAGGCCGGTGTGAGTGTTACACCACTTATCGCAAGCGACTGCAGATAGTTATTGGTATCGCCAGCTTTATCGAAGCCCACTGCTGACGATGGCATATTGTTGTATACAGGTATTTTAAATACAAAAGCCTGATTCTTGTCTGAATATCCTTTAGCCAGACTCTGTCCCTCAGTAAGAGCCGCTGTGGCATTGCCCATGTACTGATGGAAATACAGCGAGCTTGTATTTACTACATTAAACTTCTCAAAATACAGTGTATTTTGACCCTTATTTATATAATTGCTGCCCACCTTTACAGCTCCGCCGTTTATGGACTTTACTCTTGTATTCCAGCCCTGCTTCTTGGCAAAAGACAGACCATTTTTATAAATCTTATCCTTCGTGTTTCCGGTTGCACTAAAATTAAAATAATTATAATATCCTTCGTATCCGGAATATGTACCCGAAATAAGAGGGCTCGTTCCCTTTTGTCCCTGCTCCTGCTTTATACGCGATGCTATATGGTATGCACTTACTCCACTGCTCTTTGCCACATCCATGAATGTGCTTGCATAATTGATTTTCTCGCCATTGTTGGAATAGGTCTTTGTTCCCTCCATAAATGTGCCTTTTACTATGGACTTGACACCTTCAAGTGCCTCATTCGGACTGTATGCCAGACTCTGAAACTGAAAAATATTGGTCTCATCAAGAAAATTCCTTGGATCCATGAGATAAGCAATATAGGCACTGCTTGCTGACACCCATCCCGGTTCGTACTCAACCCACGTATTTGTTGACCAGTTATATGCTCCGGCAGCTGTGGATTTCTTGGCATTGTCTGCTGATTTGGATACCAGATTAAGTCCGTTTACACTTTCATTTTCAATCACCGTATCCCAATTCAAACCTGTATTTACAGCCTCAAATGTCCAGCTTGGATACTTATTGTGAAGAGCTGTAAGGTTTGCAATATAACTGTCAGGAAAGCCTGCATTCTTCATAGCCGTGACAAAATCAGTATTGTCTCCGCTATTATTGTATTTCACCTTTATATATGTACTGATAGTCCAGCCCGTAAATGCCTTGCCGTTTAAAGTACCCTTGACATTATACCATACCACACCGTTTACCCTGGTCTCTCCAATTATGTCAACCTGATGGTTCCAGTTGAGTGAGACAACCTTTGTAGTGCCGGATGTGCCTGCTGCATTGCGGACATACACATTGCCACCTGTAATCGTACCTGTAGCATATGCTCCCGATGCGGTTGCAAGGGCAAGCTGTTCCTCATTATTCTGCTGTATGGCATCCGCATTGCCGGTGTCTGCTGAAGCATCCCCTGTCTGCGCATTGTCTGATGCAGCTGTGCCGGTACCTGCTGATACAAAATCAGACCTGATATAGCTTACACACTCCTCGTTATTTGCTGCCAGATTGTACTTTGCCTTGTACCACACCTTGCCGTCTGCACCTGTGGTCTGCTCAAGAATAATAATATCCTTACCGTTTGAAAGCTTGTGCTCCAGCTCATACTCTGTGCCCGGTCCGCTTCTCGCCGCTACCCAGTATCTCTCATCACACACAACCTTAGCCGCCTGATCCGCATAAACTGCTATGCTGCTGTATGGTGCCAGGTCACATGCGGCTAATGACAATGTTACGACAGAGGCTGCCAGAAATTTATTTATCTTTATCATCAAATCCCATCTTTCTTATGTGCATTGTTTACATTAATCCATTATCCATTTAATTATAATAGAATATGACCTTTGTATCAATGTATTCGGCAGAAATTTATTATTTTTTTATTAATTAAAAAAACTCCCTTCAACGTGCAGCTCATGCTTACGTTTCAGGGAGTTGCCTGATTCATATTCTGCTTATTCTTACTGTCTCCTGTAGCTTTTCTAGCTGAACAGGGATTTTATCTTATCCCATAAATCCATGAAAAAGTTACCAAGCTTTTCCCAGAAGCCCGGGTCATTTATCTTATCGCCAAGCTTTGATGCCCAGTCCTGTGCCTGGTTGATGACTGAATCCCAGTCGATATTGGCATCCTTTAGCTTCATTAAAAGAGATGTAAGCTTTGCAATATCATCATCAGAAAGCTTCAGGTCGTAATCCTTTGCAGCCTCCTTTATCGCATCCTTTATCTGGCTCTCATCCTTGAGCTTTCCATCGGCAAGCTGCTTCTTTAGGTCAGCAATCATTGCCTCGATATCCTGCGAATCGCCGTCAATGCTCTTGTTGAGCTCTCCTGTTGTGACAAGCTCATCCATCGCTGCGTCTGTCACCTTGTCGTCAAGCTTCTTGCCTGTCATCTCCTCGTATGCCTTTAGTGTGCCTACAAGTGCTGCCGTTCCGGAAATAGGGAAAGGGCCTGCGACTATGATTTTAGCATCAGCTATGCCTGCTGTGGCAAGCGCATTCTTGTACATTCCTACCGTACAGTAATTGATATTGTGCGTGGAAACACTAAGACCCGCACCCTTTTTATCCTCTGTAATGAGTACTGATGAAAGTGACCTTGTGCCAATCTCGCTCTTGCTGATGTATGAATCGAGGTACTTGTGCTCCTCATCATTATTTACATAGACCACATCGTATTTGTCCAGATCGGTGAGCTCGATTCCCATAAATCCAAGCACTGTCGCTCTCTGATCCGGTGTGAGGTCTGCTCCAAGACTTAAGTATGGCTTATCATTATTGCTGATGGTCACCTTGTCGTTTGCCTCACTGCCGGCTGTAGTTGTGCTGTCTGTGTTACTCTTATCAGCTGCGTCACTGCCTGATACATCAACGCTTGAAACTGTATCAGTCTGCGTAGCTGTCTCTGTTGCAAATACAGCCGGATTCATTGTAAACAATGTCACCGCAGCAAGCACGCTACATACAATACTCTTTGCTTTTTTCTTTATTAATCTAATCATTTTTCCTCCAATCTACTGCTCTATATCATACGAAATTGTAAAGCTGTTTCCGTCGAAGCTGACATCTGCCATGCTTCCGCATACCACAGGCATCATTGGTGACATATGACCTATATCCAGATCCATGATAATTGGCACATTAAACTCTCTAAGCAGTGATGAAAGCGCCTGTCTGTGGTCTATGCCAAACATTTCCTCTCCGAAGTGCGCCGGGCGTCCGATAAGAAAGCCCTTTACATTTGAAAACCATCCTGCATTTTTCATCTGCCACATAGCCCTTCTCATGCCCATCACATTAAGGTCACACGCCTCAAGGAACCATATGATACCATCATCACTGTAGCGCTCATTAAATTCCCTTACATGGTCAAACGATGTACCAAGCAGATTGATAAGACAATCCATGCAGCCACCAAGCAGCCTGCCTCTCATGGTAAGCCTGCTTTCCTTTGCCACCGCAGGAATAGAGCTGATGCACGACTTTTCAGTCAGGTTGTAGCCCACAAACGGAGCATTCTCATCCTTTATCGATTCCTTCTCCCACATAGGGTAATTGGTAAATGAAAGCTTCCTGCCACAAAGCAGATTAAATGCATCGGTAAGTGACTCATGCCACACCTCCATGCCAAAGCTGCCCGCACACGGCCCGTAAATACCTGCTGTATCTGCAATAGTAGCCTCCAAAAATGTGAAATTCGTGTTGTCGGAATAGCCCATGTACCATTTCGGCTTTGACTGCTTCACGCGCTCAAAATCAATATAAGGCACTACCTCGCACATCAGCTCGCCACCACCACAGGATATAAGCACATCACTGTCAGCAGAAACATAGCTCTCGTTCAGCTCTTCTGCGCACTTCTTAGGTGTATTGCTGATACCTATGCCACTGTCGCACCTGCAGTTAGGTCCCTCTATCGTCTTATAACCCATGCTGTGAAACCTTTTAATGGCATTGTCAAAGGCACTCCTGTACGGCTCTGTTGTACAGCCCATCGAAGGCGCCACAAAGCCTATTGTTCCTCTATCCTTTAGAAATTCAGGGTATCTCATGTTTCTATCATCCTATCACTATTATTTACATATCTAAGCTTCTGTCTGGAGTAAAATATGTAGGATTTTATCATTTCTGTCAAGGTCATTTTACTGTCATAATTAAATGTCGTCGTGTACTGCACATGCTGTCTGTTGCACCAGTTGTATATATCATGCAGACTTATCGAATCAACATTCTTCATATTGTTCATAAACACCTTAACCTTTGAAAGCTCATCCTCACTGTCAATGTATAGATGAAAGATAGTATTCGGACATTCAATTATTATCTGCTGTTCTTCTATATTTTTCATCACTGTATCCTCTATTGAATGATGTATCCTGTGTGATTAAAAACATTATCGTCTGTCACACCGGGATGTGAGTAATAACAAAATATCGTAACTGTTCAGTACCTTCACAGCTAAAAAATATCACATAACCATAGTACTACACCGGCGTCACAAAATCCAGTCATTTTTGCCTGCCAATTCTTACTATTTTATTAAGAAAAACGGTAAATATTATACTCCCTCACAGTCAAATGCCGGAATGAAGCTGTCCTTTGCCACGTCACCCTCCTGTATAAATGCATTTGTGATTCCTATTTCGAGGGCATAGTCAACAAGCCTTTCATACTCTCTCCTTGTCACTGTGCGGTTTATCTCAGGATAATCCTTTAGTGCAATCGGCGTAAACTGGCTCATCATGCTTATATATACGTGATCATGATATGTATTATACAGGTACTTAAGTACAGCCTTTGCATCATTCACATGTCCCGGCAGTAGAAGCTGTCGCACAATAACTCCCTTTTGTATGAGTCCTGTCGCATCGTCAATCACGACATCCGGCTGCTGCCTGACCATCTCTGAAAGCGCCTGCTTTGCGACAGACGGATAATCCTTTGCCCTTGAATACCTTGCCGAAAGCGTACTGTCCATATATTTAAAATCCGGAAGATACACATCCACTATGCCCTCAAGCAGCTTTAGCTCTGTCACATTTTCATATCCGCTCGTATTGTATATAATAGGAAGCTTCATGCCGCGGCTTTTTGCATCGTTTACCGCCCACACTATATCAGGGATATACTGCCCCGGTGTGACCAGATTGATATTATTTGCGCCTTTGTCAGCAAGTTCCATAAAGATATCACTCAGCCGCTCTTTACTGATCACCTTTCCCTCTTTTCCGTCAGAAATCTCCCTGTTCTGGCAGAACACGCAGTGCAGGCTGCAGCCTGAGAAAAAGACTGCCCCGCTTCCTCTTTTTCCTGATATGCACGGCTCCTCCCAGTAATGAAGCGCTGCTCGCGCCACCTTTATTTCAGATGAAACGCCACATACACCTGTTTGTCCGGTTCTTCTGTTTATGCCACATTTTCTTGGACACAATAAGCAATTCTCGTATTTATTCATATTTTTCATTTTAACCCTTGCTAAAAATAATGTTTGATACTACAATCTATATGATTATGCGGTGCATATGCCATGCGCCTTCAGTAGTCATTTTCAAATTATATCATAACTATTCTTACAGAAGAGAATAGTTAAAATACACAATAAGGAGATTACAATGAATCAGTCAAACTGTATCGTCGCCCAGTCAGGCGGCCCAACTGTTGCAATCAACGCAAGCCTTGCAGGAGTCATCGCAGGAGTAAAAAGCTCTGAGAAATACGATATCTGCTATGGCGCCGTAAACGGAATACTCGGCATATTAAATGAGAATTATCTCAATCTATCAGATATTTTTGCAGATGATGCTAATCTTGAAAAGCTTAAGACCACACCTGCCATGTATCTTGGCTCATGCCGCCACAAGCTCCCTGATTACAAGGATGATGATTCACCATATGTATACATCTTCCACCAGTTCGATAAGCTTTCTATAAAAGCTTTCTTTTACATCGGTGGAAATGATTCGATGGATACCGTATTAAAGTTATCCGATTATGCAAAAAAAATCAACAGTGATGTGAAAATTATAGGGATTCCAAAGACCATCGACAATGATCTGTGCATGACAGACCACACTCCGGGCTTTGGCTCTGCCGCCAAATATATCGCATCAAGCATGCTTGAGATAGCCCATGATACCTTTATCTATGCTGTTAAGAGTGTGACAATCGTTGAAATCATGGGACGTGACGCAGGATGGCTCACTGCTGCTTCCGCTCTCGCACGTAATGAGTACAATACAGCGCCTCAGTTCATATATCTGCCTGAGGTGGATTTTGACAAGGACAAATTTGTTGCCGATATAAAAGAAGCCCTCGAGCACACTAACAATGTAATAGTTGCCGTATCTGAAGGAATACATGACGCAGACGGCTCATACATTACATCATCAAATGCCGCATGTGACCAGTTCGGACACCAGCAGCTAAGCGGTGCCGGAAAAGCTCTTGAGTTCATCGTAAAGGAAAACATCGGTGTCAAGGTGCGCTCTGTAGAGGTAAATGTGCTCCAGCGCTGTGCCTCACATCTTGCATCATTAACCGATATCGAGGAATCTTTTGCTCAGGGTAAAAAGGGTGTCACTATTGCAGCAGAGGGTGTGACCGCATCAATGGTATGCTTAAAGCGCATCTCAAATAATCCTTATCAGGTGGAATACACATATTCTGCTATCAAGGATATCGCAAACGAGGCCAAGTCTGTGCCAAGAGAGTGGATCAATGATGCTGGCAATGATGTGAAGCCTGAGCTTATCGAATACTTAAAGCCACTTATTCAGGGAGAAACCGCTGTAGTCTACAAGAATGGTCTGCCTGACTATATGGATGTGTCACATCTTCACAAATGTAACTGATTTTAGCTGCCGCCTACACCCCGGTGTGGGCAGCAACAGCATATCTCCAAGGAGGTCGATTTACATGAAGAAAAAAGTGCTTATAACCTGCGCCGTTGTGCTTGGTGTGCTTTCGGCTGTTTATCTTGGCTTTGCCTTTTATTTTAGCAGCCACTATCTGTTCAACACAAAGATTAACTCTGTAAAATACGCAGGTAAAACTGCAAAAGAGGCATTAGAAAAAAATACAGCCCTAAGCCGCGACTATCTGCTCACAATCACTGATAGAAAAGGCAACAGCTTTTCACTTAAGGGACCTGATTTTTCCTATGAATATGTCTCAAACGGTGACGAGGAGCAAATCCTAAAAAGTCAGAATGCTTTTACATGGCCTGTCAGTCTTTTCAAAGCTCAAAACTATACTCTAAAGGGTTCATCCAAATATGACGATGCCGCTTTGGCGGAAAAGCTCAAGGCTCTTGATATTTTCAGTGATGACTACATTGAAAATCCGGAGGATGCCCATATCGAGATAAAAGACGGCGAATACGATGTGATTGAAGAGAAAAAAGGCTGCAAGCCGATATATGACAGCATCCTTACCGAGGTAAAGGACGCCCTGGACAACGAGCTTCCAAAACTTGCCTTAAGTGATGACTGTTATGAAGCTCCAAAAATCACAAAAAACAGTGATACAATCAAAAATGAAAAAGAAGCCCTCGACAAATACACTGCTTCAACCATCACTTACAAAATTGAAGGTGCCGACGAGAAGCTTGACTCAGCCAAAATCCTTGATATGCTAAGCATCTCAGATGATGGCAGCGTGAGCATAGATGATGCCAAGGTCACTAAATATGTCCAGCAGCTTGCTTCCAAGTACAATACCTTCGGCCGCAAACGCTCATTCAAGACATCGTCCGGTGACACTATTGAAATAGGTGGTGGAGACTACGGATGGGTAGTCAGCAAGAAAAATGAGAAAGCCCAGCTCCTTTCAGATTTAGAGGGAGGCAAGCCTGTAGAAAGAGAGCCTGTTTACGAGCAGACTGCTCTTCACCGCGGTGCTGACGACATAGGTAATACATACATAGAGATTGACTACACAAAGCAGCACATGTGGTATTACAAAGATGGTGCTCTCCAGATGGAGTCTGATTTCGTATCAGGTAATCTCGCCCGTCAAAATGGCTCTGTAGACGGTGTATACAAGATTGTTTACAAGCAGAGAAATGCTACTCTTGTCGGCGAGGGATACTCTTCTCCTGTCAGCTATTTCATGCCGTTTGCCTACAATATAGGTATCCATGATGCCAGCTGGCGTGATACCTTCGGAGGAACCATTTACAAAACCTCGGGCTCACACGGATGTATCAATGTGCCTCCTGCTTTTGCAGAGCAGCTGTTCAATGCTGTGGATAAGGGCACTCCTGTTGTTGCCTACTACAGAGAGGCTGTCACTCTGACAAACAATGCTGCAAAGATGTCCAATGCATACTCGTATGTGGCTCCTGATGCTGCACAATAGATGTGGATTGCTTGGTATTTTTCAATAATACGGGAAGACGACCGGCCCCACATACCGTGGGAACGCATACATCCTCCCCCATTTCAGCCACAGCGTAAGGGGCGTAAGCCGCCGGAGTGACTGCCCTGCAGCAGAGGCGCTCTTTCGTAAGCGCATAGCGTAGCTGCCTAGATACTGTAGAATTATGCACACGATACATAAAAATGAGCTCCCACGGATGGGAGCTCAAGGAGAACCGCGCCATGGACGGCGCGTTTCGACGGTTTTGTCGGGCATAGAAGCCCTAAAAGCATAATTCGTACAGTATCTTGGCAGAGTAGCGTAGCGAACGAGAGAACGCCTCTGCTGCAGGGCAGTCACTCCGGCGGCTTACGCCGCGTATTTCCATAGCCCTATGCTATGCAAACTGGCTATTATAGAGGTTCGCATAAAATCCGTCCGCTGCAAGCAGGCTCTCATGATTGCCCTGCTCTATAATCTTTCCGTCTTTCATAACAAGGATAATATCCGCTTCCCTGATGGTAGACAGACGATGAGCCACTATAAAGCTTGTCCTGCCCTTCATCATGGTAAGGAACGCTTTTTGAATCTTAATCTCTGTACGTGTATCAATCGAAGATGTAGCCTCATCCAATATCAGCATAGGCGGTAAGCAGAGCATGACTCTTGTGATGCATAATAGCTGCTTCTGTCCCTGTGACAGGCTGCCACCGTCCTCACCGATTTCAGTGTCATAGCCCTTCGGCAGACGTCTGATAAAGCTGTGGGCATGGGATGCCTTTGCTGCTGCAATGATTTCCTCATCTGTGGCATCAGGCTTTCCCATTATGATATTGTCACGGATTGTGCCCTTCTTGAGCCATGTCTCCTGAAGCACCATACCATAGTTGTCACGAAGACTCTCGCGCGTGATTTTTCTGATATCATGTCCGCTCACCTTAATTGTTCCACTGTTTACATCATAAAATCTCATAAGCAGATTGATAATAGTCGTCTTTCCACAGCCTGTCGGACCTACGATAGCCACGCGCTGTCCAGGCTTTACATGGAGATTGAAATCCTCGATAAGCTTTTTATCCGGCACATATGAGAAATAAACATCCTCTATGTCCACACGTCCGTCAGCCTCTTCAAGTATTACCGCATCCGAAGCATCCGGTATCTCCTTTTTCTCCTCAATCAGCTCGAAGATACGAGCAGCACAGGCAAGTGCGTTCTGAAGCTCTGTGATGACACCCGATATCTCGTTGAACGGCTTGGTGTACTGGTTGGCGTATGATAAGAAGCATGAAAGCTGTCCTACTGTTATTCCGCCGGTGAGTGCACTCATGGCACCAAAAATTCCGACTCCGGCATACACAAGACTGTTGACAAAACGTGTACACGGATTTGTAAGACTTGAGAAAAATATTGCCCTCAGTGAGCATTTCTGTAATCTGTCATTTATCTCGTCAAACTGTTCAAGCGCCTCATCCTCATGGTTGAAGGCCTGTACGACCTTTTCATTTCCTACTATCTCGTCGATGAGTGATGTCTGCTCTCCCCTTGTGCTTGTCTGCAGCTGAAACATGGAATAAGTCTTTTTAGTGATAAAGCTTGCCACAAAAAGTGACAGAGGTGTGATGAGCACTACAATGCATGATATCTTCACATCTATTGTAAGCATGAAAATAAGCGTACCTGCTATTGTTGCAATTCCTGTAAAGAGCTGTGTGAAGCCCATCAAAAGTCCTTCTGAAAATGTATCTACATCGGCGATGATACGGCTGACCATATCACCGTGTGAGTGGCTGTCAATATAGGAAAGTGGCATTTTTTCAATGTTTAAAAATGCATCACGTCTTATATCCCTCACTATGTTGTAGGTCATCCTGTTGTTGCAGATATTTGTAAGCCACTGGGCTGCTGCCGCTATGACAACTATTATTGCTGCTCTTGTGAGGATGGCTGTCATAGCCGTAAAATCAACCTTTCCTTTTCCTACAATCAAATCAATTGCTCGTCCTGTGAGAATTGGAAAATAGAGTGTAAGCGCCACTGTAACAACAGACAGGGCAAGTGAAATTACAAGCAAAGGAATATATCTCTTCATGTAGCTTAATACCTTGCGCATTGTGCCTGCTTTATTCATCTTCGCATTATCCGTAGCCATACTCTACACCTCCTTTTGTCTGGTCATATCCGACTCTTTTTTAAACTGTGAATCATATATCTCTTTGTAGGTCTCGCATGTCTCAAGCAGCTTTTCATGAGGTCCGAAGCCAACCATCTGTCCGTCGTCGAGCACTATGATATTGTCCGCAAACTGGATAGATGAGGTACGCTGTGACACGATAAATATCGTCTTGTCTCCATGCATGCTCTTTAATGCCGCGCGAAGACTCGCATCTGTAGCAAAATCAAGTGCCGATGCACTGTCGTCAAGTATCAGTATATCAGGATCCTTTACAACCGCTCTGGCAATTGTAAGACGCTGCTTCTGACCGCCTGATAAGTTCTTGCCGCCCTGCTCTATCATGTAGTCAAGACCGCCCTCTTTGCCCTTTACAACCTCTGTGGCCTGTGCTATATCAAGCGCCTTCCACATTTCCTCCTCTGTGGCATCATTTTTGCCCCAGCGCAGGTTGTCAGCTATCGTTCCTGCAAAAAGCACTGCCTTTTGCATTACGACACCGATTTTGTCACGAAGCTGCACTGCATCATAATCATTTATATCATTTCCCTGAATCCTTATAGTGCCCTTTGTGGCATCATAAAACCTCGGAATAAGGTTTACAAGGCTTGATTTTCCTGAGCCTGTACCACCGATGATACCGATTGTCTGCCCTTTTTGCACTGTAAAGCTTATATCTGTGAGTGTCTCATCGGCTGCTCCATCATAGGTCATGCAGACATGGTCAAACTCAACCTCAGCTGCCCCTTCCTTTGCATCAATGAGCTTAGGATTTTTCTCAGGAAGCTTTGAGGGTATGGCAAGCACATCCGCTATACGGTTGCCGCATGCCACTGCCTTTGTCACCTGTACAATAAGGTTTGCAAGCTTTATCAGCTCGACAAGTATCTGTGACATGTAGTTTACAAGTGCCACAACCTCACCCTGTGTGAGGATTCCTGCATATACCTGCTTGCCGCCTGATACGATAACTGCGATTGTTGCGATATTTATAATGATAAATGTCAGCGGATTGGTGAGTGCTGAGATTCGTCCTACAACCTGCTGCATATTGGTTAAAAGCTCGTTGTCCCTGTTGAAGCTGTCAATCTCATCATTTTGCTTATTGAAAGCTCTTATAACCCTGGTTCCCTCTAAGTTCTCCCTGGTGTGTGAAAGCACTGTGTCAAGAGAGCTCTGCACCTTTTTGTAAAGCGGAAGGCTTGCAGCCATAACTGAGAATACCACTATTGAAAGCAGAGGTATAGTAACTACAAAAACCATTGCCGCTCTTACATTTACTGTAAAAGCCATCGCCATAGCTCCGAATACAATAAATGGCGAGCGAAGGAAGAGTCGAAGCACCAGATTGACTCCTGACTGCACCTGGTTTATATCGCTTGTCATCCTCGTGATAAGTGTCGATGTGCCCACTGTATCCATCTTTGAGAATGACAGTGACTCTATCTTTTCAAACAATATATGGCGAAGCTTTGTGGAAAAACCGACTGCCGCCTTTGCCGCAAAATACTGTGCTGTGACCGAACTTGCCAAACCAACTGCCGCAAGCAGCACCAGCACACCTCCCATCTTCCATATATATGGCTTGTCCGAAGCCGTAATTCCGTTATCAATGATTGCCGCCATGACAAGCGGTACTATAAGCTCAAAGGATGCTTCCAGCAGCTTAAATAACGGAGCACAGATGCATTCCTTTTTGTACTCCTTCAAATATTTTAATATCTGTTTCATCTTTTCCCCTTTCAGATTTTATGTCGCCGATTACAGCTTCACTATTATAGATGATTTTTCTCATATATACAAGAAAAACGATACACTAAAAAACCAGTACCCTGCGGTACTGGTTTCATACGATAGCTTATCTGCCACATCAAAATGTAACAAGCAACTATTACAGTTCATTAAAATAAATGTGCTAGCCCTTATGTATATGCTTCTTGATTGCTTCAAAGCTCTCAGGACTGATGACATGCTCTATACGGCATGCGTCCTCTGCTGCAATCTCCTTATCAACACCAAGCTTCTCAAGACACTCTGACAAAAGCTCATGTCTTTCGTATATCATCTCTGCTATCTGTCTTCCTGACTCTGTGAGTGTGATAAATCCTGCATCACTTACTGTGATATTGTTCTTCTCTCTAAGGTTTTTCATGGCTATACTCACGCTGGATTTCTTAAATCCAAGCTCATTTGCTATATCAACTGAGCGTACCACAGGAAGCTTCTTGCTGAGAATAAGTATGGTCTCTAAATAGTTTTCTGATGATTCATTGTTTCGCATTTCGAATACCCCCGTGAGTTTATTTTCGTTCGTTTTAATTCAGTTATATTATTATAACATACATTTTATTGTTTGCAAAACTTTTCTTTTTGATTTGTACGTGATTTATAAAAATCCAAAAAAATATCAAAATCCCACATTTGTTATTGACTTCTAATTCATGTTAGTGTATACTAACTATCGAATCAGAAAACAAACGTATGCATGATATATTTCTAAATCTTGTATGCCATAAATGTTTAATTATACCAGATAAGACCGGCCGATCACCGGTCTTATTTATTTTAAAAAATGTACATATTCAGCTTAAACGAGAGCTCTTTTTAACCTTTCCAGCCCTTCCATAAGCACTGCCCTAGGGCATGCGATATTCAATCGCACAAAGTAACGGCCATTGCCTCCAAACTCAGCTCCCTCCGACAGATAAAGGCCTGTCTTTTCGCGAATCATCTGCGTAAATGCCACAGAATCATCTGTGAGTGCACTGCAGTCAAGCCACATGAGGTATGTCGCATCGGCATCCACTACATGTATCTGCGGCAGATTTTCTGCCATGAAGTCACAGACTGTTTTGCGGTTTTCCCAGAGATATGTTCTGAGCTCCTCAAGCCACGGCTCCCCCTTTGTGAATGCCGCAACTGCTGCCGTGATGGCAAATGCGTTTGGCTCCGCCACCTCGTCTGTATTTAATGCGCGCCATACCTTGTGGCGCAAAAATTTATTTGGCACCATCACTGCCGCAGTCTGTAAGCCTGCCATATTAAAGCACTTGGTCGGAGCAATACAGGTGATGCTTATATCGGCGCAGTCCTCTGATGCTGCCGCAAACGGCACGTATGATTTTCCCGGTGCTGTGATGTCGCAGTGTATCTCGTCTGATATGACCGTCACATTATACTTCCTGCAGAGTGCACCTATTTTCGCAAGCTCATCCTTTGCCCAGATGATACCGCACGGATTGTGAGGGTTGCAAAATATCATAAGCGAGGTCTGTGGATTGGAAAGGTCATGCTCCAACCTGTCATAGTCCACAAAATATCTGCCGTTTTCGTACCCAAGCGGGCTTTCCTGCACATTTACGCCGTTATTAAATATAGAATTAAAAAATATATTGTATACCGGCGTCATGATAAGCACATTCTCACCGGGTGTTGTGAGCTTTCGCACTGTAGATGATATGGCCGGTACGACCCCTGTGCAAAAAATCAGGCTGTCTCTTTCGATTTTAAGCCCATGGCGTCTGTCCCACCACGAAATATACGCATCATTCCACTCATCCGGAATGATGGAATAGCCAAACACTCCGTGAGAAACACGCTCTGATATTGCATCTATTATCTGTGGAGCTGTCTTAAAATCCATATCTGCTACCCACATCGGGAGCTCATTTTCTGCCACATCCCACTTTAGTGAGCCTGTATTTCTTCTGTCTACAACGGTGTCAAAATCATACATAGATTATTTTCCCTCACATATTATCTTAGTCTTTGATGGGTCAACTCTGTCCTTTTCGATAGTCAGTGTGCCAATCTCCTTTGCCCTTATCACTCCGCTTGTCGGATTTAAAACACTGTCCACCTTACTGCAAATCTCTGCATCTACCGAAGAATACTCAAATGCCAATGTAGTGTTTATGAGCTTACAGTTTTTCATAACGAGGTTGTCGATGTAGCAAAGCCCCTGCAAGCTCTCGATTGTGCAGTTTATAAGTGTCAGATTCTTTGCGTTCCAGCCAAGGTATTCACCTGTAATAAATGAATCATAGACTGTGACATTTTCCGTATTCCAGAAGGCATCCTTTGAGATAAGCTTTGAATCGTGCACCTCTACATTTCTTGAGCCGTCAAACGAATAGTTGCCGACCAGCTGGAAATTCTTCATGGTAAGATTATTTGTATTCATGCCAAAATAATCTCCCTTTGCCGAGACATTCTCTATATCGACATGGTCACAGCTCCAGAGTGTCTCCTGGGCATTTGGAAACGTCACATTTTTAAGCTTTAAGTAATTGCAACGCCTGAAGTTCTTAGGTGCCTCAACTATTGAATCAGTGACAGAGATATTGTCTGTATACCAGACACCCGCACGCGCCATGTCAAACCATGTACAGTCCTTTACAGCTATGTCACTACAGTACCATAGCGGATATTTCCATCTAAAAAAACAGCCTGTCAGGCTAATGCCATGGCTCTCCTTAAGAGGTGACTCTCCGTCATCAAAAATTGTATCATAAATATCCAGGTCGTTGCTTGCAAACAGGGCTCTTTCGCCTGTCAGAAACTCCTGATGGATTTGTTTTCTTTCGCTCATTATATATACTCCTTTTTCCCGGTAATTCTAAATAATTATCTGCCATAAAATCAAATAACCGCCGGGTACATAATATATGCAGCCCGACAGTTATCATTATACCCCAAACCCTACTGAATTTGTAGTATTTTATATAAGTTTAATATTATTAGCCTGATATTTACAGCTCAAGCCCGTCAAGTATGCTCTTAAGTGCATCAGCAGACTCCTTGAGCTTTAAAGCTTCCTCACCGTTTAACTCGATTGGGATATCGCTCTCCACTCCGTCTGCTCCAACGATTGCAGGCATTGAGAGAACCACACCGTCGATGCCGTACTGTCCGTGCATCATGTGTGAAACAGGAAGAATAGACTTCTCATCACGCATGATTACCTCGCAGATACGTCTGACCGACATAGCGATACCATAATATGTCGCATGCTTTCGGTTGATTATCTCGTAAGCACTGTTCTTTACGTTTGCAGCGATTTCATCTGTATTCTCCTTGTGCTTGTAGTGACCTCTCATCTCGCACATCTTGTGAAGCTCCACTCCGGAAACATTGGCTGATGACCATGCAACCACCTCACTGTCTCCATGCTCACCTACTATAAATGCATGTACGCTTCGGCTGTCCACCTCAAGGTGCTCTCCAAGCGCGTACTTAAGTCTTGCACTGTCAAGCACGGTACCTGAACCGATGACACGCTCCTCAGGAAGTCCTGAAAGCTTCTGTGCCACCTGTGTTAAAATATCTACAGGATTTGCAACGATAAGTAAGATTCCACCGAAATTTCTCTTTGCAATCTCCGGAATGATGCTCTTGAAGATTGCAACATTTTTATTTACCAGATCAAGTCTTGTCTCGCCCGGCTTTTGGCCTGCACCTGCAGAAACAACAATGATAGCAGCATCTGCCACATCATCATAACCACCTGCATATATCTTCATAGGTCTGGCAAAAGGAATACCGTGGCTTATATCCATCGCCTCTCCCTCAGCCTTGTCCTTATCAGCGTCAATGAGAACTATCTCAGAAAAAAGACCGCTCTGCATAAGTGCAAAAACTGATGCCGAACCAACGAATCCACATCCGATCATTACAGCCTTTCTTGGGTTTGTCTTAACAACTGCGCTAGTTTTATTGCTCATGTACGTTCCTCTCTTTCTTAAACTATAATTCAAATAGTTGCTTTTTATTATAACTATTCATCCCAAACACAAATTCTCAATATCTGCTTTGTTATCAGTAGTTCTGAATAATTATCTTTTATTTATATTATACCCGCATTGTACATATAATCCGTTGTAAAAACAACAAATTACTTGATAAAATACAATCAATAGCCCATTGTTCCCATTTTTATACAATTTTAATGCAGATTTTTACATAAAAAGTGCAGTAATAAAAAGTAAACCGGACCAATACAGCTGAATGAATTGTCATTTAGCATATTGATCCGGTTATATTAAAATGCTGTATCCGCTTATTTTGTGCTTGAATTTCTGTACTCAAGCGGTGTCATTCCATACAGCTTCTTGAACTGTCTGTTAAAATGCTCCACGTTCTGATATCCTGCCTCGATTGCGATATTCTCAACAGTTGTGATGCTGTTTCTCAGCAGTGTACGTGCCTTCTTCATCTTGGCATTGGTGACCAGCTCTCCGAAAGTCTTGCCTGACTTCTCCTTTATGTACTTGGAGATATACGGCTCTGTCAGGTTGAACTGTGCAGCCATGTCTGCAAGCGATACCGTCTTGTAGTTGGCCTGGATGAAGTTGAGCATGGCAATATAGCGCTCATCCTTCACGTGACTGTCAGCCTTGGTGGCAAGATAATGGTTTACCGCAACAACAAGCGCTCCGATTGATGCCTTGATGATATCCTCATCCACACCTGCGCCCCAGAACATACTGCCGTCAACTGTGATACCCACATATGCCATAGCCTTTGATGAAGATCCGTGTGAAAGCGCATGCTCCTCGTATACAGTGAGCTCAAAGCTGATGTCAAAATACTGCTTAATTATATTGCTGACTGCGTCGAGACGGCCATTTCCATTGGCATCTACCTTTCTGGTGCTGTCATTGTGTAAAATAACTGCCTCTGCGAAAATGCCGTTTACCTGCTTAAAGTGGCACTCCGGTATAGTGAAATATGGATGAAAATCCACATAATTGTCTGTAAAGATACTGTGTACCCACTCAGGTGAAAGCTCCTTGTGCTCCTCGTCCGATACCTGCTTGACCATGTATCCGACCTGCTCTCTCATCTGCTGTGGCACATTGATACCGAAGCTCTGCTTAAGGATATATGCCACTCCGCCCTTTCCTGACTGGCTGTTGATACGGATAACATCAGCCTCGTATGTCCTGCCGACATCCTTTGGATCTATAGGCAGATATGGAACCGTCCACTTATCAAGCTTCTTTTCCTCTCTCCATGCCATGCCCTTTGAGATCGCATCCTGATGTGAGCCTGAAAAAGCAGAAAAAACAAGGTCTCCCGCATATGGCTGTCTCTCGCCTACCTTCATTCTGGTAAATGTCTCATACTTCTCCCTGATCTCAGGCAGATTTGAAAAATCAAGCTGCGGATCCACTCCGTGTGAGTAGAGATTCATAGCAAGTGTCACGATATCGACATTTCCTGTTCTCTCACCGTTTCCAAACAGTGTACCCTCTATCTCCTCAGCTCCTGCAAGCACGCCAAGCTCTGATGTGGCAACACCGCAGCCTCTGTCATTATGAGGATGTAAGCACAGCACTACTCCGTCTCTGTACTTAAGATGCTTGTCGATATACTCTATCTGTGTGGCAAAAACATGTGGCATAGCATTCTCTACTGTGGTAGGGATATTGATAATGGCCTTGTTATCAGCCTTTGGCTGCCATACATCAAGCACTGCGTTGCACACATCAACCGCATAATCCACCTCAGTGCCCGAAAAGCTCTCCGGTGAATACTGGAAGCGGAAATTACCGTCAGTCGCAGCCGCAAGGTCTCTGAGTAAGATGGCGCCGTCAACCGCAAGCTGCTTTATCTCTTCCTTTGACTTCTTAAACACCTGCTCACGCTGTGCAACAGATGTGGAATTGTACAGATGTACAACCGCTCTCGGTGCTCCCTCAAGTGCCTTGAAGGTCTTCTTGATGATATGCTCTCTGGCCTGTGTCAGCACATGTATAGTGACATCATCCGGAATCATATCCCTCTCAATAAGAGCTCTTGTAAAATTGAACTCTGTCTCAGAGGCTGCCGGGAAACCTACCTCGATTTCCTTAAAGCCTATATCTACAAGCATCTTAAAGAAGTCAAGCTTCTCCTCAAGGCTCATCGGCTCTATAAGAGCCTGGTTGCCATCACGTAAATCAACCGAACACCACAGTGGTGCTTTATCTATATAATCCTTCTTAACCCAGTCATAAGTGCATTCAGGAGGCAGAAAATAACTGCGCTCGTATTTTTCATATCCTTTCATCTTAAAACCTCTTTTCGTTTGAACTGATATAATTGTAACACATAAGCGCAGTTATTGGAATGATTATATTTAATCACTTTGGTTGATGTAATTTAATTTTTTATAAAAATATAATCAACTTTATTGATTTTGATTATTCTAATCAGATATTCTGGTCAAAATATCTGACTAATCCTCTCTCTTATTGCCCCAGAAAAACAATGCAACTGTTCCGGGACCGGTGTGGCTTCCTATAGTCGTACCGATATCATTTATCTCTACCTTGCCCTTCATCTTAGGAAAAGCAGCCTCTATCAGATCAGCTACGGCTCTAGCATCCTCATAGCATGCGGAATTTGATATGTATACCTTATCTGAATAATCGGCACCATCCTTGCAGAGTGCCTGCATCTTCACAAGCATCTCCTTTATTGCCTTCTTTTTGGTGCGGATTTTCTCACGCACAATAAGCTTTCCCTCATTGCTCACATTCATGAAAGGACAGATATTAAGCACATTTCCCACGAATCCCGCGGTCTTTGAGATACGCCCGCCCCTGATAAAAAATGTAAGGTCTGATGAGAAGAACCAGTGATTCACCTCAAGTCTGTGCTCCATGGTCCAATCAGCCAGTGTATCAATATCCATGCCACTATCCCTAAGGTCAGCAAGCTTATCCATCAAAAGTCCAAAGCCAGACGATGCTGCCAGAGAATCAATCACATATATCTTCCTGTCAGGGTACTCCTCCTTAAGAGCCTCCTTTGCAAGCCTTGCCGAGTTAACTGTACCTGATATACCGGAGCTTAGTGCGCAGTGAAGCACATCATATCCCTCATCCAGGAACTGCCTGAAGTACTCCATGTACTCCTCCTGATTGATCTGCGAGGTCTTTGTCATGGCACCGGCTTCCATTGCCTTGTAGAAATCCGGCAGTGGCATGGACTGTCCCAGATCATCCATATACTCTTTGCCGTCGAGCTCATAGTGAAAGCACGCGTACTTAATATTCCTATCAAGCATATGCTCTTTGGTAAGATCTGCTGTTGAACAGCAGCTAATCACATAATTTGACATATTATTTTCCTTTACCTTTAATTATATATAGTCAGATACATATGGTATCTCATGGTATAAAATATCATCAAGCTTTGCAACAGCATCATATGTAGTCTGTATTTTGCCCATCTGCAAAAGCTTCTCCGCACTCTTGTATCCCAAAAGCAGTGTGGTAAATGTGCCAATAGACATGCTAATGTGATACTGCGGCTTTTTGTCGGTGAGAGCACAGTGCCCTTTCTCAAAATCAATGACGAATGTGCCATTGTTCCATGGCAGAAGCTCATCCTCTATCTCGAAGCTAAAGCAGCCGCTTGGACCATCAGGGTCACAGTTGTACTGTGAAATAAACTGCGCCACGTCGATGATTCTGCCCATGGCGTATGGTCTGATTGTCTCCTTTATATCACTGTCGTCGAGCTCAAAGGCAATAGGCTCGCTGTAATAGTTGTTGCCTCTGACCTCATCTATCATGGAATCATGCGCATGAATGTATTCCCACAGGCCAAGCTGCGCCTCACGGTTTAAGTAGATGAGCTCCTTGATGTGCATGACATCGGAGCTGATAAGATATACCATATAGCCGCACGGTTCATCATCCTCGTTGTAGTAGATGGCGACCATCGTATCATCCTCATCCCAGCGGAAGTACTCCTCCCAAGCCAGATTGTTTCTGTACAGACAGCCATGCGTCTTTGCGGCAAAGTGAGTATGAAGCTTCTTAAACTGCTCGTCATCCCACTGCACACGGCGCACATAGCCCGGCTCCTTAAGCTTTGTGGGAATCTGTCTGTCCTTTATCACATATGTCATCTTGTTTGAGATAATCTCCCAGCCAAGCCCTCTGTAAAGAGGTATGGAGTATGGGTACAAAAGAGCAAACGACTTGTTGCTGTCGCGCATTCTCGTAAGACTCTTTCTCATGAGCTTTTTCATGAGGCCATGACCGGTATACTCAGGATACGTGCAAACACTTGTGACAAAGCCCACCTCGTAGCGCTCGCCGTATATATTCATATCGAGCGGATATACCGCAAACTGAGCCACAAGCTCTTCTCTTTTGTCAATGATATTGAAGCAGCCGAGCACATCAGCTCTCTCAAGCACCGGAAACTTCGACTGCTTGATTTCGTCATCCTTCCAGCCTGTCTCGGCAAGGTCTGCCTCTGTCACCTGAAAAGCATAACGAAGCAGTGCATTGTACTCCTCCGCATCATCCTTTGTCAGTACTCTTATCTTAAATTCATCTGATTTAAAAGAATGCATAGTGTCCTTTCTCGCCTGTCTTTACTGTATACATCAGATCGTCCGCCTTTTTAATGAGCTCGGTAATCTGACTCTCACTGGTAACATTTCTCTCATATGAAATGCCGATGGAGCAGGTGATATTCTTCTCCTCATTAAACTCAACGTCATGGTTGAGATATTTCTTTATCTGGCTGCTGAAGCCATCCGCCTCTGCAATCCTCGCATAGATATCCTTTGCAATATTCTCAAGCTCGTATCTGGCGCATGACTCAATGACTATGATGAACTCATCACCGCCATATCTGCTCACAAAGCCTCTGTCCTTAGCTACTTCCCTGAACACAAAGGCCATCTCCTTAAGTATCAAATCTCCCACATCATGACCATACGTATCATTATAATGCTTGAAGTTGTCCAGGTCAATAAACATAAGCCCCACATCCATTCCACCGGATGTAACACTTATGCGCTTTTCAAGCTTTTCAATCTCCTGATACATACCTGCTCTGTTATAGATACCGGTAAGCATGTCAGTGACAGCTGCCTGCTTCAGCCTCTTGTTCATCTCATTGGCCTTCTCATTTGCCTCAATACGGGCAATGGAATACTCAAGCTCTCTGAATAACAGCTTGAAAATGCTCAGATCATCCTCATTGAGCATGTATCGCTCGATTGAGCCATGCCAGTTGTCCTTCATGCGCACATATGCTATGAGTACACTTGAAAGTGCATCATTCTTGATAAAAGGCACTGCGACAAATGAGCATACATCATCCACGCCGAAATACGAGATGACATTTTCATACTCGTAGAAGCCCTCTGCAATCTTTGATGTGGCAATGCCCTCCGGATAGTCTATCATGATATCACATATGCCCTTTATAACCTCATCTGTCATATCACAGCCCGTATCATTATAAAGCACCTGTGGCTCCTTCGCGTGCAGATCTATGATCAGCGCACAGTCAAGACTGAAATGATTGATGAAATTGCTCATGGCATTTTCAATCATGGTGTCCTTCTTCTGGTCATTGACATCGATAATGGTCTGCCATATGGAAATAAACTCCATCTGACGCTTTGAGCCCTGATAATCCTTTTCGAGCCCATGCTGCTTTACAAGCATATTAATCTGCCGCTCATTGATATGGCCATCACTCAGTGACTCTAGGTTGATATTTTTTAACATGTCAAGCGGAGCTGCCTCTGCTATTTCATGCATCCTTTTATTGTGTGCCTCTAAAAGTATTCTCTCATGCTCTATAAGCTCATTTTTGCCGAGCAGCTCAAACAGCTTCATCCTGCTTTCCCTGTATATCGAATATGCAAAAAATTCGTTTCCCTCCGCATTAACGAGATATCTCTCCGCATCCTCAAAACGTAAAAAGGCTTCTTCCTTTTCACCATCGTGCCACAAGAGCATGGCTGATGCAAAGGAGTAAAGGAACATCTCATCATCGCATCTGGAATAGTCATGGACTGCCTCAGTTCTTGTGGTGTCAATTACTCTGTAGATGACATAATTAAGAAACTGCTTGCAGCTGAGCAGATAGCGCTCACAGCTGAATCTGTCACCCGAAAATATAGATGCAAGCGCAAGAAGCGCATATACCTTACTCGTGTTGCACACTCTTAAGCTGTTTAGATGAAGCTTTATAATAGTCTTCATGGCAACTAAAAGTGCATGGACAGCCTCCTTATAATTGCCCTGCATGATATAGTTAAGAGACTTGTTATAATACACCTCAGCTATATCCTCCGGCATCTTCAGGTAATATAACATATTGATTGCAGCATTGTAATAATTGTCAACCAGCTCATTTTTACCCATGGCACTTAAATTGTAGCCTATAGACGTAAGCACTCTCGCAACATATATATTGCCGTGCCCCTTCATGAACTCGTATGTACGGATAACATATAAAAAGGCTATCTCATTGAGACCGCTTGTGCTGGCAAGCATAATAGTCTTCTGATATGCATCATACACAAGCTGCTCATTTCCTATCTCCTTCGCAAGCTCAAGCCCCTTCGTAAAATGCTTTAGTAATGATTCATCATAAAAGGACTGCTTCACCACATCCCGGCTATTGTCGTATGCGTAAATATATATATGTGCCAAATGATTCCTGTAGCCGTGCTTTATGAGCTTTTCTATAATTTCATCACTGACAGGTATATCCTGTACACAGAAGAATATATTGTACCAGCCTGACATCTTTATCATGACTGACAAAAGCTCTGCCTTAAATATCAGTGTGTCATCCTCTGCCAAAACTGCATAGTCATAGGCACTCTTTGCACTGTTTCCGGCCTTCTCAAGCTTGCCCTGATACATATAGCAGGTGCCCTTCATGAAATAATACAGCGAAAGATAATGCTCACTGTCATTTTCCGGTATCAGCGCCTTGTATTCATTCGTGAGCTCAATCGCTTTGGACATCTCTCCAAGTAAAACAGACGTCCTTGCATAGACCATATAAAAGCGGCGCAGGCTTTTCTCATCAATCCATGCATCCTCAAACTTAAGCTTATGCTCTATAATGCGGCAGCCTCTCCTTGCCTGCTCAAAATCCAGAAACTCCATGATATTTGATGCTTCCTGGATGCTCTGCTCAAAGTTCATAGTGATATACAGCTCATCATCATTTGTAGTTTTTACGTTATTTTTAAGCGGTCCGGCACTGCCTATATAGTATATGGCGCTCCTGTCCTCAAGCGACTCAACTATACGATCCCACACCTCAACAGTACTGTCAGTACCCTTGACTATGGCATTGACACCTAACACGATACCGATATTGGCGCATGGATTGTCAATCAGATACTTGATGGTCTCAATTGAACTCTTAGACGCCATCTGGAATCTGTTTATCACAATCATCAAAGGCTTCACCTCAGAAAGCTTCTTGAGCATGTCAGCTATGGCCATCGTCATGCGTCTCTGCTCATATGCCACCTCATTTAACAGCACTGTCTCCTCTCTGAAGCACTCACCTGTCTCATAATAGCTGTTTAACACCTGTCTGTGCAGATAGTACACACCGCACTCCTTCTGGAAATCATCAAAGCTTCCGCCTATAAAGCGCCTGTGCATATTGCATATGATGTCCAAAAATGGCTCATAAGCTCCGACCAGCGTATTGTAAGAGAACTCACTGTATGCAAAAAAGACGTTATCCTCATTGCTTTGATAACGTCTTATAACCTCAAGATTTTCAATCGAAAAATCATTGCTATAATTCGCCATTACGATATTTCGAGTCTCTTTTCCTATGCGATTGTAAATCTGCTCGATTACCCCGCTATAATACTTCTCTATCATCTAATTACCCCCTCATGTTCCAAAGCCGACACAGTGTATATCAATCCTCCTGTAATCAGGCTTTTCCGAAATAATCCTAAAACCATAGTAGACCAAAACTCCTAAAAAGTCAATCTTTTGACTCAATAATGATAAATTTTCCTCTATGGATATCAATCAGTGCATGATCATCGACTATTTCATTGGATATGCCAAGCGATGTAAACCTGTCAAAGGAATAATCAGTAACAGGATACTTAAAGCCCTTAAGGCTTACCTCATTGTCGTCTGTCAGTGCTATAAGAGATACAAACCTGCCATACTGTGCTGATTTTTCAATGGTTACCGGCTTATCTGCCATCCTTATGCGGTTGTTTGTATCGATAATGCTGATATCAGTTCCACTTTCCAGGCCTATTCCCAAAAGTGAAATATTTCCAAGCACATGGTCTATTCTGCTGCCTGTTGCTCCAAGCAGCACTATGCTTCGTGCTCCCTCGCTTATTGCCAGTCTTATGGCATACTCTGTATCGGTATCATCCTTTATGGGATTGAGCCTGCGTATCTCAGTCTGTCCCTTTCTCTCAAAATACTCCAATGCATTTGTCGTAGTCGAATCGAAATCACCTACAATTATATCAGGTGTGACACCGTTTTCGTACAGAAAATCCATTCCGCTGTCAGCCGCAATGATAGCATCTATTCCGTCAGTCTTTATCTCGTTTAAGCCAAATTCCTTATCTATTTTTCCACCACATACAATCAAATACCGCATTTTATCCACCCTCTCCTTAATAACATATCCACATTTGCTTAAGCCCCGGAAGCATTTCCGTTTTAACCTGCATCTGTTACATCATGATATTCAGAAAACCCTTTACATTTTCTTCTATATCTCCGCTAAACACCGCACTTCCCGCAACAATGATATTGGCTCCTGCTGCAAGCAGTGTCTCCACGTTCTCAAGATTAACACCACCGTCCACCTCGATATCAGCCTTATTTGCGGTTTTCTCAAGAAGTGCCTTTAAGTCGCGCACCTTGTCTACAGTATACGGAATAAGCTTTTGTCCTCCAAAGCCCGGATTTACAGTCATGATAAGCACCATGTCCACTTTGGGAAGCACATACTCTATGGCTGAGAGCGGAGTAGCCGGATTTAATGCTACACCTGCCAGTATGCCCTTTTCCTTTATTGCCTCGATTGTTCTGTCAAGATGCTTGCATGCCTCCGCATGGACTGTGATGATGTCAGCGCCTGCCGCCGCAAAATCATCTATGTATCTGACCGGCTCATCTATCATCAGATGCACATCAAACATGCGCTCTGTGCACTTTCTGATTGTCTTTATGACCGGCAGTCCTATTGATATGCTTGGAACGAAGCTGCCGTCCATAACATCTATATGCACATACTGTGCTCCGGCCTCGTCAAGCTGCTTAAGCTGCTCTCCAAGTATTGAATAATCCGCTGATAAAATTGATGGTGATAAGCAGTTCATGTTTTCCTCCGTTTGATTATGCTTTAAATTAATACTTTTGTCTGTTTTTCAGCTCCTCATACAGAAGCTTATAGTTATCATACCGCACCTGCGATATTTTCCCTTCTGAAAGAGCCTCCTTGACACCGCAGTCCGGCTCATTTATATGACTGCAGCCCTGAAACCTGCAATACGGCTCATATTCTACAAACTCCGGATAACAGGTCCACAGATCCTCCTTTTCAAAGCCCGGCACATCCATCGAGCTAAAGCCCGGTGTATCCATGATATACGTGCCATCCTTTATCGGAATAATCTCAGAATGTCTGGTCGTGTGCTTTCCGCGCTCTATTTTCTCACTTATGTGCCCTGTCTCCATCTGCACATCATCCTGCAGACAGTTGATGATAGATGACTTGCCAACACCTGAGGGGCCTGCAACCGTGGTTGTCCTTCCCTCTAAAACGTGCTTTATCTCATCTATACCCTCGCCGGTTTTCGTGCTGGTAAACATCACTCTGTAGCCTGCCGGCTCGTATATGCTTTTAAGCTCCTGCTGCTTTTGGGGCGTGATTAGATCCTTTTTGTTGAAGCATATGGTGACCGGCACATGCTGGTACTCCATCATACACAAAAACCTATCAAGCAGGTTGAAATTGGGATCCGGCTTTGCGGATGCAAAAATAACCAGGGCCATGTCTATATTGGACACAGCCGGCCTGATAAGTTCGTTTTTCCGTGGCAGTATACGCTCGACATTGCCTATGTGCTTTTCCTCGTCGAGGACTGCTATATCGACTGTATCGCCTACCAGTGGCTTTATCTTTTGTTTTCTGAAGGTGCCTTTTGCTTTGCACTCGTAGAGAGTGCCGCCTGTGGCAGTTTCTTTTGCTTCTTTGGTTTCTTCTACGTAGACGTAGTAGAAGCCGGCAATTCCTTTAATAATTTTTCCTGTCATGGTTTTCCTTGTGTGCTTTTGTATTTGCAGGAGTCACGCTTTCGGCGGGGTGCATGCCGCGCTTTGAGGTTGTGCGGGTGGCGGGGGCAGGCATATATTCCTCTTAAAAAATATGAAGCCAGCCCCGGGCTCTCCTACGGACAGGCTATGGCTTGCTCTGCCCTGTTCTTTCCTCGGTAGGTTTATGACACCCCGGGGCATTTCATATTTTTTCCTCGGAACACATGCCTGCCCCGCTTCCTTAGTTTCTCTCCGCGAGTTCATGTTTTCGTCCTCGGGTTGATGCGGTAGTGGGGTGCGGATAGCACCCACTTTGTGGGTGCTATCCGGTGGTTGCTATAGAGTGTGTATACAAATACTATTGCTATGTGGAAAACTTGACGTAGCTACGCTACTGCTCGTTTTCCTTGTACCCCACGCAATGGCAATATCTACCTCTTTTTAGCTATTCCGGTTTATAATAATTATTTAGCGTCTCTTATGCTTATGGCACGCTATACGTTACTGGATCAAGTGTGACAGTTGCAGGATTTCCTGCTTCATCTGTTTCCCCTGTCTGAACTGTCCAAGTAACCACAATACTTCCTGTAGCTTCTTTCATTGTTCCGGAAACTGTAAATGATGACGTATTTTCATATGAACCCTTATCGTATACAGTTCCACTTTTACCTACAAGCTTATACTCTGCTTTTACTACAGTTCCCTCTCCACTATAACTAATTCCTTTACTTACGTTAGTCGATATCTCCTGCTTACCCTTACTGAGTGTAAGTGTGATTGTGGTGCCCGCGGCTACGGTTTCGCCGGATTTGGTCTGGCTGATTACGCTGCCGGCGGGTACTGTGTCGCTGTACTGGGAGTCGGCGTAGGTGTACTTGAGACCTGCTCCTGCGAGGGCGCTTTCTGCATGTGACTGTGAGGCACCTACTACGTTTGGCACGGTGATTGGCTTCTGGCCCGGTGAGAGGGTGACTGTTACTGTGCTGCCCTTTGCGGCCTGTTTCTTTGCTGATGGTGACTGTGCTGTTACTACATCTGCTGCTACACTGTCATTGTAATCTCCATACTCGAAGGTGACACTAAAGCCTGCTGACTCGAGTGTGCTCTTTGCCGAGCTCTTGGTCTTTCCGATTACACTTGGTATCTTGACCATCTCTGATGTACTATCACCTTTTCCTGCGATAACTACATTAATCTGTGAACCACGCTTTACTGTATCTCCGGCCTTGACATCCTGCTCAAGGATTGTGCCGTCCTTTTCATCTGACTGCTTTGTCTCAAATGCAAATACTGTGAGGTCAAGCTTTAAGCGGTCTACTGCCTTCTGAGCATCATCCACTGACATGCCTCTGATGTCAATCATCTGGCCCTCTGTCTCAGTCTGTGTCTCTGACTCTGATTCAGACTCGGTCTGTGTCTGTGACTCTGTCTGCTGTGACTCTGAGTTCTTTTTGCCGCCAAACTTAAACACTCCTGCCACCGAAAGTGCAAGATATATGATAACTATTACAATGATTACGGCTGTTACTATACCCATGATTGTGATTGCTTTATCCATCTTTGGATTTAAAAGCTTGCCGTCATCATCATCGTCTTCATCTTCGTCGTCTTCATCTTCGTCTAAGAGTGACTCATCATATTCATCATCATCGTCTTCACCATCAGCATACTCATCATCATTATCTGCATCAGTATCATCATCGTTTAAGTCCTCTGCGACACCTCTGCCCTCTTTTATCTTGTCAAGCTCCTCCGGGCTTATAACCTTGGTCTTGCCACCGTCAACGAGTGGAGCTATTGTGACAAAATCCTCATCAGGATGCGCAAGAGAGCGCCTTATGTCTGTAAGAAGTTCCTCAATAGTCTGGTATCTGCGGTCCGGTGTCTTTTGTGTACACTTTAAGATGATTTTCTCAAAGCTGATTGGCAGATCCGGTGCGTAGATGCTTGGTCTTGCAATCTCCTCCTGTAAGTGCTGCAGTGCAACTGCCACTGTGGTATCACCGTCAAACGGTACACGGCCTGTAACCATCTCAAACATTACGATTCCCAGTGAGTAAATATCACTTCTGCCATCGACGAAGCCGTTTCTTGCCTGCTCCGGAGATGCATAGTGTACTGAGCCCATCACATCTGAGCTTATTGTATTTGAAGATGTAGCCTTTGCAATTCCAAAGTCTGTCACCTTTACCTTGCCATCTGTAGAAATAATGATATTCTGCGGCTTGATATCACGGTGGATGATATTTTTATTGTGAGCAGCCTCTATGCCCCTTGCCACCTGGATTGCAATACTTGCAGACTCCTTGAATGACAGCTGGCCCTTTTTCTCGATATAAGTCTTAAGTGTGATGCCCTCGACATACTCCATGACAATGTAGTACAGACCATTCTCGCTGCCTACATCATAGATATTTACGATATTCGGATGCTCAAGTCCTGCTGCTGACTGTGCCTCAGCACGGAACTTGGTCACAAATGAACTATCCTCCGAAAACTCCTGCTTTAAAACCTTTATAGCTACAAAACGGCTCAGTATATGGTCTTTTGCCTTGTATACATCAGACATGCCGCCTGCGCCAACCTTGCTTAGGATCTCATATCGATCCGATAAAAAACTTCCTATCTCTAACATCTGTTATTACCTCGTCTTAAAATGGTTTAATAATCATTACAGTGATATTATCGCGGCCACCGTTTGCATTGGCCATGGCGACAAGCTGTGACGCTGCTGTCTCGATATTATCATTTTGCCTAATAGTATCGCATATTTCTTTATCTCTCACCATATTGGTAAGTCCGTCTGTACACAGAAGAATCCTGTCGTCCTCACATAGCTCGACCTCAAAAAAATCTGCCTCCACATGATCTGCTGCCCCGACAGCTCTCGTGATGATATTCTTGTCCGGATGAACTCTCGCCTCGTCGGCATTTATCTCACCCATCCTGACCATCTCATCAACCAGTGAATGATCCCTGGTAATTTGTCTGATCTGCTCTGTGCCACCTACAATATAAAGCCTGCTGTCACCTATATTGGCCACAAAAAGCTTGTTTCCTATAATAGTTCCTACGACTAAGGTGGTACCCATTCCACGCTTAGCTTCATCCTCACGAGACTCAGCCACCAAAAGCTCATTTGCCTTGTTGATAGCCTCTTTGATGATGGATACCGGTTCATCCCCGGCATTTCTCGATACCGATGCAACCACACGCTCTATAGTGTATCTGGAAGCATAGTCACCGGCTTTGTGTCCTCCCATTCCATCTGCTACGATGAAAAGATTCGGAAGATTTCCTACTGCAGTGTCAGACGAGAAATAAAAATCCTGATTCATCTCACGAATAGCACCTGCATCCGTAATGGAAAACGTCTTCATCTAGTTTATTCCTCTCTCTTTATCTATATGCTTCTTGCGAAGCTGTCCACAGGCACCGTCTATATCTCTGCCCATTTCCCTTCTAATAGTAACATTAATTCCGTTTTTTTCAAGCCTATTTTTAAAAGCCTCTATAACACCCTTATTGGACTGCACGTAATCGCGCTCCTTTATCGGGTTTACCGGAATCAGATTTATATGGCAGTTCATGCCATGTACGAGTGCCGAAAGCTCTGCTGCATCCTCGGCTGTATCGTTCACTCCGCCTACCAGGCTATACTCAAAGGTGACTCTGCGGCCGGTCTGTGCAAAATAATATTTGCATGCATCAACCACATCATGTATATCATAGCTGTTTGCAACCGGCATGAGAGCTTTTCTCTTTTCCTGGTTGGAGGCATGCAGTGAAAGCGCCAGCGTGATAGAAAGCTTTTCATCTGCAAGCTGTCTCATGCGCGGTACGAGACCACATGTGGAAACTGTCAGATTGCGCTGGCTGATATTGATTCCGTTTTCATCAGTAAGAAGCTCTATAAAGCGCAACAGATTATCGTAATTGTCAAGCGGCTCACCTGTGCCCATGACAACTACATTTGAGATGCGCTCTCCTATGTCCTTGCCTATCTGATAAATCTGGTCAATCATCTCAGACGGCCTAAGCCCCCTGACGAGACCGTCAAGAGTGGATGCACAGAATCTGCACCCCATCCTGCAGCCAACCTGCGAAGATATGCATACAGAGTTTCCATGCTTGTACTTCATAAGCACACTTTCTATGACATTGCCATCGTCGAGTGCAAAGAGATATTTTCTCGTGCCATCGAGCTTTGACACCTGCACCTCCTCTTTTTTTAGCGAGATGAGTATTGCATTGTCCTTTAATACCTGTATGAACTTTTTTGAAATATTGGTCATCTCATCAAAGCTGTCCACATGCTTCACATGAATCCACTCATATATCTGCTTCGCACGGAATTTCTTTTCTCCGAGCGATATGATAAACTCTGTGAGCTCGTCCATATTCATTGATTTGATGTCAGTTAGTTGTTCTTTTATCTGTTCCATATTATTTTTATTAAATCTGCATTTAACTATTGCTGTCTCTTATACACATCTGACGCTG
>ENA-UAPA01000092-UAPA01000092.1-human-gut-metagenome-genome-assembly--contig:-NODE-92-length-40172-cov-6.706533_pt1 | contig 40172 bp, 33 predicted proteins | sample MGYA00243476_ERZ654569 | MGnify/ENA primary metagenome ERZ654569 (study PRJEB26926, sample SAMN06164726) | human gut metagenome | biome: ENVO:00009003; feature: ENVO:2100002; material: ENVO:00002003... | reverse complement strand
GCTCGGAGATGTGTATAAGAGACAGCCCTCATTCTGAAGGCTCTGGGCATCGAAAAGGGCTCCGGCGTGCCCAACAAGGACAAGGTCGCCACCATCACCAAGGCACAGGTCAAGGAAATTGCCGAGCGCAAAATGCCCGACCTGACTGCGAACACCATCGAAGCCGCTATGAGCCAGGTCGCAGGTACCTGCCGCAGCATGGGCATCGTGGTCGTCGACTGAGTTTGACCGCAATAACAGCTTGACCGAGGTATATCGGCAACAGGCCGAGCCTCATAAATATGTGGGAGGAATCATTCCGAATCACCACTAAGGAGGAAATTACATTGTTTAGAGGTAAAAAATATAAGGACAGCGCGAAACTGGTCGACCGCTCCACGCAGTACGAAGTTCCCGCTGCTATGGATCTTGTTGTAAAGACCGCTTCCGCCAAGTTCGACGAGACTGTTGAAGTCCACATCAAGCTCGGCGTTGACTCCCGTCACGCTGACCAGCAGGTCCGCGGCGCGATCGTTCTCCCGAACGGCACCGGCAAGACCCGCAAGGTTCTCGTGTTCGCCAAGGACGCCAAGCTCGACGAGGCCAAGGAGGCCGGCGCCGACTTCGCAGGCGGCATGGAGCTCGTTGAAAAGATCCAGAAGGAAAACTGGTTCGATTTCGACGTCGTCGTCGCTACCCCGGATATGATGGGTATCGTCGGTCGTCTCGGTAAGGTTCTCGGCCCGAAGGGCCTCATGCCCTCCCCCAAGGCCGGCACCGTGACCCCCAACGTCACCGCCGCCGTCAAGGAGATCAAAGCCGGTAAGATCGAGTACCGTCTCGACAAGACCAACATCATCCACTGCCCCATCGGCAAGGCTTCCTTCGGCCCCGAGAAGCTCGCTGAGAACTTCAACGCACTCATGGGCGCTGTTATCAAGGCAAAGCCGGCCGCTGCAAAGGGCCAGTATATCAGAAGCTGCACCGTTGCCAGCACCATGGGCCCCGGCATCAAGGTTGCTACCACCAAGATCTAAAAAATAGCTCTTGACATTCGCGCAGATTCTGCTATAATATACAAGCTGCCAAAGACAGCAGGAGATAGTTTATCGTAACAGGGTTCGCCCTTCCTGCCGAGGTTCCGCACAAATGGTAACATTTCTGTGTCCTCACGTCTTTGGCGTGAGGACATTTTATTTTCAGAGGTGACATTCATGCCCAACGCAAAGGTACTTGAAAGCAAGAAAACCGTCGTTGATGCTCTGTCTGAGAAAATTCAGAACGCTACTTCTGCTGTTTTTGTAGACTACAAGGGCATCACCGTCGCGCAGGATACCGAGCTTCGCAATCAGTTCCGTGCTGCGGGAGTCGAGTACGCTGTCGTCAAGAACACCCTGACCCGGTTCGCTGCCAATAAGGCCGGCTACACCGAGTTCGATGAGCTTCTCAACGGCACCACGTCCATGGCTTCCACCACCGACGATCCCATTGCACCGGCTCGCGTCGTCTGCGAATTCGCAAAGAAAAACAAGAACGTCGTCAAGATCAAGGGCGGCATGGTTGAAGGCAAGGTTCTGTCTGTTGAAGAACTCATGTCCTTCGGCGAACTGCCCTCCAAGAACGCACTCGTTGCACAGGTTCTCGGCACGTTCCTCGCGCCCATCTCCTCTCTGGCAGTTGTCCTGAACCAGATTCTGGAGCAGAAGGGCGGCGCTCCTGCGGAAGAAGCTCCCGCAGAGGCTTAATCCATCAATCAATAAAATTTCGACTGAAACATTTTACTGAACAATTTACTGGAGGTAACTACAATGGCATCCGAAAAGATTACTGCTATGATCGAAGAAGTTAAGACCCTCACCGTTCTTGAGCTGGCTGAGCTGGTTCATGCTCTGGAAGAGGAATTCGGCGTTTCCGCCGCTGCCGCTGCTGTCGCCGCTCCCGCTGCCGGTGCTGCTGCCGCTGAGGAAGAGAAGACTGAGTTCGACGTCGTTCTGAAGGCCGCTGGCGCCAACAAGATCGCTGTCATCAAGGTCGTCCGTGCTCTGACCGGCCTGGGCCTGAAGGAAGCTAAGGAACTCGTCGACGGCGCTCCGAAGAACCTCAAGGAAGGCGTCTCCAAGGACGAGGCCGAGAAGATCGCTGCCGAGCTCAAGGAAGCTGGCGCAGAGGTCGAGGTCAAGTAAGTTTACTTGTCACCAAAAAATCCCGGGCTGCATCTGCAGCCCGGTTTTTTTGCAGCATTATAAAGTTATGTTAACCAGCATACAGAGCAGCACGCCGATCATTGTCGGGATTGCCGCCGCCAGAAGCGTCCACCGGAAACTGCCCGTTTCGCGCTTGATGGAAAGCAGCGTTGTGCTGCATGGCCAGTGAAACACACAGAAAATCAGACAACACAGCGCTGTTTTCGCTGTGATTCCACTGGCAGCCAGAAGTGCCGCAGCCTCAGCCCCCTGTGCATCCCCAAGCACACTCTGCTGCGTCAGCAGCATCAAAATGACCGGAATCGCCAGTTCGTTGGCTGGCAGCGCAAATAAAAAGCCTGTCAAAATCACTCCGCTCATTCCCAACAGCCGCCCCACTCCATCCAGTGCGCCGGAAATCCACAGCAATAAGCTTTTCCCGTTCACCTGCCACGCGCCAAGCGCCCATAAAAGCAGCCCCGTCGGTGCCGCAACCATCACGGCACGGGAAAGCACATGCAGTGTCTTCCCCAGAACTGCGTCGTTCAGAATTTTTTTCAGCTGCGGCCGTCGATATGCGGACATCTCCAATACAAATGGCATACCGGTTTCCCTGTTCAATCTCTTGCTGAGCAGAGAAGACACCAGAAACGTTCCGCCCGCGCCCATACAGACCGCCGCCGTCAATACCAGCGCCAGCAGAAGACTGTTTTCGCGCCCCAGCAGAACCGCTCCCATCGCCAGGAGCATCGGGAACCGTCCGTTGCACGGCATCATCGCGTTCGTGCAGACCGCCGTTAGCTTCTCCGCCCGCGTCGGCATGATCCTGCACCCCGTTACCCCAACTGCATTGCATCCGAGACCCATACACATCGTCAGTGCCTGGCGGCCGGAGGTGCCACAGCGGGCGAAAATGTGGTCAGTCAGGAAGGCTGCACGCGGCAGATATCCGGCGTCCTCCAGGACAGAAAACAGGAAAAAGAAGATCGCCGCAGGCGGCAGCATCACAGCGGTGACGCGCGCCGCCGTTGCATAGACACCGCTGATCAGCGCATCCGCAAGCCAGTGCGGCCAGCCCGAACAGGCTTGGAGCAGAACCCGCTGCAGCCAGTCAAAACCGCTTTGCAGCCAGACGGAGAAAACGTTGCTGCCCTCCAGCGTCAGCCAGAACAGCACGGCCAGCAGAATCATAAATACGGCTGCACCGGTATAGTTCCCCGTCAGGAGCCGGTCTATCCGGATACTGCGCTGTGTCCTGCCGCTGTCTCCTGATTGCACGACCTTCCCCGCAAGCTGCCGGGCATGGCGAACGCAGTCCGCAGGCGCAGAGTGCTCCGGCAGGTGCGGCGTGAGCGTGATGTAGCCATCCATCACATCGCGGATCGTCTGCCGCAGCCGACGGATATCCTTCGCGTCGCTTGCACATGTACCGACGACCGGAACCCCCAGCAGGATTTGCAGCGCATGAAGATCGATCCGGATTCCTCTTGCCTGCGCTTCATCCATCAGATTGACGCAGACGATCAGCTTTTCACACCGCGGCATCAGCTGCAGCGCAAGCGACAGGCTCCGAGCAAGGCATGTCGCATCACAGACGGCGATCACGCAGGCATCCGTATGCGCATGCAGATACTCTGCTGCAATGCGTTCCTCCTCCGACCCGGTTTTCAGCGAGTATGCGCCCGGAAGATCCGTCACGGCATATGCCTGCGCGGCATAGGAATATGTGCCGTGCGCTACCGCGACCGTCTTTCCCGGCCAGTTTCCCGTATGCTGATGCAGCCCGGTCAGCGCGTTGAAAATGCTGCTTTTGCCGACGTTCGGGTTTCCGGCCAGCGCAATGGCGCGGAGCACGGGTTCGTTCCGGCTCATCTGACCGCCTCCACAACGATCTGCGCTGCGTCCTTTTTCCGCAGTGCAAACACTGCTCCGCCCACCGCATATGCCGCAGGCGATGCGTGCGGCGCACGATACAGACAGCTGAGTTCCGTTTCAGGCAGCAGTCCCAGCTCCTCCATACGTGCCTTGGCCTCGCCCGGCATCAAAATCTCACGTAGGACACCATATTCCCCCGGCCGCAGCGCATCCAGTCCCATCCGCCGCTTTTCCATGGGCGCACTCCCCTTTCTGTGCCTCTGGTTTCTAATCCAGAATATACAGAAAAGCACGGTTTTGTGACAACCCCATTGTGTTTGGCTGCGCCGCGTGGTATACTGACAGGAAATCACACTTGAGGTGCGCCATGCTTCACAATTATCACACGCACACGTTCCGCAACCATCACACGGTCGGGACGGAGCGCGAATATATCGAATCCGCCATCAAAAACGGCTTCCAAACGCTCGGCTTTTCCGAGCATGCGCCATATCGGTTCCCGGATGGCCATGTTTCCTATTTTCATATGTTCCCTGAGGATTTAAACGACTATATCCAGACGCTTCTGACGCTCAAGGCAGAATACGCCGGCCGCATCGAGATTCTGATTGGCTACGAGGCGGAGTATTATCCCAGGTTTTTTGACGATCTGCTTGCGCGCATCACGCAGTATCCCGTCGACTATCTGCTGCTCGGTCAGCACTATATCCACAACGAGATCGACGGTGTTTATGTCTATGAGCCAACGGATGATCCTGAGATTTTGAAAGTTTATGTAAACCAATGCATTGCAGGACTGGATACCGGGCTGTATACCTATCTGGCGCACCCGGATCTGATTCAGTTTACCGGCTCCGAATCGATCTACCGGCGGGAAATGGAACGGCTGTGTCTGGCTGCGAAGGAACGGAATATTCCGCTGGAGCTGAACCTGTTGGGGCTGCGCGCGAACCGGGCGTACCCCTCCGCACGCTTTTTCCAGATCGCAAAGGACTGCGGCAACACGATCGTCGCCGGGATCGACGCGCACGACCCGGATTGCTTCTTCCAGCCCGAAACATTTGCGCCTTATCAGGCATTTGTGGCGGAGTGCGGGCTCACCGTAACGGATTCGATCACGCTCCGGCCTGTCCGGCGCTGACCAGTCAATAAAAGAACAGACGCGTGGGAACACTCCCGCGCGTCTGTTCTTCTCAAATCGTATCCAGAATCAGCTGGAAGACCGCATCGGCAGCTTGTTCGCGGATTCCGGCACGGTCGCCGGTCAGGTGCAGCTCCCTGCAGAAGGAGAAGCCTGCCGTGTCGACGGCGATGTAGACGAGGCCGACCGGACGGCCCGTGCCGTCCCCATCCGGCCCTGCGAGACCCGTTACAGACACGGCGCAGTCTGTCTTGAGACGTTCGCGCGCACCGCGCGCCATTTCATGCGCCGTTTCGCGCGAGACGGCAGTGCAGACGTCAAGCGTCTCCTGCTCCACGCCGAGCAGACGGTGCTTGGTTTCGTTTACATAACTTATCACGCCGCCCTTATATACGGCAGACGCGCCCGGCACATCAGTCAGCAGCTTGCCAATCAGGCCGCCAGTGCAGGATTCTGCCGTAGCAAGCGTCAGCTCCTGCTCCTTCAGGCGCTTGACGACGGCCTCAGCCCCTGTGTTCATCTTCATAGTACCGGATCTGGTTCTTTTCCGTGTTGGCAATCGCGCGGGCGATCAGGCCCTCCACGTCCAGCTTCTGCTCCTCGGCCTCGACCTGCGCGAGAACCGGCTTTGTCTTCGGATGCTTGGGCGTAAAGACGGTGCAGCAGTCCTCATACGGGAGAATGGAGGTATCCAGCGTCCCGATACGGCGGGCGACGGTAACGATCTCCTCCTTATCCATGCCGATGAGCGGATGGAAGATTGGCATATGGACGACCGCGCCGGTCACGGCCATGGCGTCCATGGTCTGGGACGCGACCTGACCGAGATTTTCGCCGGTGACAAGGCACTTCGCGCCGTGGTCGCGGCCGATGGCCTCTGCAATGCGCATCATAAAGCGGCGCATGATGATCGTGAAGTATTCCTCACGGCAGTGGTCGCGGATGGCCTCCTGAATTTCGGTAAAGCCGACGATATCAACGGTCATGCGGCCGCAGAACTTCGTCATGATGTGCGCCAGCTCCAGAACCTTTTCCTTGGCAAGCTCCGAGGTGTACGGGTACGAGAAGAAGTGGATGCATTCGATCTCCACGCCGCGCTTGGCGATCATGTAACCCGCGACCGGGGAATCGATGCCGCCGGAGAGCAGGACTGCCGCGCGTCCGCCAGTGCCCGTCGGCAGGCCGCCTGCGCCGGGGACGGACGGGCCGTGGACGTAGGCCGCCGTCTCGCGGACCTCGATATTGACGGTATAGTCGGGGTTGTGGACGTCGACCAGAACGTTCGGGAATTCCTCTGCCAGCCGTCCGCCGATCTCCTGCGAGATCTGGATGGAGTTCAGCGGGAAGCGCTTATCCGAGCGCTTGGATTCGACCTTGAAGCTTTTGGCTGCGGACAGCTCATCGCCCAGATACTCGCAGACGGCGTTAAACATGGCGTCGAGATTTTTTTCGCAGGCACGGCAGCGGCACATCTGGGCCACGCCGAAGATCGTGCCGCAGGCCTCCCACGCGCCGTCCAGATCGCAGTCCTCGGTCAGCGGCTCGACATAGAGCGTCGACTGGACGATATTGACCTTGAATTCGCCGAATTTCGCCATGCGGCGGCGGGTGACGGTCTTGAGCTTATCCTCAAAGACGCGGCGGTTCTGTCCCTTCAGGACGATCTCGCCCAATTTCAGTAAAAAAAGTTCTTTCATGATATGTGTCCTATTCCATAAAAATGAATTTGGTTTTATAAAATTATCTTGCGTTTTCTCCGCCGAGCTGGAAGGAGCGGTACTGGACAGCCTCGGCGATGTGTTCGGGGCGGATCTGGTCGCTGCCGGCAAGATCGGCGATGGTTCTTGCGACCTTCAGCACGCGGTCATAGCTGCGGGCCGTCATGCCGAGCGCGTCGAACGCCTGCTTCATAAGGGCGGTGCAGTCCTCGTCCAGCTGACAGAACGTGCGCAGCTGCGCGGGCTGCATATAGGCGTTGCAGCGAGTCGACGTGCCGCTGTAGCGTGTGTTCTGGATGCTTCTTGCCGCGTCGACTCTGGCCTTGATGGCGGACGACGGCTCCGCCTCTGACCGGGAGCGCAGCTCGTCAAACTTGACGGAGCTGACCTCGACGATCATGTCCACACGGTCGAGCATCGGGCCGGAAATGCGGCTTAAATACCGGTCGACCGCTGCCTGTGAGCAGGTGCACCGGCCGCTGGGGTCGCCGTACCAGCCGCAGGGGCAAGGATTCATGGCACAGACCAGCATGAACTCGCACGGGAAGGTCTGCGAGCCCTGCACCCGGGAAATGGTGACCTGTCCGTCCTCAAGCGGCTGGCGCATGGATTCGATGGCGTCCCGGCGGAACTCCGGCAGCTCGTCGAGGAACAGCACGCCCTTGTGCGCGAGAGAAATCTCGCCGGGCCGGACATTCGCCCCGCCTCCGGCCAGTGCAGCTGCGGAGACGGTATGGTGCGGGCTGCGGAACGGACGCGATTCGATGAGCGGATGATCCGGGCGCAGAAGACCCATGACGGAATAGATCTGCGTGACGTCCAGCTGCTCCTGCCGCGTCATATCGGGCAGGATGGACGGCAGGCGCTTTGAGAGCATACTCTTGCCGGAGCCGGGAGGGCCTACCAGAAGGATATTATGCCCGCCTGCCGCCGCAATTTCAAGGGCGCGCTTTGCATTTTCTTGCCCTTTTACATCCTTGAAGTCCAAAAGCTGCTGTGTTTTGTGCTCCGGCTGCCAGATGGGCGCGGGATCGATCGGCGTCTGGCCGGTCAGGTGCGCGGTCAGCTGCCGGATGTCCTTTACGCCGTAGACGGCCAGACCGCCAGCCAGCGTGGCCTCGCGCGCGTTATCCTCCGGGACGTACAGCTCCTCATAGCCGAGCCGCTTCGCGGCCAGCGCCATCGGCAGGACGCCGGGAACGGCGCGCAGCGCCCCCTCCAGACTCAGCTCACCGAGGAACGCGCAGCGTTTCTTCGGAAGCTTTACCTGCTCGGAGGCAGCCAGAATAGACAGGAGGATCGGCAGATCGTAGAGCGTGCCGGATTTCTTCGTACCCGCCGGAGCGAGGTTCACGATGATGCGGCTGACCGGAAACCGGAAGCCGCAGTTTTTGATCGCGGCGCGCACGCGTTCGCGCGCCTCCTTGACGGACGCGTCCGGCAGACCGACCAGATCGAACGCCGGAAGCCCCGTACCGATGTAGCATTCCGTCTGCACCTCGTATCCGTTGACGCCGGACAGGCCGAGCGAGAGCACTTTACTGAGCATCTGCATCCCTCCGCTTTTTTCTTCGCATCTATCATAGCGCATTTCACGTCAAAAACCAACAGGTTTTTCAAAACTTGCCGGAATGCACAGCAGATTTTCGAAAGTTTTCCGCCAAATCCAAAAAGCTTATCTCAAATTTGATTTACATTGACAAGAAAATGTGATATAGTCATTATGCATGAATATGTAATTACTTTTAGGAGGTAATTGTTTTGGTTCGTAAATTCAAAACCATGGACGGCAATAATGCCGCGGCTCACGTATCCTATGCGTATACCGAAGTCGCCGGTATTTATCCCATTACGCCGTCCTCCCCGATGGCGGACTTTGTCGACCAGTGGTCTGCCGCAGGTCTGAAGAACATCTTCGGCACCCGCGTCAAGGTTGCCGAGATGCAGTCTGAGGCCGGTGCGGCCGGTACGGTTCACGGCTCCCTCGGCGCAGGCGCTCTGACGACCACCTATACGGCGTCTCAGGGTCTGCTGCTGATGATCCCGAATATGTACAAGATCGCGGCGGAGCAGCTGCCCTGCGTGTTCCACGTCTCGGCTCGTACCGTCTCGACCCATGCGCTGAACATTTTCGGCGATCATTCCGACGTCATGGCCTGCCGTCAGACCGGCTTCGCCATGCTCTGCGAGACCAACCCGCAGGAAGTCATGGATCTGTCCCCCGTCGCACATCTGGCCGCGATCGAGGGCAAGGTTCCGTTCCTGAACTTCTTTGACGGCTTCCGTACCTCCCACGAGATCCAGAAGGTCGCCTGCTGGGATTACGCCGATCTCAAGGAAATGTGCAACATGAAGGCTGTCGAGGAGTTCCGTCAGCACGCGCTGAACCCGGAGCATCCCGCTGCCCGCGGCTGCCATGAAAACGGCGATATCTTCTTCCAGCACCGTGAGGCCTGCAACCGGTACTATGACGAACTGCCCGCAGTCGTCGAAAAGTACATGGGCAAGATCAACGAGAAGCTCGGCACGAACTATCAGCTGTTCAACTACTACGGCGCTCCCGACGCTGACCGCGTCATCATCGCGATGGGTTCCATCAACGACGTTGCTGAGGAAGTCATCGACTACATGAACGCGCACGGCGAGAAGGTCGGCCTGGTCAAGGTCCGCCTGTACCGTCCGTTCTGCGCAGACAAGCTGGTTGCGGCTATCCCGGCTACCGCCAAGAAGATCGCAGTCCTCGACCGCACGAAGGAGCCCGGCTCTCTGGGCGAGCCTTTGTACATGGACGTTGTGACCGCTCTGGCCAACGCAGGCGTCAAGGCGACCATCATCGGCGGTCGCTACGGCCTCGGTTCCAAGGATACGCCTCCTGCTTCCATCTTCGCCGTTTACAACGAGCTGAAGAAGGATGCGCCGAAGCACGAGTTCACCATCGGCATCGTCGACGACGTGACGAACCTGTCCCTCGAAGAGGACAAGAACTGCCCGAACACCGCCGCGGAAGGCACCATCGAGTGCAAGTTCTGGGGTCTGGGCGGCGACGGCACCGTCGGCGCGAACAAGAACTCCATTAAGATCATCGGCGACCATACCGACAAGTACGTGCAGGCCTACTTCCAGTACGACTCCAAGAAGACCGGCGGCGTCACCATCAGCCATCTGCGCTTCGGCGACAAGCCCATCAAGAGCCCGTACTACATCAACAAGGCCGACTTCGTTGCCTGCCACAACCCGTCCTACATCACGAAGGGCTTCCCCATTGTCCGTGACGTCAAGCCGGGCGGCGTGTTCATGATCAACTGTCAGTGGACGCCGGAAGAGCTGGCCCATCATCTGGATGCCGCTTCCAAGCGCTACATTGCCAAGAACAACATTCAGCTCTACACCATCAACGCCATCGATCTGGCGCAGTCCATCGGCATGGGCAAGCGCACCAACACCATCCTTCAGTCCGCGTTCTTCTCGCTGGCAAAGGTCCTGCCGGAAGCGGACGCCATCCAGTACATGAAGGAAAAGGCCACGCAGTCCTACTCCAAGAAGGGCATGGACGTCGTCGAGATGAACCACAAGGCCATCGACGCCGGCGCTACCGCCTATGTGAAGATCGACGTTCCCGCTGCCTGGGCCAACGCAGAAGACGTTGCCGCCCAGCACAACCTCGAGGGCAAGCCTGAACTGGTCAAGCAGGTCAAGAACATCCTCTTCCCGGTCGACAAGATGGACGGCGATTCCCTGCCCGTCTCCACGTTCGTCGATCATGTCGACGGCCAGTTCGAGCTGGGCGCTGCCGCTTACGAAAAGCGCGGCGTTGCCGTTGCCGTTCCGGAATGGGATTCTGCAAAGTGCATCCAGTGCGGCAACTGCGCATATGTCTGCCCGCACGCCACCATCCGCACGGTCGCTCTGACCGATGAGGAAGCCAAGAACGCACCCGCAGCCGCCAAGATCGTCCCGGTCAAGGCCGGCAAGGGCAAGGGCGTTTATCAGTTCACAATGGCCATCTCTCCGCTCGACTGCATGGGCTGCGGCGTCTGCGTCGGTGCCTGCCCCGAAAAGGTACAGGCCATCAAGATGGTTCCGCAGGAAACGCAGCTGGATCAGCAGGACGTTTTCGATTACTGCGTGAACAAGGTCTCCGAGAAGAAGGAGCTTCAGACTGCCGACGTCAAGGGCAGCCAGTTCCGCAAGCCGCTGCTTGAGTTCTCCGGCTCCTGCGCAGGCTGCGCCGAGACGAGCTACGCACGCCTCGTCACCCAGCTGTTTGGCGACAAGATGTATATCTCCAACGCCACCGGCTGCTCCTCCATCTGGGGCAACCCGGGCGCTACCAACCCGTACTGCACGAATGCTGAGGGCAAGGGCCCCGCATGGTGCAACTCCCTGTTCGAGGACAACGCGGAGCACGGCTTCGGTATGTACCTCGGCCAGAAGGCCATCCGCGACAGCCTGATTGAGAAGACCAAGGCTCTGATCGCCGTCGAGTGGACGAACGCCGACCTCAAGGCCGCTGCGCAGAAGTACCTCGACACCGTCAACGATCTCGAAGCCAACGCTGCCGCCACCAAGGCGTATGTCGCGGCTCTGGAAGAGAATGTTGCGACCGTCGACGAGCTGGCACAGGTTCCGCAGTTTGCCGAGCACGCTGCCGAGCTCAAGGCCAAGGGCGAAAAGTACTGCGACTGCGACGCCTGCGCACTTGGCGCAGACATCCTGTCCAAGAAGGATTACCTCAGCAAGAAGTCCGTCTGGATCTTCGGCGGCGACGGCTGGGCTTACGACATCGGCTTCGGCGGTGTCGACCATGTCCTCGCCTCCGGTGAAGACGTCAACATCTTCGTCTTCGATACCGAGGTCTACTCCAACACCGGCGGACAGGCTTCCAAGGCTTCCAACATCGGTCAGGTCGCACAGTTTGCGGCTGCCGGTAAGGAGACCAAGTCCAAGTCTCTGGCGGAGATCGCCATGTCCTACGGCTATGTCTACGTTGCGCAGGTCGCCATGGGCGCCAACGCCGCGCAGACGCTGAAGGCCATTCAGGAGGCCGAGGCCTACCACGGCCCGTCCCTCATCATCGGCTATGCACCGTGCGAGATGCATTCCATCAAGGGCGGTATGCAGAACTGCCAGAAGGAAATGAAGAAAGCTGTTGACTGCGGCTACTGGAATATGTTCCGCTTCAACCCGGCTGCGGAGAAGAAGTTCACGCTGGACTCCAAGGCTCCCGCCGGCGGCTATCAGGAATTCCTGATGAACGAGGCCCGCTACAGCCGTCTGACCCGCGAGTTCCCGGAGCGAGCAACCGTTCTGTTCGCAAAGAACGAGGAGAACGCCAAGGAGCGCTACGAGCACCTGCTCAAGCTGGTCGATATGTACGACAAATAATTATCTCCTATGCAAAAGGGGCGGTACCTTCGGGTACCGCCTCCTTTTGTGTCAGGCAGATTTGCTTTTCATGAAACAGACCGTATAAAAGCCCGGCGCGTTTGAACGCGCCGGGCTGCTTGCTTAATTGCGGTTGAAGATCTTGAAGATCTCGTCGATATCGTCGATATCCTCCTGTGCCTGATTCTTGCTGGCGGAGGCCTTTTCCTGCGCAGCGGAGAATGCGCCGATGGGCTTGGAAGGCGTCTGCCGCTTCTCAGCGAAGCCGGTGGCGATGACCGTCACGCGCATTTCATCCTGAAGCTCGTCGTCGAACGCGGCGCCAAAGATGATGTTCGCGTCGGGGTTGGCAGCTTCCATAACAATATTGGCGGCAGTCTCGACATCGTCGAGGCCGAGGTCGTGCGAACCGGCAATGTTGATGAGAACGCCGGTCGCGCCGTTGATGGACGTCTCAAGCAGCGGGCTGGAGACGGCGGCCTGCGCGGCCTGCTCAGCCTTGTCGCGGCCGGTGGCGGAGCCGACGCCCATATGGGCCTGGCCCGCGTTGCGCATGATGGCGGAAACGTCGGCAAAGTCGAGGTTGATGATGACGTTCTCGCTGTAGCCGACGAGCTCGGAAATGGAGCTGACAGCCTGCTTCAGCACATCGTCCGCAATGCCGAATGCGTTGGCGAAGGTGATCTTCTGGTCGGTGACGAATTTCAGGCGGTCGTTCGGGATAATGATCATGGAATCGACCTTATCGGTGAGGTTGGCAATGCCGGCCTCAGCCTGCTTCATGCGGTTCGCGCCCTCGAAGCGGAAGGGCTTCGTCACGACGGCGACGGTCAGAATGCCTGCGTCATGCGCGACCTGCGCGATAATGGGTGCAGCGCCGGTGCCGGTGCCGCCGCCCATACCGGCGGTGATGAAGACCATGTCGGTGCCCTCGAGCACCTGAGAAATGAGCGCCTTGGATTCCTCGGCAGATTTCTGGCCAATATCCGGCTTGGAGCCTGCGCCCATGCCGCCGGTCAGCTTTTCGCCGATCTGCACCTTATTCTTGCACTTGGACTTTTCAAGGTCCTGCTTATCCGTGTTGACCGCAACAAACTCGACGCCCTTGACGTCGGACGCGATCATGCGGTTGATAACGTTATTGCCGGCTCCGCCGACGCCAATGACTTTGATCTTGACTACCTTATCTGCTGTATCTGCCATTTGTCTTCCTCCTGTATATCTCACAGCCCACAACTGTATCGTTTTAGATTATGTCGACTTTATTCTATCTCGAAAAAGGGTGTGCGTCAATAGAAAATGCGGAAAAATTCAGCAAAAAATGCGGATTTTATGGTTTGCGTCCCCTCGGCTCACGCTGCGGGCTGGAAGGTGGCTCTTTTCTGCGCGGCCTGGGTCAGATCGATGGTCCCGGCCTGAAATTCGCTGAGCTGGTCGAGAATGGAGCACAGATAGCGGATCTTATAGGCCAACTCATCGGTCCCGCCGAGCTTGATCTCGTAGCGTTCGTCGTACCAGATGCTCATGTCGTATTCCTTTTCCACATCGATCACGCGGATATGCTCCAGAAGGCCGGTGCCGTCAAGCTCCTTCATGACGTCCAGCGCGGCGGCCAGCGCTGTGGGCGTTGGGGAAGAGACGGCTTCCCCCTCCGTGGGCGTGGAAATGAGCAGACCGTTGATGTGCGGGTTTTCATTGAATGCGGCAGGCTCAATGCGCTCAAGCGCCTTGCCGCTCGGGCCGACGAGCCAGCAGGCGTTCGTGTCGGTCATGACGGCAAAGGAAACAACGCTCTCGCGGACCTGAATGATAATGCCGTCCGGCAGGCTGCGGGCAATGGAAACATCCTCGACATACGGCAGTGCGGCCTTGATGTTGCCGACAGCCAGCGCTTTATTGACCGTCAGGAGATTATCGCCCTGCTGGATCTGCGAGGCCTCGATGATCTGGTCGGCGGAATAGACGGTGTTGCCCTGGATCTCAATGGTGTTGACCTTGAAGAAGATCGCGACGCCGAAGACGATCGCAGCAACGACAGCGAGCATGATGATGAGCTTGCCGAGCGCACTGCTGCGCACCTGACGTGCCTTGCCTGCGGCTCGTGCTTCCCTATTCGCTTTGCTTTGCTTCGTGCGCATGATGCATTCTCCTTCGGAGGCTCAGAATATACAAAGTATATCACATCTTTTTGGGGATTTCCACTGTTTTCAGGCGAGCGCCGACGCTTTGCAGCGCAGCCTCAAGAGTATCATATCCCCGTTCGATGTGTTTTACTCCAAAAATGGTACTTTCGCCCTCGGCCTGCATGGCTGCGAGCACGAGCGCCGCGCCGCCGCGCAGATCCTCCGCAAAAAGCTGCGCCGCATACAGCTGCGGCGCACCGCGCAGATGGACAGTGTTTTCGTCCTGACGCAGCTGCGCACCGAGCTTTTTAAGCTCTCTGGCATAGCCGAAGCGGTTTTCGAAGATCGTCTCGGTAAAGTCTGTCTGTCCCTCTGCCCGCAGCTGAGAGGCAAGCAGCACCGGCATCGCGTCGGTCGGAAAGCCGGGATACGGCTTTGAGACGACCGGGCGGCAGGCTATCAGCGGTCCGTCGCGGGAAATTTGAATAGTATCATGTGTGCAGGAAAACCGGCAGCCGCTTTCTGTGAGTGAATTTAAAATCGGCTCAGCAAGACGCGGGGCCGTCCTGCGCAGCGTCAGCGTGCCGCCGCAGGCGGCGCAGGCGCACAGGAACGTCGCGGTTTCAATGCGGTCCGGCAGGATGGTATAGGTCGCGCCGGTGAGCGGCTGACCGCCCTTGACGGTTACACGTCCCGTACCTGCGCCCGCAATTTTTGCACCGCAGGCGGTCAAAAAACCGGCCAGATCGACGATCTCCGGCTCACAGGCGGCGTTCTCGATCACGGTGACGCCCTCTGCCCCAACGGCGGCCAGCATGGCGTTTTCCGTTGCGCCGACGCTGGGGCCGGGCAATGTGATCTTCGCGCCGGTCAGTCTTCGTGCGCGGCAGTGAATGGTATCGTCCATCTCTGTGACCTCCGCGCCGAGTGCGCGGAAGGCAAGCAGATGATAGTCCACCGGCCTTGCGCCGATGGGACAGCCGCCCGGCAGGCTCAGCGACGCTTCGCCCTGTCTTGCAAGCAGCGCACCGAGAAACAGGCTGGACGCACGCATAGATGCGGCCAGCTCCGGCGGGATGGAATGACCGGCGCAGCTGCGCGGGTCTATGTAGACGCTCGCCCCGCGCCGTTCGGAGGCGCAGCCAAGGCTGTGCAGGATGGCACGTGTGTGCGTCACGTCGAGAATATCTGGACAGTTATGCAGGACGCATGGCGCTCTGCACAGGAGCGTCGCGGCCAGAATGGGCAGGACGCTGTTTTTCGCACCGTGGATCGTCACCTCCCCGGAAAGCGGAGGCGATTTGGAAACAAGCAGCGCTGGCATGGGCATTCCTCCAAAACACAGGAATTTTCCCCATCCTATGCGCTGCGTGCGATGTGCGTGTCAGTGCTTTGCAAGGTCGAGCGCCGTCTGATAGATGCGCTCGGCAGCATCGACCACGGCCATATTCCGTGCGCTGGCACGCATGGCGCGCATCCGTCCGGCGTCTGAAAGGATCGACTTTGCGGTTTCATAGAGGCTTTTTCCGTCGCAGTCTGCCTCGCGGACGACTGCGGCCGCGCCGGAGCGTTCGAGCACCCGGGCATTCTTTTCCTGATGGTTGCCGGTCACGTTTGGGCTCGGCACCATGATGCAGGGTGTTCCGCTGGCGCAGACCTCGGCGATGGTCGCCGCGCCTGCGCGGCAGATGATGAGATCCGCCGCTGCCAGCACCTGCGGCATATCATAGATATACTCGCGCATTTCAATGCGCGGTTGCGCGGCGAGGTCGACGCCTTGTTCCCTGACATAGTCCGGCATCCAGCGCCAGCCGAACGAGCCGGTCGCGTGGATGTGATGGAAGGGCGTGTTATCCTCGCATTCGCATTTCATAAACTGTGCAATTTTTTTGTTCATCTCCCGCGCGCCGAGACTGCCCCAGCAGGAGACGACGAGCGGCTCGTCTCCGAGGCCCAGCGCCTGCCGGGCCTCCTGCCGCTTTGCAAAGAGGAATTCCTCGCGCACGGGCGTTCCGGTCAGGAGGACCCTCTCCGGCTCCGGGTAATGCTCCCGGCTGGATTCGAAGGACACCATGACGCGGCTGGCCGTGCGCGCAACAAGCTTCGTCGTCAGGCCCGGAACAGCATTCGACTCATGCACGCAGGTCGGGATGCCGAGCTTCGCCCCCATTTTGAGGGCCGGGAAGCTGGCATAGCCACCGGTGCCGACGATCACGTCGGGCTGAAAGTCCTTCAGGATACGCTTTGTTTTGGAGAATGTCGCGGCCATACGCTGTACGGTCACGAGATTGTGCCAGATCGCGGCGGGCGTCAGCCTGCGCTGGTAGTTGGAGATCTTCACGGTTTCCAGCCGGAAGCCCTCGCGCGGGACAATCTTGTTTTCCATGCCGTCCTCCGCGCCGATAAAGAGGATCTTACAGTCCGGCTGACGCTCACGGAACATACGGGCGACCGCAATGGCGGGATAGATATGCCCGCCCGTGCCGCCGCAGGTAAAGACGATATTCATGAACTTCCCTCCCTTACAGAAGCTTATTGTCGTTCTGCCGGGAGACGGCCAGGACAACGCCCGCTTCAAACAGCTGCATGAGAAGCGCCGTGCCGCCGTAAGAGAAGAACGGGAGAGAAATACCGGTGGCGGGCAGGAAGTTGGTCACGACGCCGATGTTGAGGAAGGTCTGAAGCGCGATATGCGTGGAAATTCCGGCGGCAAGGAGCGCACCGAAGCGATCACGCGCGTGCATGGCGATATAATAGCCGCGCACGATCAACAGGACAAACAGCAGGATCACGACGACCGCCCCGACAAAGCCAAGCTCTTCACAGAGGATGGGAAAAATGTAGTCGTTGTGCTCCTCAGGCAGATACAGATATTTCTGGCGGCTCTTGCCGAGGCCGAGGCCCATCAGGCCGCCGGAGCCGATGGCGTAGAGCGACTGCAGAATCTGATAGCCGTTGTCCGTCGGGTCGGAAGCCGGGTCGCGCCAGGCGGTGATGCGGCTCCCGGCGTAGCCCTGCGTCTTGAGATAAACAAACATGAACACGGCGACTGCCGCGCCGCCGAGGGCGAACCATTTGATCTGGACGCCGCCCAGAAACAGCATGGCCGCCGCAAGCAGCAGCATGATCAGGATACAGGAAAAATGGCGCTCCAGCGCGACGAGGCCGCACAGGACGATCATGATCGCGCCGAAGGGCGCGATGCCGTAGCGGAAGGTGCGCATTTTATCGCGGTAGGTCGAGATCATGGCGGAAAACGTCATGATGATGGCGATTTTCGCAAGCTCCGAGGGCTGGAAGCGGATGCCCGCAACCTCGATCCAGCGCTTTGCGCCGTTGGCCGTCGAGCCGATGAGCGGTACGAGCATCAGGAACACGACGGATACTGCGAGGATGATGAACGAAGCACTGCGCCAGAGCTGATAGTTCAGCCTGCTGACAAACAGCATACCGCCGATGCCCACGACAGCGAAAATCGCCTGCCGGGCAAAGTAATAGGTAGAGTTGCCGGTCAGATAATACGCGCGGGCGTAGGAGGCTGAAAAGACCATGACGACGCCGATCAGCACGAGCAGCACCGTCAGCGCGAGAAACGGCAGGTCGAGCAGGCCGCGCTCGTCAAGCAGCACCTTGTCCTTTGTTTTGGTCGGCTGCGGCAGGCGCTCCGGCTCGGGAGCCTGCGGAGCTTCATACAGCCGCGTTACGCCGTCTGAACGGCTTGCCATAGGGGTCGCTCCTTTCTGAAGCTGCGGTAGCTCAATACCGGTTCATAACACCGAGATACGCCAGCACGCACATGACGAGCGTGATCGCGGTGAAAACAAAAACGATTTTTTCCTCTTTCCAGCCGCACAGCTCAAAGTGGTGGTGGATGGGGGTCATTTTGAAGATGCGCTTGCCATGGGTCAGCTTGAAATACGTGACCTGCAGAATGACGGAAAGCGTCTCGCAGAGATAGATAATGCCGACAAAGATCAGAATCAGCGGCATATCGAGCGCGAAGGCCATGCCGCAGACCATGCCGCCGAGGAACAGTGAGCCGGTGTCGCCCATGAAGACCTTGGCCGGGTGGAAATTGTAGCAGAGGAAACCCGCCAGGCCGCCCGCGACGGTCGCGGGGAGCAGGGCCAGCGTCGTGCGGCCATAGATATAGGAGGTCGTGGCGAAGAAGACCATGACCGGGATGGTCACGCTGCTGGAAAGACCGTCGACGCCGTCCGTCAGGTTCACAGCGTTGACGCAGCCGACAATGACGAAGGCCGCAAAGACCATATAGACCGCCGTCGGAATTTCAAGATCGAGGTTCCAGAACGGGATATAGAGGTCGCAGGACAGATCGCCGCTGCCCTTCAGCACAAACAGGAACGCAGCGGCCACGACGAGCTGCAGCAGGAATTTCTGGACGGCTGTCAGACCGAGATTGCGCTTGAGCTTGACCTTGACGAAATCATCGGCAAAACCGACAAGCCCATAGCACAGGGCGAGGGCCAGCACATACAGGTGCGTATAGGTGTGGTTCTCCGTCATGCTCTTCCAGCCGAAGCCGACTGTGCAGAGGATGATCGCGGCAATGAACATGATGCCGCCCATGGTCGGCGTACCGGCCTTGGTGTTGTGCCACTGCGGGCCGACCTCGCGGATGGACTGGCCCGCGTGCAGCGCACGGAGCATGGGAATAACGAAGCGGCCAAACAGCAGCGTCAGTAAAAACGAAGCGAGCGTCGCGCCCAGAACGATAAAAAACATTGCATCCATACAGGATTCCTCCGAGACTCTCTTTATTCCTCTTCTTCCTTGAAAAACAGCGCAAGGGCCTTTTCCATCCGCATACCGCGGCTGCCCTTGAACAAAATCACATCGCCGGGACGGGCACGCATTTTGAGCATATGCGCCAGATCCTCATGCGTGTCAAAATGCTCGATCAGCTTCTGCTTCATGCCGCCGGTGATCGCACCGGAAACCATGCGCTCGGCGTTGACGCCGTAGGTGTAGAGCACGTCGGCCTTCGTGGCGGCAATGCGGCCAATGCGGTAATGCTCCGCGGCGGAGCGGTTGCCAAGCTCCAGCATATCGCCCAGCACCGCGATACAGCGGCCATTCGTGCGCGAACGGAAGCCCGCAAGGATCTCAAGCGCGGCCTCCGTCGATTCCGGGCCTGCGTTATAGCAGTCCTCGATGATGGTAAAGCCGTCGCGCTCGTAGATCTTCTGGCGCATACCGGTGTTGTGAAAGCCGGAGATCTGCGTCTGAATCGTCTCAGGCGGGACCTTCAGGAGCAGGGCTGCCGTAACGGCGGCCAGCGTGTTATAGACCGTATGGCGGCCCAGAACCGGCACAAACAACTCGAAACGGTGGCCGAAACCGCTGACGACAAAGCGCATACCATCGTCAAGCTCCTGAATGTCGGTCGCAAGCACGTCGCAGGCGTGGTTCTCGATGCCGTAATAATATTTTTTATGTCCGCCGTCGGCGCGCACGTTCCAAAGAAGCGGCTCGTCGCCGTTGAACACGCCGACTCCATTTTCCGGCACACCCCGGAAAATTTCGAGCTTGGCCTGCAGGATGCCCTCACGGGAGCCAAGATGTTCGATATGCATGGTGCCGATGTTGGTGATAACAGCGATATCGGGCTTTGCGATAGAAGTCAGGCGGGCCATTTCTCCGAAGTGGTTCATGCCCAGCTCCAGAACAGCCGTTTCAGTATCGTCCGGCATATCGAGGATGGTCATGGGCAGACCGATGTTGTTGTTGTGGTTGCCCTCGGTGCGGGCGGTGCGGTAGGTACGCTCCAGCATACAGGCGGTCATTTCCTTGGTCGTCGTTTTGCCGACGCTGCCGGTAATGCCGATGACGGTCATGCCCATCCGTTCGCGGCGGGCTGCGGCAAGATCGCCGTAGGCCTTGATGGTATCGGGTACAAGAATGGTCGGGATGGCCGCCTTGACCGGTCTTTGCACAAGCGCGGCACTTGCGCCAAGGCTGGCCGCCATGCCGATAAAGTCATGGCCGTCGGACTTCTCACCCTTGATGGCGACGAAGAGGTCGCCGGGCTTTACTCTGCGCGAATCGATCTGGACGCCGGTGATCATGCCCTCCGCCTGTTCAGGCGTGAGCGTTCCCCGGCAGTCCTCCGCTGCCTGCTTCAGTGTCAGTTCCTTCATGCGTTTGCCTCCAAATACGACGCGACGACCTCGCGCTCGTCCAGATGGTGCTTTTCGTGGCCGATTTCCTGATACGTCTCGTGGCCCTTGCCGCACAGGACGATCACATCGTCCTTCTGCGCCAGCTCCATCGCCCGGCCAATGGCCGAAACGCGGCTCTCAATGACCTCGTAGGGCGTTTCGGTATCCTGCATCCCGGCAAGGATCTGCCGGAGGATCTTATAGGGATCTTCGGTGCGGGGATTGTCTGAGGTGACGATGGCGAGGTCAGACAGCTCTGCCGCGATTTTGCCCATGACGGGACGCTTGAAAGGGTCGCGGTCGCCGCCGCAGCCGAAGACGGCGATGATGCGGCCCGTGCAGAAGCCGCGCACAGCCCTCAGAATATTTTCAAGGCTGTCGGGCGTATGGGAATAGTCGATGAGGACAGTATAGTCCTTGCCCGGCGTGGGGACGACCTCTACCCTGCCCTTGACGCTCTGCGCGGTGCGCAGGGCGTCCGCAATTTCAGCAAGCGGAATGTGCAGTGCCAGCGCAGCGGCGATGACACCGAGCGCGTTATAGACGCTGAAAATGCCGGGAATGCCGAGCGTGACGGCAGCCCGCTCGTCCTGATAGACCGCGTCAAACTCCACGCGGTCGGAGAACAGGCCGATATGCTCCGCCGTAAGTGCAGCGGGGTTTCCCTGCGCGGAATAGGTCAGAAGCCGGCAGTCCGCCTGCTCCATGATGCGCTTCGCGTAGGCATCGTCGACATTGACCGCGCCCGTTTCGCAGCGGCGGAAGAGCATGGCCTTCGCGTCGCAGTATGCATCCATCGTTTGATGGAAATCGAGATGGTCCTCTGTCAGATTTGTAAAGACAGCCGCGCCAAAACGGATCTGGTCGGCGCGGTGGAGCACCAGCGCGTGGGACGAGACCTCCATAATGACGTGCGTGCAGCCCGCATCGCGCATATCGGCAAAGAGCTTCTGCAGCTCGAAGGATTCCGGCGTGGTGCGCTCAGTGTGCAGGATCTCATCGCCGATCATGTTCTGGATCGTGCCGATGAGGCCGACCTTTGCGCCGAGCGTTTTTTCAAGCACGTGCTTCAGCAGATACGTACTGGTCGTTTTGCCGTTCGTGCCGGTGATTCCGACGACGCACATAGCGTCCGCCGGATGGCCGAACCAGTTTGCGCCGAGCGCGGCAAGCGCCGAGCGGGCATCGGAAACCAGTACATACGGAATGTCTGTTTCCGGCTTTTTTTCGCAGACGACGCAGACCGCGCCGTTTTCCATGGCCTTGGGAATATATTTGTGGCCGTCGGTCTGGAAGCCGGAGATCGCGACAAACAGTGCTCCGGGCGTTACCTGCCGGGAGTCATACTGAACGCCGGTAATATCCAGTGCTTCGTCCGCGTGCAGTTCCAGCACGTCAAGGCCGTGCAGCAGTTCTTTGAGCTTCATAGTGTCCTCCTTAGTCGGATGCGCCTGTGGAAGAGAATTCTACTGTAATTGTAGTACCTCTGTCAACCTCTGTTCCGGGTTCGATGTCCTGATAGGCCGCAAGCACGTAAACGTCCGTGCGGTCGGTGCCCTTGGCCTGCACGTAAAGGCCGGCGTTTGCAGCCAGATAGTTAACGTCCGCGACAGAGCAGCCGATGAAATCCGGCACCTCGACAACCGTCTGCTGCTTTTCCGCGCCCATGTAGAGGATGATCTGCGAATTGCCGGGAACCTGGCTGCCCGGCGCGGGCAGCTGGTCGGTGACGGTCGAGCCGGTGCCGACGATGCGGTAGGTGATGGTTTTTTCAGCGAGCAGCGCAGCCGCTTCGCTTTCGTCCATGCCGATCACATCTGGGACTGTGAAGTTGATACCGCGGATATCCTCGGAATCATAATCCGGCTCCACACCGAGATAGGGAAGAATATCAAGGAAAATGTCGCGGACGGTCGGCGCAGCCATCAGGCCGCCGGAAATATACATCCCGTGGAGGGTATATTTTTCGCTGTCCTGCGAATACGCGGGCGTGTCAAGCGCAACAAGGACGACATATTTCGGGTCGTCAATGGGCGCGACGCCGATAAAGGAGACGATCTTGTCCTTGACCTGATTGCCGTCCTCGTCGTATTCGTCCAGCTTTTCGGACGTGCCGGTCTTGCCGCCGACACGGTAGCCGGGGGTTTTGGCCGCAGAGGCCGTGCCCTCGGTGACGACCTGTTCCATAAGGCTGCGCATTGTTTCGGACGTCTGCTGGCTGATGACCTGCCGCAAGACGGTCTTTTCGTTCCGCTCGACCATGTTGCCGTCGGCGTCCAGAACCTCGCTCACGATATACGGCTCGAGCACATAGCCGCCGTTGACGATCGCCGCGACGGAGCGCACCAGCTGCATGGGCGTGATACGGAAGCTCTGACCGAAAGAGGACGTGATGAGATAGGACGTGCCGTACTGTGCGGGATTGTTCAGGTATTTCCGTTCGTAGAACAGACCGCTGGCCTCGCCCGGCAGATCAACGCCTGTTTTTTCCATGATGCCGAAGGCCTTGAGGTAATCATAGAAAATATCGCCGCCCATGCGCAGGCCGATATGGCCAAAGGCGATGTTGCAGGAATTGCCGAGCGCCTGCGCGGTCGACTGCGCACCGTGACCGGCGGATTTCCAGCAGTTAAGGATCTGCTCACGGCCGGCGAACTTTTCCTGGCCGCCGCAGTAGAACGAGTCGTTCAGCGTGACGGCTCCGGAATCGATTGCGGAGGCCAGCGTGATGAGCTTGAAGGTCGAACCCGGCTCATAGCCGTCGGACACGCAGCGGTTGCGCCACTGAGCCATACGTGCCGATGCAACATCCTGCTTATACTGCTCGATGGCGGCCTTATAGGCATCGGACGCTTCCGGCAGGGACAGCGCCGCATCACGCTCATTTTCAAGAAGCGCGGCCGCCGCGTCGTCATAGATTTCCAGATAATTATTTGGATCATAGGAGCCGAGCGTGGCCATGGCCTTGATCTCGCCCGTGTTCACGTCCATGACGATACAGAACGCGCCATTTTTGATATCGTACTTATCAATGGCGTTCTGCAGGTTCTTTTCCACATACGCCTGCACGGTCGCGTCGATGGTGGTAACGAGGCTGCAGCCGTCAGAGGCGTCATAGTATTTTTCGTATGTATAGGGCATCTCGGAGCCGTAGTTGCCCTTGGATGTCACGACCTTCCCGGCTGTGCCGGAAAGCTCTTCGTTGTAATAGGCTTCAAGGCCCTCGGAGCCGTTGTTGTCGCTTGAGACGAAGCCGAGTGCCTGCGCGGCGAGGGAGGAATTGGGGTAATAGCGCTTGAGGTCTGTTTCGAGATAGACACCGGTGATCTTGTTTTCGCTGACGAAGGCGCGGACCTCGTCGGCCAGCTCCTCGGAGATCTTACGGCTGATGACCTTATAGCGGTACTGCTTGTCGGCGGCCTGCTCGTAGACGAAGCTCGGCTCGACATCCAGAATTTCGCCAAGACCGCGCGCGATCTGGTCGAGCAGGTTGCTGTTCTCGGGCTTTTTCATCTGCTCGGCGATCTCGTTCGGGTCGATGAAAACCGTCTCGACGGTCGACGAAGAGGCCAGCACGTTCATATTCGCGTCGTAGATCACGCCGCGCGCTGCGGTAAGATTCGTCGAACGGGTCTGGTTCTTGATCGCCTTTTCGTTGTAATAGTCGTGCTGGGTGATCATGAGGTTATAAAGCGTTCCGATCAGCGGGACAAACGCGATCACGCCGCACAGGACCATCAGGATCAGGGTACGGCTGAGGATCGTTCGGTTCGCGCGCTCATTCCGCTCCCGGTTTGCCTGCTTCTGCTCTTTGGTGCGCGGCAGGCGGATGATCTTTTTTGCCATGAAACTGCCTTTCTGTTCAAAAAAGGGGCGGCCTGAAAAGACCGCCCCTGTTCGGTTACTCAGCTGGATTTCAAACTGGGAGGTTCTGTCCAAGCTTATGCTGCTGCGGGGTGCAAATATTCGATGAGGCCGAGAATGCTCTGCTGCATGGCGTCCAGAATTTCTCCGAAGACGCTTGTGCGCTGCTGCGTGTAAATTTCCGCCTGATCGTTCCCGGAGAAGCTGACATAGACGATCTGCTCGGGCTGACATTTGGTCAGGCCGATCTCAGCCGCGTATTCCTCGGCGGCAGTCAGATCGATCTTGGCGTCGTATTTGCTCTGAAGCATCAGCTGCTGCTCCTTGAGATTGGCAAGCCTGCTTTCAAGGGCTGAGACATTGCTGCTGGCCTCAAACAGCTGGACATAGCCGAAAATCACAAGGATCATGAGACAGGCTACCGTCAGCATACCCGCCAGTGTAAACGGCGCGATGGCCGTTCTGGCCTTGACTCTTCGGTACGGCTGCTCATAGGCCCGCTCGTCCGGCAGCTCGATGGGCAGGGTACGCTCATAGGCGCGGTTATCGTCATACTGGCGGGCAGTCTGATCGTTCCAGGCGTAAACATCGTATGCGGCGGTGCCGTTGTCTCTATAAAGATTTCTTCGATTGGGCTGCGCCATAACGGCGGGACTCCTTTCCGGGTTACACGTGCTCTGCTACGCGGAGCTTTGCACTGCGCGAACGGGGATTTTCCTCGACCTCCTCGCGCGTGGCGATGATGGGTTTTTTCGTCAGAATTTTGATCTTCGGCTTATGGCCGCAGACACAGACCGGGAACGACGGCGGGCAGGTGCAGCCCTTTGCCGCGTCCTGAAACACGTTTTTGACGATGCGGTCTTCCAGTGAATGGAACGTAATGACAACCAGACGACCGCCGGGGTTCAGGTGGTCGATGGCGGCCTCCATGCCTTGCCGGACTGCGCCAAGCTCATCGTTGACGGCGATGCGGATGGCCTGAAAGCTGCGCTTGGCCGGATGCTGCTTTTCACGCAGGGCGCTGGGCGGCATGGCCGAGCGGATGATGTCGACCAGCTCCAGCGTTGTCTCGATTGGGTGGTCGGTCCGCACACGTTCGATGGCGGCGGCGATCTGCGGGGCGCAGCGCTCCTCGCCATATTCGTAGAGAATGGATTTTAATTCCTCGCGCGGCCAGTTGTTGACGATCTCATAGGCCGTGAGGGACTGGTCGCGGTCCATGCGCATATCCAGCGGCGCGTCGGCCATATAGGAAAAGCCGCGCTCCGCGTCGTCGAGCTGCGGGGACGAAACGCCCAGGTCGAACAGCATCCCGTCGATCCGGTCGAGTCCCAGCGCGGTAAGGATCGCGCCGACGTTTTCAAAATTATCATGTACCAGCGTCACCTTTTTCGCGTGGCGGTACAGCCGCTTTTTCGCGGCCTCCAGCGCGACCAGATCACGGTCGACGCCGATGAGCCTGCCGGTGGTGAGGCTCCGGCAGATCTCCAGCGAGTGGCCTGCGCCGCCGAGCGTTCCGTCGAGATAGATCCCGTCGGGCTTGATGGCCAGCGCGTCTATGCACTCGTGCAAAAGCACAGATCGATGTGCGAATTCCATCAGAAACCAAGTTCCTCCATCACAGCCGCCAGATTTTCAGGCGTCAGCGTCTGCTGCTCCAGCTCGTCATAGGCTGCGCTGTCCCAGATCTCTGCGTGACCGCCCTGTCCGATGAACGTGACCTCGCTGGAAAGGCCAGCGTATTGGCGCAGCTCAGCCGGAATGAGGAAGCGGCCCTGCTTATCGGGCTCGCATTTGGCGGCGTTGGCAAACAGAAAGCGCATTTTTCGTGCCTGTACGATCGGCAGCGCGTTATATTTATCGACAATGGCCTTCCAGCCTGCTTCCGTGTAGACGGACAGGCAGTGGTCGAGGCCCAGTGTTACATAGAAGGTGCTTCCCAGCTCTTCGCGCAGCTTGGACGGCACGAACAGACGTCCTTTTTCGTCAACTGAGTGCTTGTACTTGCCAAACATCCCCTCGCGCCTCCTTTCGCTCCACTTTACTGAAATTTCACTCCACTTTGCTCCACTTCAATAATATAATACGTTCTGTTTACATAAATTGCAACCCTTTTTTGAAAAAATTTTTCGAGGATTCTTCGACGTTTTTCGTGAAAAATCCCCGAAAGCCGAATTTTTGAACGAATGTTTTAAAAACATCCTCCAGCCGCTTTCACCTGCACGCTCCCCTGCTGCCAGACGGCGCGGAGCGTCCGCACAGACGGGTCGCGCAGCAGCAGCTCCGCCGCCGGGCCTTCGATCCCGGTCTGGAGCCTGCGGCGCAGGCTTCTGGCCCCGCCCGGCTCGTTTGCGCAGAGCGCACCGAGGCGCTCGGGCAGCTCCGGGGCCGTTTCCAGCGCAACGTTCTGCTTTTGCAGCCGTCCGGCAAGCTCCCGCAGCTGAAGCGCAGCAATTTTCGCAAGATCCTCTGCCGCAAGCGGCCGGAAGGAGGCGACGCAGTCGATCCGGCCCAGAAACTCCGGAGAAAACGCCTCCCGCAGGACGGTCTGCGCGCGGACATCCGCGCAGTCGGGTATGAAGCCGAGACCGGGCTTTCCGGTCTGCGGGCCAGTCAGGTTCGAGGTCATGACGACGATGGTGTTCTTGAAGCTGACGGTGCGGCCCATGCTGTCGGTCAGGATCCCGTCGCCGAGCAGCTGCAGAAGGATGCCGGTAATATCCCGGTGCGCCTTTTCCAGCTCATCGAACAGTACAACGCAGTATGGACGGCGGCGCACCTTTTCCGTGAGCGTTCCGCCTGCGTCGTAGCCGACATAGCCCGGAGGCGCGCCAAGCAGGCGCGAGACGCTGCTTGGCTCCATGTATTCCGACATATCCACGCGGATGAGCGCGTCCTGGCTGCCGTAGACGACCTGCGCAAGCTGTTTACATAATTCTGTTTTTCCGACGCCCGTCGGGCCGATGAGCAGGAAGGACGCGGCGGGGCGTCCGGCGTCGGCAAGGCCTGTCCGGCCGCGCAGAACGGCGGTAGAAACCGCGTCGACGGCTGCCTGCTGGCCGATGATGCGCTCGGAGAGCGTCTGGCGCAGGGACAGCAGCCGTTCACGGTCAGACTGCCGGAGCCTGCCGACGGGGATGCCGGTGCGCTCGGAAACGACGGCGGCGACGTCCTGCCGGGTCAGGCTCACGGTGCGCTGGGCGCGGCGGGCGGCAAGCTGGCGGCGCACGAGCGTGCGCAGCTCGTCGCGCAGCTTCGCCGCCTGCTCATACTGCGCGTTCGCCACAGCCTGCTCAAGCTGCTGCTCGAGCTGCTGCTGGCGCTCTGCGTCCTCCGCAGGCTCCGGGCCGCCGAGCCAGACGTGCGCCGCGCCCTCGTCGAGCAGGTCGAGCGCCTTGTCCGGCAGGAAGCGATCTGTCAGATAGCGGCTTGAAAAATCGACGGCGGCCTCGATGGCCTCCTGCGTGATGCGGATGCGGTGGTGTGCCTCCAAGCCTGGACGAAGCGCTTCAAGCATACGGCAGGCCGTCTTGCGGTCCGGTTCGCGGACGATCACGGGGCGGAAGCGGCGTTCAAGCGCGGCGTCCTTCTCAATAAATTTGCGGTATTCCTCCAATGTCGTCGCACCGATCATCTGCAGCTCTCCCCTGCCAAGGGCCGGCTTGAGCAGATTGGCCGCGTCGATCGCGCCCTCGGCGCTGCCTGCGCCGACGATGGTGTGCATTTCGTCGACAAACAGGATGACGCTGCCGCAGCGGCGGATCTCGATCAGGATATCGCGCACGCGCTCTTCAAATTCGCCGCGGTATTTCGTGCCCGCAAGCAGATTCGCCATGTTGAGGCAGTAGAGCTTTTTCCCGCGCAGCGCCTGCGGCACGTCTCCGCAGGCAAGGCGCTGGGCCAGCGCTTCAACGACGGCGGTCTTGCCGACGCCGGGTTCGCCGATGAGCGCGGGGTTATTCTTGCTGCGGCGGCTGAGCACCTGCATGAGCTGGGAAAGCTCCGCCTCGCGGCCGACGACGGGGTCCATCTGCGGTGCCCGGTCGATCATGTTGTCACAGTACAGTTCCAAAAGCTTCAATTCCGATTGTCCTTTCACGTCCTGCGCCGGATGTAGGATGCGCAGGCGGTCATATGTTTCTGAAAATACGCAGTTGCAGTCGACGCCAAGCTCCGAAAGCATTCGCGCCGCCGCATAGGCGTCGTCGCGCATGAGGGAAAGCAGCAGATGCTCCGGCAGGCAGAGGGGCGCGCCAAGGCGGTCCGCCTCGTGCTGTGCGCCGTCAAGCGCTCTTGCGGCAGCTGCGGAAAGACCCTGCCGTCCGGCTGGCTCCGGCTCCTGCCTCGTCAGCAGCATACAGCGCAGGAGCCTGCCCTCGGCTCCCTGATAGCATAAAATGCGTCCGGTCTGGGAAATGCGTTCCTGCGAGAGTGCAAGCAGCAGATGCTCCGTGCCGGTCTGTGCGCCGCCAAGCTCACGCGCCAGCCGCGACGCGCGGAAGAGCACCCGGTCCAGCGCTGCGGAATACGCCGGTTTTTTCATTCTGATCGCCTCCTGTCGAAGGAGAGTTTCGACGCGGCGGTCAGCGTTTATACGACGTACGCGAAAAAATCCGGGCCGTTCGAGGAATTTACACTTTTTTCATTGCATTTTCAGGAAAGTATGATAGAATGAAGCTACCTTGAAAATGGAGGTGCTTCAAATGGCACACGTAATCAATGACAACTGTGTAAAGTGCGGTGCTTGCGCTGACGCATGTCCCATCGGCTGCATCAGCGAGGGCGAAGACAAGTACGTCATCGACGCTGATCAGTGCGTGGACTGCGGTACCTGCGCTGCAGAATGCCCCAACGACGCGATCTCTGAGGAATAAGCACATAACCAGGAAGGGGGTGCTGCGTGCAGCACCCCCTGTCTTTTTGATTGACTTTTGATTGGAGCGCGTATGGAAGAGCTTCTCTTTGACAGCATCCGGATGAAAATCCCGGACGCACAGTTTCGCATGAGCACAGATTCCATGGTGCTGGCAGATTTCTGCCGGATACGGCCCGGCAGCCGGGTGCTTGATCTTGGCTGCGGGTGCGGGACGCTGGGGCTTCTGCTGCTGGGCGCGGACGGAACGCTGCACGTGAGCGGCATTGAAATTCAGGAGGCTGCTGCGCGGCAGGCGCGGGAAAACGCGGAGGAAAACGGAGTTTCCGACCGCTTTTGCGTCGTCTGCGGTGATCTGCGGCAGACACACGCGCAGATCGCGCCCGGAAGCTTTGACTGCGTGCTGTCCAATCCTCCCTACTACCCGCCGGGAAGCGGATATCTGCATGCGCAGGACAGCCTCTGCGCCGCGAGAAGCGAAATCTGCTGTCCGTTTGACGCGCTCTGCGCGGCTGCGGCACGGGCGCTGCGGTGGGGCGGGCGGTTTTTTCTGGTTCACAAGCCGGAGCGGCTGGTCGATCTCATGACCGGACTGCGCGCGGCGCGGTTGGAGCCAAAGCGCATCCGCTTCGTCCGGCACAGAGCGGAAAACGCCGTGAATCTCGTTTTGATCGAAGCCCGCCTCGGCGGAGGGCCTGGGCTGCAATTTGAGCCAGATCTGGTTTTATACACGCAGACCGGCGAGCTGTCTGCCGCGGGCCGGCGTATCTATCATCTACAGGAGTGAAGCAATATGGCCGGTACTCTATATCTCGTGCCGACGCCCATCGGCAATCTGAATGACATTTCGCCCCGCTGTGCCCGAACGCTGGCGGAGGCTGATTTTATCGCGGCGGAGGACACGCGCGTGAGCCTCAAGCTGCTGAACCATCTGGAGATCAAAAAAAGCCTTGTGAGCTACCATGAGCACAACAAGGCAGAAAGCGGCGAAAAGATCCTCGCGCGGCTGCTGGCGGGCGAAACGTGCGCGCTGGTGACGGACGCTGGCTCCCCCGCCATCTCCGACCCCGGCGAGGACCTGGTTCGGCTGTGCGCGGAAAACGGCGTGACGGTCTGCGCGATTCCGGGGCCGTGCGCGCTGGTGACAGCGCTGAGTATTTCGGGCCTGCCGACGGGCCGGTTCACGTTCGAGGGGTTTCTGTCCGTCAACAAAAAAAGCCGTCAGGAGCACCTGACGGGATTGAAGGGCGAAACGCGGACGATGATCTTCTACGAAGCGCCGCACAAGCTGCTGGCCACGCTGCGCGATCTGGCAGACGCGTTTGGAGAGGATCGGATAATTTCCCTCTGCCGGGAGCTGACGAAGCTGCACGAGGAGGTCCGCCGCATGACGCTGGGCGAGGCGGCGGCCTATTATGAAGAAACCCCGCCGCGCGGCGAGTTCGTGCTCGTTGTGGCTGGCGCAGAGGAAAAACCGGAAGCGGGCTGCACGTTTGAAGCAGCGCTCGAACTGGTTCGCGCGCGCATGGCGGAGGGACTTTCCACGAAGGACGCTGTCAAGCAGGTCGCGAAGCTGACGGGGTTTGCGAAGAATCTGCTGTATGATGCGGTGGTGAAATGACGGGAGCTGCAATGTTAGGGACGCATATTTCGGCGCACTTTGAGGAGTGCGATTTGTAGGGGTCGATGCCCACATCGCCCCGGCAGAACGCACCCTTTTTATGGAAATATATGGCAAATTCACAACTTTCCAGCGGGCCTATGTGGGCATCGGCCCCTACAAAACTCTGGCGAATCCGCATTGCCCTGCAAATTTCGAACGCAAGGCGTTTTTACCGCAGTCATTCAAAAGCAGCTGCTATCAAACCTGGTGTACCGTAACAGGCGGCGCGCAGTATAGCGCCCGTAGGGTGAGTTTGTGTGTTCGTAACAACTGAAAATCAGGAACCACCTGAGTCGTACCCGCAGTACGCACCAAACGTAACCAGCGCCCCTTTTCTCCCCCTTCTTTTCCGGCAAGGCGGAAAAGAAGGGGCCGCCGGAGGCATCCCCAGCCTGCAAGTTCGCAGAAATCTATATATGGACAAACGAAAGCGGCGGACACGCAGATCCGCCGCTTGGTTTTTATTTTTCAACGATTTCCAGCAGCTCCATGGGGCAGGCCTTAACACAGATGCCGCAGGCGGTGCATTTGCTGGAATACGGGACGGCCTCGTCCTTGACGATGAGGCCGAAGGGACACGCTTCAACGCATTTTCCGCAGCCGGTGCAGAGCTTGCGGCTGATCATCCAGACGCCCTTGGGGTTCTGGGTGATCGCGCCGGAGGGACAGACCTCGGCGCACTTGCCGCACTGGACACAGACCATGGGACGGACGTTCTCGCCGCGCTGAACGATCTTCAGAGCGGCCTTATCGGGGTGGAATTCCTTATAGTATGCGTTGGAGCAGGCGCGGACGCACTCCAGACAGGCCATGCACTGCACGCCTTTTTTAATGGACAGCTTTTTCATGAGCGTTCTCCTTCTCATTTTTATCTGTTGTTTATTATACAGCATAAACGAAAACTTTCAATATGCTTGTATCGATTTTTATCGATTCCTGCTCTGTAAAAAACTCACAGCATACCGCGCGCAATGCCTGCAGAAACTAGCCTCAGCGATACGATTCGCAAAAAAGGAGGAATTTCTCATGAAAAAAGGCTTGATCCTGGTGCTGGCCGCGCTGATGCTTGCGGTGTCTCTGACCGCCTGTGCGGCGACGCAGCCGTATTACGACGGCTATTCCAACGTCTCCACGACCCGGAACGGCTATGTCAACGGCACAAACGGCTATGGCGGTATGTATAACGGCACGAACTACAACCCCGGCTACAACGGCGCGGGCTACAGCCAGAGCGGCACGGCAAGCGGCAGAACCGTGACCGGCAGCACGTCCGGCACGGCGATGCGGTAACGAGGTGCGCATATGACAGTACGGGGCTTCTTTCTGACCATGGGCGCAGGCGTCGCAGTCGGCGCGTTGGGCGCGATGATGCTGCCGAAAAACAGCGACGCGTACCGCATGACAAAGCAGGTCGCCAAGGCTATTCAAAACGAGGCGGAAAAGGCTGTGGACGCGATCTCCTCGGCCATGTAAGCGGAAAAGGCTTCCCGGAGACGGGAAGCCTTTTCCATGTTTTCGAAAGGATCGATCAGAATGCGTTTACTGCGGCGGTTTCCGCTGCGAGGGCGCTGCGGTACCAGCCGAGATAGCGGTCGAAGCCGGCGGCATCCTCGGGATCGGGAGCAAGCGTCGTGCGCTTGACATCCGCGAAAACCTCTGTTTCCAGATACTGCTCAAGCGTCTGGCCATCCTTTTTCTGCACCAGATAGGACGCAAGCAGAGCCATGCCGTAAGGCCCGCCCTCGCCTGCCGATTCCATGCACGTGACCGGTGCACGGCAGGCGGCGGCCATGTATTTCTGGCCGACGACCGGCGTTTTAAACAGGCCGCCATGACCGGTCAGGGAGTCGATGGCAACGTGCTCCTCCGCAAGGATATCCATGCCGAGCTTGAGCGTCGACATGGTCGCGTAAAGCTGGGAGCGCAGGAAATTGGCAAGCGTGAACTGGCTTTCGGGCTTGCGGACGACCATCGGACGGCCCTCGTCCAGATGCGTAACACCCTCGCCCGCCATATAGTTGTAGGTCAGGACGCCAGAGCAGTCGGCATCACCCTCAAGGCTCTTCTGGTAGAGCTTCGTGAACAGTTCGCCAGTCGAAACGTCCGCGCCGAAGAGCTTCGCCGTCTCGCCGAGAAGGCCCACCCATGCGTTCATGTCGTTCGTGCAGTTGTTGCAGTGCACCATGGCGACGGGCTTGCCGCTGGGCGTGGTGACCATATCGATCTCCTGATAGACCTTCGACAGGGGCTTTTCCAGTACGACCATAGCGAAGATGGACGTGCCTGCCGAGACGTTGCCGGTTCTGGGCGCGACGGCGTTCGTCGCCGTCATGCCGGTGCCTGCATCGCCTTCGGGCGGGCAGAACGGGATGCCGGCGGGCAGAAGCCCTTCAAGGAACGTTCTCCCGGCCTGCGTCAGCTTACCTGCGGCCTGTCCGGCCATCAGGACCTTGGGCAGGACGCTGCGGGCCGTCCACGCGAAGCCGTATTTGGCCAGCAGCGCGTCGAATTTTTCGTGCATCGCCGCGTCATAGTCCAGCGTTTCACTGTCAATGGGGAACATACCGGAGGCTTCGCCCACGCCGAGAACGTTTTCGCCCGTGAGCAGATAGTGGACATAGCCGGCAAGCGTCGTGATGTGCGCGATATTTTTGACGTGCGCTTCGCCGTTCAGAACGGCCTGATACAGATGCGCAATGGACCAGCGCTGTGGGATGTTGAAGCCGAATTCTGCCGTGAGCTGCTCGGCTGCCTCGCCGGTCATGGTGTTCTGCCAGGTACGGAACGGTGCCAGCAGGTTCCAGTCCTTGTCGAAGGCCAGATAGCCGTGCATCATGCCGGAAATGCCCATGGCCGAAACAGCCCCCGGCAGCTCGCCGAGGTTGCGGATGGCGGTGCGCAGGCCGGTCTGCACATCCTCCATATGATACGTCCAGACGCCGTTTTCCAGACTGCTTTTCCATGTGTAGTCACCGCTCTTGACGATGCGGTGCTCGCCGTCGATCAGGACGGCCTTGACGCGCGTGGAACCGAATTCAATTCCAAGATAATACTGTTTCATAGCAATCTCCTTGATCGTCGTTTTTGGATTTTCTGTCTCTATCATAACAGCATCTGCCTTTTTTGTCTAGCGGACTGGGGAAAAACAGCGCTTGCTTTTTGGCGGCGGCTCGCGTTATACTGGAGGAAACAGCGAATTGGCGCTGTGAAAGGAGATACAATATGCTGCTGATTCAGAACGCACACATCAAAACGATGGCCGGAGCGGACATTCCAAATGGATGCCTGCTGATCGAGGACGGAAAAATCGCTGCTGTCGCGCCGGAAATCGACGCGCCCGTGGGCGCAAAGGTCATTGATGCGCAGGGGCGGCTGCTCACGCCGGGCTGCGTGGAGGCACACTGCCACATCGGCCTTGACAATCAATCCATGCGTTGGGAAGGCATGGACTATAACGAGATCGTTGATCCGCTGACGCCGCAGCTGCGCGCGATCGACTCGATCAATCCGCAGGATGAGGCGTTCGGTCTGGCGCTGCGCGGCGGCGTAACGACCGCCTGCACCGGCCCCGGCAGTGCAAACGTCGTCGGCGGCACGTTCGCCATTCTCAAGCTGGCAGGCAAGCGTGTTGACAAGATGGTACTGCGGTCGCCTGCGGCGATGAAATGCGCGTTCGGCGAAAACCCGAAGGGCTGCTACGGACAGGGCAAAAAGCAGAGTCCCATGACGCGTATGGCCGTGGCCGGACTTCTGCGCGAGCTGCTGATGCGCACCATCCGCTACCGCGACGACAAGGCGGCAGGAAAAAATCCGCCGCTGGACGTGAAGCTGGAAGCGATGCTGCCGGTCGTGAACGGAGAAATTCCGATCAAGTGCCACGCGCACCGCGCGGACGATATTCTGACCGCCGTGCGCATCGCGCGGGAGTTTGACCTCAAGCTGACGCTCGACCACTGCACCGACGGTGAGATCATCGCGGACGAGCTGGCCGAGGAGGGCTATCCGGTCTTTGTTGGCCCGTCGCTCGGCGGCAAGAGCAAGGTCGAGCTGCGGAACAAGAGCTTTACGACAGCGGGCGTTCTGTACCGCGCAGGACTGACGGTCAGCATCATCACCGACGCACCGGTCATTCCGCTGCAGCATCTGCCGCTGGCGGCTGGACTTGCGGCTGCGGCAGGACTGCCGATGGAAGAAGCGTGGCGCGCCATTACCATCAATCCGGCGCAGAGTCTCGGCATTTCTGACCGCGTCGGCAGTCTGGAACCGGGCAAGGACGCCGATCTTGTTCTCTGGACGGCAGACCCGCTGACCACCATCGGCGGCGAGGCGTACATGACCATCGTAAACGGCGAGATCGTCTATCAAGCGGAGCGATGATTTCCCCTGCTCTGTAAAACCAACGAAATTCGACCGCAGTTGGCAGGGGCTTGGCTCTTGCCCCTACCAACTCTATTCGGTCCTTTGCTGCTCTCTGCGTGAACCGGACATGCCCAAGTCTTACGCCGAATTTGTTTCTTGACGAATTTGTGTTTTTTGTTATAATAAATTTGATTTTATGCGAAAGGAATGAAACACATGGATTCTGACGACAGCGATTGTCATAGTACATATCTGATCTGTCATCTGTTTTGGGAAGCATATCTGCGCTGCTAGATGCAGGGCGGACGTGCTTTTTTGCGTCTTCACACACGATTTCAGATAACAGAAAAGGAGTTACCGTACATTGTCAACCACTACTTGCATTGTTATAATGACTGTCTGCCTGATCCTCTCCGGCTATTTTTCGGCGACGGAAACGGCTTTTTCCTCTGCGAACACAACGCGGCTCAAGACCCTTGCAGAGAAGGGAAACAAACGGGCGGCACTGGTCTGTAAGCTGCTCGAACGCTATGACCGGCTGTTGTCCACGATCCTGATTGGAAACAATATCGTGAATATCGCCACGGCCTCCATCGGCACCGTGCTGTTCGTCAGGCATTACGGCGACGCAGGCGCCACGATCTCCACCGTCGTCGTCACGGTCGTGGTGCTGATTTTCGGTGAGATCTCTCCGAAGAGCATTGCAAAGGACTGCGCAGAGCAGTGGGCCATGCTGTCCGCGCCGATGCTTCAGGTCCTTATTTGGATTTTTACGCCGCTGAACGCAATTTTTTCGTTCTGGAAAAAGCTGCTGGCGAAGGTCTTCCGTCTCAGCTCCGACAACAAAATGTCGCAGGAGGAGCTTCTGATGCTTGTCGACGAAGTGCAGCAGGACGGCAGCATTGATAAAAACGAGGGCGAGCTGCTCAAGAACGCAATCGATTTTTCCGAGCAGCGCGCGGAGGATATTCTGATCCACCGCACTGACTTGGCTGCGCTTCCGATCACGGCGACGAAGGAGGAGGTCGCCGCGCTGTTCACGGAGACGAAATATTCAAGGCTCCTGATCTATCAGGATTCGATCGACAATATTCTCGGCACCATCCACCAGAAAGACTTTTATGTCGGCTGCGGCGTGACGGACAAGCCGCTGCGGGATATTATTCTGCCGCCGGTCTACGCGCTGGAGATGGAGTCCATCAGTCTGCTGCTCAAAAAGCTCCAGCAGGCCAAAACGCACGTCGCCGTCGTGGTCGACGAATACGGCGGCACCTGCGGCATTGTGACGATGGAGGACATTCTGGAAGAACTCGTCGGCGAGATCTGGGATGAGCACGATGAAGAGGAAACGCCGATCAGCAAGGGGTCTGACGGCACGTACCTGGTCGACGCGGAAATGAGCTTTGACGATTTTGCGGACTATTTCGGGCTGAGATCCGACTCGGACATGGCCTCCGTCAGCGGCTGGGTCATGGAGCAGTTTGGCCGGCTCCCCGAGACCGGTGCGTCATTCGATTTTGAAACGCTGCACGTACAGATCACGCGGATCGCAAACCATCATATTGAGCAGATCCGGGTTTCCACGGCCGCAAATGAACCGGCGGGCTCCGGTTCGGAGACTGGAGCTGCGAAGGGCTGAGCTTTGGAAAATTACTCACCGGCGCTGCCTATAATATTTCAGAGTTTCAGATCGTAAATTGATTATAAATTTCCATATTTGAAGGCTCCCCTGCTAACGATAGGGGAGCCTTCGTGTATACGCAGCGTCATATCAGCGGAGCTTATGCCGGAAGAACCAGATCTGGAACGGGAGCGAAACAACGAAGGTCAAAAGGTCTGCGCCGGGCTGGCTCATTTCTACGCCGGGCAGGCCCAGCGTACGCGGCAGGATGAGGATGAGCGGCACGTACAGCAGTCCGTTGCGGCAGCTGGCCAGAAGCGTCGCGGCCTGATGGAAGCCGAGGCACTGGTATAGTTGGTTTACATAAGTTGAATATCCCATCAGCGGCATGACGGCGCAGGCATAGAGCAGTGCCTGACGGCCGATGCGCGTGACCTCCGCATCGTCGCGGAAGAAGTGCATGATCTCGTCGGGAAAGAGCGAGATCACAGCCGCACAGACAATGCACACCGCTGTTCCGAGCAGCACGGAAAACCAGAACGCCTGCCGCGTGCGCTTTTTATCGCCCGCGCCGAAATTGTAGCCCGCTACAGGCTGGAACCCCTGCCCGATGCCGATCACGATCGACCGGACGAGCAGATAGACCTTGTTGGAGATCGTCACGGCGGCGACCGCCGCATCGGAATAGACAGCTGCCGCGTTATTTAAAAGCGCCGAGGACAGGCTTGCGAAGCCCTGCCGGCAGATCGTCGGGAAGCCGACGAGCAGAATTTCGCCGTAAAGTCCGGGCCGTTTGCTGATGCAGCGGACGTGGACGCGGACGATGCTCCGCCCGTGGAGGAACAGCCACGCGAGGATGCAGAAGCTGACCAGCTGGCTGAGCGCTGTGGCCAGCGCCGCGCCCGCGATGCCCATGTCGAAGACAAAGATGAACAGCGGGTCGAGCGCGACGTTCAGAAGTCCGCCCGCGCAGATGCCGTACATGGAGAGCATCGCCTCGCCCTCGGAGCGCAGCGTGTTGTTCAGCACGAACGACGCGCACATGACAGGCGCGGCCAGCAGAATGATGCGCGCGTAGCTTTCCGAGTACGGGAGGATCGTTTCCGTTGAGCCGAGCAGGCGCATGAGCGGCCGGAGCGTGCAGAGGCCCGCGATGCAGATGAGAAGCCCCACGGCGGCGGCAAAAAAGAACGCGCTGCTTGCGGTGCGGTCGGCCCGCTCGTTGTCCCGGTTGCCGAGACTGCGGCTGATGATCGACCCGCAGCCCATACCGATGCCGAAGCCGAAGGCCTGAATGATGGACATGAGCGAAAAAACGACGCCGACCGCCGCCGAGGCGCTGGTGGAGAGCTTGGAGACGAAATAGGTATCGGCGGTATTATAAAACACGGAAATGAGCTGCGACGCCAGCGTCGGGATAGACAGCGACACGATCAGCTTCGGGATCGGCGTGCACAGCATCCGACCGCGCTGCTCCTCGCTGGAAATGATATGCGCGGGCATAAAGCGCCTCCTGTTGCGGTTTTTCTACAGTATAACACGGATCTTGATGAATTCCAAGCCGTATGAAAACCATTCGATTTACTTAATTCTTTCTTAAATCTGTCCCAAAGGGGTTTCTTTTTTGGCGAATTTCTGTTACCATGTGGCCGCACGGATAAAAGACAGGAAGGAGTCATGTTTATGACAAAACGAATACTTTCCATCTGCCTAGCGCTTGTTCTGCTGTTCGGCGTTCTCGCCGGGTGCAGCAAAAATGAGGCGCAGACGGCGGACGATACGAAGAAGACAGAACAGAGCGATACCGAGGACAAGACCTCGACGCAGTTCGCGTATCAGGCGCAGTATTTTGATCTGCCGGAGGATATTCAGTGGATCGGCACGAGCTGCGTTACCGGCGACACGCTCTACTTTACTGCCAGTGTTCCGGACGGCGGCAAGGAAACCTATACCGACGAAAACGGTGAGGAATATTCCTATGACACGTATTCCGAGGTCATTTTCCGCTTTGACCTCGACACCGGCGAGTGCGTGCAGCTTGACAATTATGTGGCCGAGCCGGTCGTGGAAAACCCGGACATGCCGGATGGCGTGACCATGAATCCCGACGGCAGCATGCAGACCTTCAACAGCAGCACCAGCATCCAGACCATGGCCGCCGGTGCGGACGGCACGCTCTGGCTCTACCGGCAGACGAGCCGCTATGCGGACGACGGCACGAAGGGCGATTCCATCTCCGAGCTTATCCAGCTTGACGCGCACGGCACGCTGCTGCGCACCATCACGCCCGTTTCCGATGAAGAAACGGACGACACGGACAGCTGGCGCTATACCTACCTCGATTCCATCCTCTCCGACGACAAGGGCTATGTCTATACCTACGACCACCAGACCGTCAACGTCTACGGCCCGGACGGCAGCTTCGTGTTCAGCAAGTCCGGCGACGAGCTGAATGGTCAGATCTGCCAGCTGTCCGCCAGCGAGGTCGGCATGACGACCTCCTCCGCAGACGGCAAGATGGTCTTCAAGCAGCTTGACCCGGAGACGAAGGACTGGGGCAAGGAAACGCCTGTTTCCTCCCGCGCGTGGAACATCCTCCCCGGCAATGATGTCTATGCCTATTTCTTTATGGATAACGGCAATATCTTTGGCGAACGCAGGGACACCGGCGAGGTCGAGAAGGTCGTCGACTGGGTGGCCTGCGATGTGGACAGCAACAATATCAACAGCGACCAGTTCGGCTTCCTGTCGGATGGGCGCATCGTCGCTGTGACCTATGACTATTCGGACGACGGCCCCAGCAGGCAGCAGATCCTTGTCCTCAACCGCGTGGACGCGGCCTCTGTCACGGCAAAGACAGAGCTGACGCTGGCCTGCCTGTATCTGGACTACAATCTCCGCAGCCAGATCGTAAAATTCAACAAGAGCAACCCGGACTACCGCATTGTCGTCAAGGACTATTCCGAGTATGCGACGGACGACGATTATAACGCCGGTCTGACCAAGCTCAACACGGAGATCATTTCCGGCAATGTGCCTGATATCCTCGTCAACGGCACGGAGCTTCCCATCGGTCAGTATGCCGCCAAGGGACTGCTGGAGGACCTGTGGCCGTATCTCGACGCGGACCCCGAATATTCGCGCGACAAGCTCATGACCTGTCTCTTATACACATCTCCGAGCCCACGAGACTACGCTGCATCTCG
>ENA-UAPA01000088-UAPA01000088.1-human-gut-metagenome-genome-assembly--contig:-NODE-88-length-40657-cov-8.249495_pt1 | contig 40657 bp, 27 predicted proteins | sample MGYA00243476_ERZ654569 | MGnify/ENA primary metagenome ERZ654569 (study PRJEB26926, sample SAMN06164726) | human gut metagenome | biome: ENVO:00009003; feature: ENVO:2100002; material: ENVO:00002003... | reverse complement strand
ATACATTATATAAAATAATAATTTTGCAATCGAAAATGATGATAACAACGATTGTGGCAACGCCCCTGCTGTACGCAGCAAGGTAAATTCACAATAAACCGTTTCAAGTCTTCAACACAACAACACATTTTTGAAATCTCCAAGGAACAAATCAGCACCTTGGATTAATGCCGTAGCCAAGCTGACAGAGGAATGTGATTAATCAAATCACTACCTCCGGCTTCTCGGCGGAAATAGCACCAATAGTTGGTAATATCACTTCCCTTTCTGCATAATTGCTTCTTAAATGGCACAAATGTGCCCCAAGCAGGGCACTATTGTGCCATAAGTAGGCATTTTTATTGCAGCAGTATTTATAAAAATTGCAGCAGTAATTATAAAAATGGATTACGCAAAAAACCTTCACTCTTCATCTATTCGCGCGGAATGCCGATAAACACTGGGGGTTCGAGACTGAATGCCAAATATTAACCCTTCATCTCCCTTCATCTCCCTTCATCTTTTTGCAATTTTCGGATTCTGGTTGACTGACGGAGCTAAGGCTCACGCGTCTATTGATCCCTGTTCTGAGGCATCTATTAAGACCTGTCCGGGGCATCTATTAAGACCGAGTTAAGGCTTCTATGATGCTTGTTTTGAGGCTCAAATCTTTATCGAAATGAAGGGTTATGAAGGGTTATGAAGGGTTATGAAAGGTGGAATTGTACCCATCAACCTCTGAAATCCCGATAAACACAGGGGATTCTAAGGGATAGATGAAGGGTGAAGGGTTTTATGCCAATTCCTTTTTTAAAAATACGTATTGACCAGATACCATACCTATGAACAGCCTTACCCATCGCAGTGGGCAGTTCTGCCCATCCCTATGGGCAACATTGCCCATAAGGATGGGCAATGTAGTTTATATGCGTTGGGCAAACGTGCCCACTGCGTGGAGCAAGACAGATCACCATACAGCAACATACGGCTAAAGGGTGCTTGTCCTCATCGACAAACACCCTTCCTTCATCACAAATATAAATGCAATCTATTAAATTCAACCTTTTTATACATTTGGGGAAGTTAATCCTGATAATATACCCTCTTCACACGATTGCTGATGGTGGTCAGCACCTCGTAAGGAATGGTCTCCAGGATATCGCTGAGAGTCTGGACAGGCAGATGTTCACCAAAGATCTCAACGCTGTCGCCCTCCTTGCAGTCGATGCCCGTCACATCGATCATCGCCACATCCATACAGATGTTGCCTACATACTCTGCCTTTTGTCCGTTGACAAGACAGAAGGCATGACGGTTGCCCAAACGGCGGTTCAAGCCATCGGCATAGCCGATAGGGATGGCAGCGATGACGCTGTCCTTGTCCAGAATCGTCTTGCGGCTATAACCCACGCTCTCACCAGCCTTGATGTGGTGCATCTGCAGGATGGTGGTCTTCAGCGTGCTCACGCAGTTGATGGTCTCATTGTTGCGAGAGTTGATGCCATAGAGTCCCAATCCTAAACGGCACATATCCAACTGGCGCTCAGGGAAATGCTCGATACCCGCCGAATTGCAGATATGACGCAATATCTTATGGTCGAAGGCAGCCTGCAGCTGCTTGCTGCCCTTGTCGAAGAGCTCGAACTGATGGGCAGAGAAGGCATCGAAGCTGTCATCATCGCTTCCCACGAAGTGAGAGAACACGCTGCGAGGGATGATGGCGTTCTGATGTTTCAGTCTGCCTATCAGCACCTCCATATCATTCTCGGGATCGAAGCCCAGGCGGTGCATGCCGGTATCCAACTTGATATGCACAGGGAAACCAGTGACTCCCTCCTTCTCGGCAGCCTTGATAAGGGCGTCGAGCAGACGGAAAGAGTAAACCTCGGGCTCAAGATCATAATCGAACATGGTCTTGAAGGCGGTCATCTCTGGATTCATGATCATGATATTGCTGGTGATACCGTTCTTGCGAAGCGTCACACCTTCATCGGCAACAGCCACGGCAAGATAGTCCACACGGTGATCCTGCAGGGTCTTGGCTATTTCCACTGCTCCCGCTCCATAGCCGTCGGCCTTGATCATGCAGACCAACTTGGTCTCGGGCTTCATAAACGAGCGATAGTAGTTCAAGTTGGCTACCACAGCATTGAGGTTCACCTCGAGCGTGGTCTCATGCACCTTGCGTACCAAAAGCTCGGTGAGCTGGTCGAAACCAAACTGGCGTGCGCCCTTGAGCAGGATGACCTCATCGCGCAAAGACTTGAACACCTCGCTGTCGATAAACTCTTCCACATTGCTGAAGAAGAACTTCTCTGATATCTGAATCTCATCGCTCTGTGAGCAGAGCTGAGGACCGATGCCGATAAACTTGACCACACCACGCTTGCGACAAAGATCGCTTACCTCGTGATACAGGTCCTTTGCCGACTCTCCACTCTGGAAGATATCGCTCAGTATCAAAGTATGTCGGCGGCCTTTATGGTCGGGACGGCGGCTCATGAAATCGAGCGCGATGTCGAGCGAGTTGATATCCGAGTTGTAGCTGTCGTTGATAAGGGTGCAGCCATGCTGTCCCTCCTTCACCTCCAATCGCATGGCGACAGGCTCGAGCAATGCCATGCGCTTGTCGAGTTCCTCGGCCGAAAGACCCAGGCGGCGTGAGACGACAGCGGCAATGATAGAGTTGGTGACGGAAGCCTCATCGATGAAAGGCAGCGAATAACTGTCTTCCTCACCTTTATATATATAGGTGATGATAGAGAGGTTGCCCTTCTTCTCCACATTCTTCACAAAGAAAGGAGCCTTGGTGTCACGGAACGACCAGAAGAGCTTCTCGCCCTTATAGTCCTTATACTCGTTGACCACTCCGCTCACTGTCTTGTCATCGCCATTATAGACGATGGTATCAGCATCGTGGAAGAGGATGATCTTCTCACGGCACTTTGCCTCCAACGACTCGAAGTTCTCCTGATGGGCTGCGCCCAAGTAGGTAAGCACAGCAATGGTGGGCTGGATGATGTCGCGAAGCGCCAGCATCTCGCCGGGCTGACTGATACCAGCCTCGAAGACTCCCACCTGAGTCTGCTCGTTGAGCAACCATACTGAGAGGGGCACACCTATCTGGGAATTGTAGCTGCGTGGGCTTCTTGTGACAAACATGCTGGGCGAGAGCAGCTGATGGAGCCACTCCTTGACCATAGTCTTGCCATTGGAACCCGTAATGCCCACAATAGGAATGTTGAACTCATCACGATGACGTTCTGCCAGGCGCTGGAGAGCCTCCAACGTGTTGACCACCTTGAGGAAGTTGGCCTCAGGATAATCGGAGGCATATCCCTTAGGTACCTGGGAAACTACGAAATTTCTAACACCACGGCGATACAACTCTGGAATATAGTTGTGACCGTCATTACGCTCTGACTTGAGAGCGAAAAACAGAGTTTCCTCCGGAAAACAGAGCGAACGGCTGTCGGTAAGGATAAACCCTACATTGCCGTCTCTGTCACCATAACGACGCGCACCTATCAGTGTGGTTACCTTTTCAATAGTATATGTCATATTCTATGAATTAAAATATTTCTCATTGAATCTTCTTTCCTTTTCCTCCGTCTTGGCAAGGAAGCGATGATGCGCCTCGCTGTCGGGATGGAAGGGCTTATGACCGTGAGCCTCACGAATGGGGCGCCAGTCTTCGAGGAACTGTTCTGCAGCCCTTCCGAAATAGGCGGCACGGAAGCGCTGCCAGATAAACTCCACCGCCTGACTGGAAGGATGGAGCATGTCTTCCTCGTAGAAACGGTAGTCGCGCAGCTCGTCGTTCATCAGCTCATAGGCTGGGAAATAGCTCACGATGCCTGGATTCTGCCTCACCAACCGGTCGGCGGCAAGCAGCAGGGTGGCCTTGGAGAGCTGACTGCCATGAAAACCATACTTGGCGTATCGGATGGGACTCACGGTGATGACGACCTTCAGGTCTTCCCCACTCTGCCCGCTCTTCTGCCTGGCATCCTTCAGCAAGTCGACAGCCTGCTGCAAGTAATCGGCACACTCGTCAACCGAAAGCTCGCGCTCATCGAAAAGGCGTTGCGGCCGCTTCTGGCAGTTGTCCACTATCTCGCCCGTCTCCTTGAGCACATAGACATGGTTGGTGCCTAAGGTGAAGACCGCCACGCGCGGACTGACCTGCAGACTTTTCTCTACCGTATGCAGGATGCTTGCCGGATTGTACATCACCCCAAAGGGATTGACCGTAGCCCGGAAGCGGTTCTCCACGAAACGATGCCCCAAGCGGTCGGCAAAGCAACTGCCCACAAAGAGCATACGCTCTGCCGGCAGTATCTCGAAGTCGGCCTTCGCTATATCTACCTCTGTCCTAAACTGCATTTTCCTTCTTTCTCTTCTTCATCTCCACTACTATACCTATTATAATAAGGAGTACGAGGATGCCATACCCTACATAAGCCACCGTCTCGGTCTTACGGAGCGAAGCGGGATGGAAGTCGAGCACCACCGTATGCTTGCCAGGCTTCACCTGAATGGCACGGAGAATATAGTTCACACGTCCCAGTTCTGCGGTCTGTCCGTCGACAGTGGCTGTCCATCCGGGATAGTAGATCTCAGAGAACACCACGACTCCACCCTTGTTGGAGTTGACCTCGTAGACCAGATTGTTGGGTTTGTATTGTGTCAGTCTGACAATAGATGTATCGTCCTGCGGAACACTCTGTCCCAACTGCTCCTTGAACTTGGCATCAGCCACAGCCTCATGACGCAGGTTGTACTTGCCCACACCGGCTATCTCCTCGTTGGCATTGTTCACATAGTTCACCTTGTCAACAAACCATGCGTTGCCGTAGGCATAAAGGTTCTGCACAGGCACCGTCTGTCCTGCCTGCAGAGGCATAATGAAATACTTGGTGTTGAGCATATTGAGCACAGGGAAGAGGCTGTCGCCCTTCACCTTGGTCATATCGCCTCCAGCCTCAGCCACGCTGTTCCATACCTTGTTCTTCTCGTTGGCGATATAGGCATCTATCATCTCCTGATAGCGGCGCAGCTTGGCAGCGCTATAGCCTCCGATACTCTTGTGATAGTAAGAGGTCTCGTTCTCATTGAAAGTATTCGATGCGAGATTGAGCACACGGTAGTCGAGCGACTTGTCGCGCAGGATAAGTTTGTCGGTCTCGGTCATGCGCTGAGGAGCATTGCGTACTGTCTGCTCCACAAACATATCGTCGTAAAGATAACGCTTGTTGACCAACCACATATCTACGAGGCACAGGATGGCAATACCGGCTATCATCACCTCGGCACCCACTTTTCTCATCTTGTAAAGGAAGAGGAAGGCTGTACCGATGACAATGATCCAGAACGAGCGCCAACAGTCGGCAGAGAAGACTGCCTGTCGCATCTCTGTCAGATTGCTCATCAATGGTATGCGATACTCCTCAGGAATCTGCTGCAGGGCATGATACTCGCCAGCCGACACAAAGTCGCTGAAGAAAGTGCCAGGCATCAAGGCAAAAAGGGCACAGAAACCGGCTGTCAGTCCGAAACTGACGTATACGAGCTTCATCTTCTTGGCAAGCAGCTCGGGCTCATCCACAATGCGCTTCAATGCCATCATGGCCAAAAGAGGAATGGTAAACTCAGCTATCACGAGGATGGAAGCCACGGTTCGGAACTTGGCATACATCGGCACATAGTCGAGGAAGAAATCGGTAAACGGCATGAAGTTCCTACCCCAAGAGAGGAGGATACTCAGAATGGTGGCTGCCAAGAGTGCCCACTTCATAGGACCCTTCACGATAAAGAGTCCCAGAATGAAGAGCATCATCACAAAGGCTCCTACATATACCGGGCCACTGGTACCTGGCTGGTCGCCCCAGTACTGGCCCAACTGCTGATATACCTCCATAAAGTTGGGATCGGCTTTCTCCATGGCTGTCTGGCTCTGGCTCAATGGCACAGAGGCTCCGCCCTTGGCATTAGGGATGAGGAGCGTCCAGGTTTCGTCGATACCATAACTCCACTGTGTGATATAGTCGCGGTCCAGTCCGCTGTCGGTCTGATTGGCAGCATTCTTCTTTACCAACTCACTCTTTCCTCGCATGGTCTCCTGCCCATACTGCCATGTATGATACAGGTTGGACAGATTGAGACAGATACCTATGGCTGCACCGGCGAAGCAAACCGCTGTAGCCTTGCCGAAACGTACCATCTCCTTCTTGCGGATGGCATCCACCAAGAAGGCAATCACCATGAAGAGGATGATAAAGAGGTAATAATAGGTCATCTGCACATGGTTGGCATAGACCTCGAAGGCGGTAAAGATGGCGGTAACGAGCAGTCCCCAAAGGTATTTTCCCCTGTATGCCAACACGATACCGGCTATCATCGGAGGCAGATAGGCCAAAGCCATGACCTTCCAGATATGTCCTGCCGCAATGATGATAAAGAAGTAGGACGAGAATGCCCAGATGATGGAGCCCAAGGCTGCCAACGACTGTCGGAAATCGAAAGCCCTCAGCAGGATATAGAATCCTAAGAGATAGGCAAAGACATACCACACATTTTCGGGCAACCACAGATGATAGAAGTTGGAAGCCTGTTTCAGCACCACACCACTCTTATAGGAAGGTGCCATCTGATAGGTCGGCATACCTCCGAAGATGGAGTTGGTCCAACGTGTTTCCTCACCAGTTTTCTTCTCGAACTGCGATCTCTCCTGTCCTGCGCCCACACCGGCTGAGGCATCATGACGATACAGGATGCGGCCATCAATGTCGGCTGGCATAAAATACACGAAAGAGATAACCGCAAACATGACCACTGCTAAAATGTCAAGCAGATATTTCTTCAAAAATTTCATTATCTTATATAAACGTTTATATTTTCTCGTGCAAAGATAGTAATTTTCTCTTATAAGGAATGCCACAGATAAGATATTTTTTGTATTTTTGCATCCTAATTTGTTCCAAATAGCATTTTTACAGTATGAAAATAGGAATTATCGTTGCGATGGACAAGGAGTTCGCGCAACTCAAGACGCTGCTCAGCGACAGCAAGACTGAGCACAGGAACCATAAAGACTTCGTGACAGGCACCATCGGAGACAACGAAGTCATCATGCAGCAATGCGGCATAGGAAAAGTGAACAGTGCCATAGGTGCCGTGGAGATGATAGACAGCTATCATCCCGACCTCGTCATCTCGACGGGTGTGGCTGGTGGAGCCGACATCAGCCTCAACGTTACAGAGGTAGTGGTCTCTACCGAATGTGTCTACCATGACGCCTACTGTGGTGAGGAATGTGCCTTCGGACAGATTCTCGGTATGCCTGCCACCTTTGCCACACCATCTGAATATGTAGAGAAAGCACTCTCTGTCAATGACAATCCGGGCAACATCCACCCTAAGATTCATGCCGGACAGATAGTCAGCGGCGAGTGGTTTGTAGACAGCAAGGAGAAGATGCGCTCCATCCTCGACCATTTTCCACAGGCTATGGCCGTGGATATGGAGAGCTGTTCCATCGCTCAGACCTGCCATATCTATCAGACTCCCTTCATCTCCTTCCGCATCATCAGCGATGTGCCTCTCAAGGACACCAAGGCTCAGCAGTACTTCGACTTCTGGGCCAAAATGGCTGAAGGTTCCTTCCAAGTCACCAAGGCTTTCCTGGAAAGATTATAAGAAGATTTTTCTGAAGCTAAGGAGTTAAGGAGTTAAGACAAATGCTTTGTGGACTTGAAATTAAACACTAAACATTAAATACCAAACATTAAAAAGAAATGAACAAGATACCCAGTTTCACTATCAATCACAACAAATTGCTCCGCGGCATCTACGTCAGCCGCAAAGACGAGGTAGGCGGAGAAACAGTAACCACCTTCGACATCCGCATGAAGGTTCCCAACCAGGAACCCTGTCTGCACAATGGTGCCATTCATACCATAGAGCATCTGGCTGCTACTTATCTTCGCAATGACGAAGAGTGGAAAGACCGTATTATCTATTGGGGACCAATGGGTTGCCTTACAGGCAACTACCTGCTGATACGTGGCGACCTGGAGAGCAAGGACATCGTAGAGTTGATGAAGCGCACCTTTAAGTTCATTGCCGACTTTGAGGGAGAGATTCCCGGTCAGGCTGCAAAAGACTGCGGCAACTATCTGCTCCACGACCTTCCTATGGCTAAGTACGAATCGAAGAAATACTTAGAAGAAGTCTTGAATGTTATCAAAGAAGAGAATTTAATATATCCTACGCAAGACTAAAATAAAGGACTGAACTTATCACAGGATTCTGACGATAGAGAAGCTATCATAATATAAATGTTCTTTTTAGCCCTAAAAATCTATGTTCTAAACTATCGAACTTATGTTCTAAACTTTCGAACTTAAGTTCTAAACTTTAGAACTTGTATCCTAAACTTTAGAACATAGATTTATAAACTAACAGAAAACAATTCGACCTGTATGGTTGGAATTACGCAGCACGCCCTGAAAGGGCATCCAACCATACAGTTCGAAACAATTTGTATAGTATTAAAGTAATTGCTCGTGGCTATAGGGGTGCTGAGTTGTTACGATTTCTAACTTCTCATTACCTTTTACCATTTCAGTTTGCCATACTTTTCCTTATACCATAGTTGCCAGCCATTGACCAGGTTCTGCCATACCACATAGGCACCAGGAGCCACGGCTGCCAAAGGATTGAGGAATGTAAGGGTGAGCCAGATACCCACAATTGTATTCTTCTGACCCAAAGCCTGTCCGGCACTGATGCTGGCATCCCAATGATGTCCCACAGCCTTGCCTATGGCAAACTGAACAAGACATACCGCCAAGGGAACGATAAGCAACAGGGCAAGTATCCACCCCGAAACGGTGGCATGAAGGAAGTTGCGCAGAGTTTCACCCATGAGTATCGTCAGGTTGAAACACCACATATAGAATCCCAAGTCTTTCACACTCTTCACCTTATCAACAAAACGGGGCAGGAACTTGCGACTCAGCAGGGCAAGCAACAAGGGAACCACCAGCACGGTAGTGACATTGCGGAACACCATCATACTCATGTAGAGAAATGACACATCGGCGCCCTTCTCTACCATCGGGAAAAGAGAAGGAATAATAATCATTGTGAAAATATTGGCTATCACGGTATAGGTGGTGAGGGAACCTATGCTGCCTCCCAACTTCTCGGTCACTACCGCCACGGCAGCTGCCGTAGGACAGATGAAACAGATGAAGGCTCCCTCGAGGATGACCTTCGCCTCGTAATTCTTACCAAAAAGACAGATGGCAATCACCATCAGCAATGCCAAGGAGGTGCGGATGAGCTGCAACACGAAATGCCATGCCTTAGGCTTCATCTCCTTAATCTCTATCTTGCAGAAGGTAACATACAACAGGGCAAAGAGAACCACAGGCATGAGTTCAACAAGGCGTGGACCCACCGAGTCACCCAATGGCTGCAAGAAAGGAACATTGGCAAAAATCAAATACCCCAAGGCACCCAAAACAAGGGAACAGGGCAAAGCAAACTTCCTGAAAAACGAAAGCACCTTCATCATACGGACATGTTTTAGCGAAAAGAAAAAAATCCTCCTTGGTCAACCAAGGCTGACTTCAAGAGGATTTTTTAACTCCATTTATATTAAAGCTATAGCTTAATCTTTGTTGCTGCGCTTGCGCTCCAAGTGGTCAAGGATAACCTTGCGCATACGCATGTTCTTTGGTGTGACCTCCACATACTCGTCCTCGCGGATGTACTCAAGGCATTCCTCAAGACTCATCACGGTCTTAGGAATCACGCGAGCCTTGTCATCAGAACCAGACGCACGTACGTTGGTCAACTGCTTGGCCTTAGTAACATTGATGACCAAGTCGTTTTCGTGAACATGCTCGCCCACTACCTGGCCTGCATAAACCTCCTCACCTGGGTCGATGAAGAACTTACCACGATCCTGCAGCTTATCAATGGCATAAGCATAGGCGGTACCTGTCTCCAGAGCTATCATGCTACCGTTGCTACGGCGGCTGATCTCGCCCTTATAAGGCTGATACTCCTTGAAGCGGTGTGCCATAATGGCCTCGCCCTGCGAAGCTGTCAGCACATTGGTACGAAGACCGATGATACCACGTGAAGGAATATCGAACTCGATATCCACACGGTCGCCCATGTTGAGCATAGAGGTCATATCGCCCTTACGACGTGTCACCATATCAATCATCTTAGAGGCAAACTCCTCTGGAACATTGATGGTCAACTCCTCTACAGGCTCACATTTCACACCGTCAATCTCCTTATAGATAACCTGTGGCTGACCTACCTGAAGCTCATAGCCCTCGCGACGCATTGTCTCGATAAGCACAGAGAGATGGAGCACACCACGTCCGCTGACAATCCACTTATCAGTAGTATCCTCGTAAGGCTGAACACAAAGGGCAAGGTTCTTCTCCAATTCCTTGTTCAGACGGTCCTGAATGTGACGGGAGGTACAGAACTTTCCTTCCTTACCGAAGAAAGGTGAGTCGTTGATGGTGAAGAGCATACTCATGGTAGGCTCATCGACAGCAATAGGAGGAAGAGGCTCAGGATTCTCGAAGTCGCAGATGGTATCGCCAATCTCGAACTTCTCCAGACCGACAACGGCACAGATATCACCTGAATCCACATGATCGGTCTTCTGGTGTCCCATACCTTCGAAAGTGTGGAGTTCCTTGATCTTAGTCTTCTCCTGAGTTCCGTCGCGATGGCAGATTGTGATATTCATACCATCCTTCAAGGTACCACGGTGTACGCGACCCACTGCAATACGACCCGTATAAGAGCTGTAATCCAAAGAGGTGATGAGAAGCTGAGGTGTACCCTCCAACTGTTTAGGAGCAGGAATGACCTCTACAATCTTATCGAGCAGATAGTCGATGTTGTCGGTAGGAGTCTTCCAGTCTTCAGCCATCCAGCCATTCTTGGCAGAGCCATAGACTACAGGGAAGTCGAGCTGGTCCTCAGTAGCGTTGAGGTCGCACATCAGGTCGAACACCATCTCGTAAACCTCCTCAGGACGGCAGTTAGGCTTATCCACCTTATTAACTACAACGATAGGCTTCAAACCCAACTGCAAAGCCTTCTGCAGCACAAAACGAGTCTGAGGCATAGGACCCTCGAAAGCGTCGACAAGAAGCAGACAGCCGTCCGCCATATTGAGTACACGCTCTACCTCGCCACCAAAATCAGAGTGACCAGGAGTATCGAGGATATTGATTTTAGTACCTTTCCAATTAATAGACACATTCTTTGAAAGAATGGTTATACCACGCTCACGTTCCAAGTCGTTGGAGTCGAGAACTTCGCCACTGTTATCCTGGCCATCACGGAAGAGTTTGCCAGCGAGCATCATCTTGTCTACCAGGGTAGTCTTACCATGGTCTACGTGTGCAATAACTGCAATGTTTCTAATGTCTTGCATTTTTTTACCTTAAGTACTTTATGAATTTGGGTGCAAAATTACAAAAAATATCGGAAAAGTTTGCATGAATAACAAAAAAGTTGTAACTTTGCACCGCATTTTAAAAATGCACAATATTTTATTCAATCAATTATTAAGTTTTTAAGCAATGTATTTAGACAAAGCAAAAAAAGAAGAGATCTTTAGCAAGTACGGAAAGTCTAACTCTGATACTGGTTCAGCTGAGAGCCAGATAGCATTGTTCTCATACCGTATTGCTCATTTGACGGAACATGTTAAGCAGAACCGTAAAGATTATACTACAACACGTGCATTGACACAGCTTGTAGGAAAGCGTCGCGCTTTGCTCGACTACTTGTACGACCGCGATATCAATCGCTACCGTGCCATCATCAAGGCCCTCGGTCTCCGCAAGTAATCTTGAGCAATTTGCTAAAAAGACATTCAATCCCATCACTCTCGCTGAGAATGATGGGATTTTTTATGTTATTAATAGCCATTCAAGCTACCATCCCATCACCAGTTGATCACCAAGATAATAATTAGGTTTATCTACTGGCAGAATTATCAAAAGCACTTACATACTAATTACTTCCATTGTCACAACCGTAACATTATCTTTACCACCAGCTTGCAAAGCGGCTTGTACATACTGCCGTGCTCCACTGCCGTGCTCCAACAATTCATGAATAATTTCATTAGAAACCAAGTCTGACAAGCCATCTGAACAGATTACATATCTATCACCAACGACTAACTTCATAGACTTTACATCCATGAACGCCGTACCTGTTCCTAACGCATTGTAGATTAAATTACTTGGGATGCTATCATCACCCAACCTTGCTCTTTCGGAATGATCATCTGTCAATTGTTTCATACATTCATACCGATAACGATAAGTTCGACTGTCACCCACATTCATGACAAAGAGGCTATTACCATAAGCCAACAATCCCGTAAAAGTGGTTCCCATATTTCGCAAAGAAGGGATTCGCTCGCCTTTTTGCTTTATTTCTGCATCGACGTCTCTTGCCCACTTTTTTAAACGCACAATTACAGCATTGTCTTCCAAGTCTACAGGAAGCAACTCCACGAAATCATTAAAAGAAGTTGCAGCCATTTCTGAGGCAACTTCTCCGCCATTCATTCCTCCCATCCCATCTGCCACAATTGCCGCAAATGGAATATTCGGTGTCAATTCAAAAGCAAATGATACGGAGTTATTTCTTACGAGTTCGCCGAATACAAGAGCCATATCTTCATTATTTGACCGCAACAATCCTTTATCGCTAACGACCTCATACTTTATCTTCATCTAAATCACAATATAAAAATGAACGACTCTTACTTTCTATTCTACCATAAAGTCATAATAGGAAGCAATTCTAACTAAATCACCCATGCAAAAAGTTCCCACTGGCGAACATGGCATCCCATTAACCTTGGTTCCATTTCGAGAACCTAAGTCTGTGATTTCCCATCTACTATCAGACAATTTTCTTAATCTTGCATGAGTTCCGGATATGTATATACATTTAGAGAGGGCAGAAACATAATTGCCATTTGTTCTACCTATGACGGCACCATCCAACAATGGTAACTTGATATTCTCTGCACGACAAAACAGGCAAGTTGGTTGCTGAACAGAAGGAGTCGGCGATGCCACTGTGCTTGAACAAACAGATGTAGTATCCTTTTGAACTACCTCTTGGGCACCACCTATCAACATAGTAGCTTCAACCAACTTACTACCGCATTTTCCACAACACTTGCCTGGTCCCTTGCCAACGATATGACAGTTAGGACAGACATATTGTACTTGCCCGCATTGGTCACAGAACAGACTATCAGCATCTATATCTGCACCACACTTATAACATTTAGCCATATTTACAACTTTATTTCATTAATCTTCTACCAACATATCATCAGCTTCAAAGACATGCAAATCCGCCCTATCAAAGTTTGGTAGATATATACGTTTACGCAACCGCCTACCTTGATTGAGTTTTACTCTATCATAATAGTTGTTTACCTCACGAGCATTAGCAAAGTGCATGGTCTTATTATATACCAAATCAGAAAAGTATCTGCACATTGCATCATCAGCCTGCTGCGTCATGCGCATCTCATTCTTCAGCACAATTTTCCTAAAAATTTCCGCCAACTCTTCCGCAGTATAGTCCTCGAAGTGAATTGTTCTCGTATAACGAGACTCCAACCCTGAATTTGTTGCCAGCCATTGTTTCATCTCTTTAGGATAACCAGCAGCTATACTTACGAAACGTCCTTTATAATCAAGCAACTTGGTTAAGAGCACAGGCATTGCATCCTTTCCAAATCCACTATCACAAAGTGAATAAGCTTCATCAATAAAGAAGATACCACCCAAGGAACGCTCTATCTGTTGAGCCGTTTTCTCGGCAGTTTGACCGACATATTGCGCTATCAAGTCTTTACTTGTCACTTCCACCACCTTATTAGACGGCAATAGTCCCAAGGAATAGAATATATTGCCCATGATACGAGCCACAGTAGTTTTTCCCGTACCAGGATTACCAACAAATAAATAATGATCCAAGTTGATTTTGACAGACTTTCCACTTTCCTTTGCCCTCATCTGCTCTATTACCAAAGTGTCCGCCATTTCTCTGACGGCTTCCTTCACCGCTTTCAATCCGACAAGGGAATCCAGCTCCTTTATACATTCAGACATATCCACTTTCTTTGGTGGATTGTAAGGTATATCTTCCGCCTCTATTGTTGCAAGTTGTTCCAACGTAGCATCATAAGGCAATCGGTCTGCCTGACGACTGATTGTTTCATTAAACAAAGATATGATGGTGCCAGCATTACCAAAATTTTTGCTTTTGGTCGTAACCATCTCTTCTATTTTTCTGGTCAACAAAGTCTCGGCATCTGGTGTCAGATGATACTGTCCCTTATCAACTTGCTGCTTGAAAATCTTAACTAAATCATCTGCAGAATAGTCATCTATATGGATGCGATGGGTAAAACGCCGAGACAAGCCTGGATTTGCATTAGCTATAAATTCCTCTATTTCTTGCTTATATCCTGCAATAACCGTAACAAACTTACCTGCATCATTAGACATACGAGTCATCAATGCTTCTACAGCAGCAACACCGTCGGCATCTTTCTGTCCTGGCGTGTTCATTGGAATCAAATTATAAGCCTCATCAATAAACAATATACCGCCCATAGCTTCATCCACCGCCTTGTCCATATTGATACCTGCCGAATTAGCATAACTATTGAGCAAAGTCTTGCGTTCACGTTCCACGACATGACCTTTAGAGAGAACACCCATAGCTCGGAACACTTGTCCCAAACGTTTGGCAATCATCGTCTTACCAGTTCCAGGGTTACCAGTTATTGCTATATGGATATTGGTAAGCGAGGCATTTCCTGCTCCCATTTCTACACGTCTTCTTTCATTCCTTACTTTTTTAGCAATAGACTTCAATTGTTCCTTGACTTGATCCATACCAATGATGTCATTCAAAGAAGCCAACACCTCATCAACACTAAGAACCTTACCTGTCTCCTCCCCTTCAATATCATTCATTGTGATGATTCTCTCCTCACCCTCATGATAACTTCCGTTTTTCCTTGCCTCGACCACACGTGAGCGCAAAGAAGAGACAGCTCGATTGAAAACATTTCGCACTTCACGAGCATTTCCGAACGTTCTCACTCTTCCTTGATACATTCTGTCAAAGAAGTTGCCTACTTGGATTTCAGCATCAGAAGACAACACATAATGTTCTTCCGAATGTTTCAACATACCCTTAAATATCTGAGTCAGCTGCGCTCCATTATAATCTGGGAAATTGACGACCTTGTTGAAACGCGAAGCTAATCCAGAATTAGCTTCCATGAACTCACCCATTTCTTTGGTGTAACCAGCTATAATAACAACCAATTTTCCTCGACGATTCTCGGCACAAGTGATAATCGTATCTATAGCTTCTTGACCAAAATTATCGTTCTCTGAATTCTTTAGCGAGTAAGCCTCATCTATGAAAAGCACTCCCCCCATAGCCTCATCAAACTTTGCCATCACACGCTTTGCCGTATCACCCACATAATTAGAAACCAAATCTGCACGACTTACTTCTACAAGTTGACCTATAGGCAATGCCCCCAATGCATTAAGAGCCTCCGCAAAAAGACGAGCCATTGTCGTCTTTCCTGTGCCAGGATTTCCAAGGAACTGGTAATGGTCTGTGAGTTTGATGACAGCATCTTCGCCTATCATGCGCCTTTGCTCCTCTATATTATAAGCAATCTCCTCAACAGCTTTTTTTACTTCCTCTATCCCAACATATTTCTCGAACTCTTTTTTATGTCCTCATACGTCTTCGGATAGTATTCTGTGCCCTCTACGAGATTCACATCAACCTCCTTCACATGGCCCCCCAACTGACAAGCAGCCAAATCTATCTCGTATGCTTTCGATGCGGCATTATGTCCTTGTGGACGTAACTGTTCATTTGGATGGCGTAAATCATTGTTGAAGATACGACACAACTTCTCCTTTGCCTCCTCTGTCATAGCTAAATGATACTTATGTTTCAGCAGGAAAACCGTTATGTCAGCCATATCCTTGACGCGAAGCGAAGGCAAGTCATAGAAGTAGTCTATCTCGGCGGCTGTGGCAGGGTTATTGTCGAAAAACTCCTTCAGCCTTTCCAACCCCGTGAATACCACAACAGGCTTGGTAGGGTCTTCACGCCAATTCCTTACATATTTCAAGATACTGTCTATCTGCTCAACTTGCTTTCCACCAATATCATTCACCAACTTATGCGCATCCTTAACTATGATTACACATGCTCCATACGTTTCCTCATTCTTATCCAAGTTTTTTATAAACTGCGGATAATCAACAGGGGATATAACGACAGGGGCTTCTTTGGATATAAGTCCATTATGATACAATTCATATCCAATTGCCTTAGCAACCGTTAACTTACCAGTTCCTGACTCACCCGTGACAACAAAGCTCAAATTCATCCTTTGTTTCATATTGAAACGACGGCATCTAACATCCATGGAGCGAGCCTTACCTACAACATCTCGCAATAGGCGCACTATATCGCTTTTGCCTATAAGAGAATCGAAACCAAATTCCTCGTCCTTGCGATTTGGTTTTCTATCTATAGCCACCTGTTCATCTGGTACAATGACAGCAGACCCACACCATTTGCAAAAACGAGCAATTGACCGATTATCTTTATTGCATTTAGTACATTTCATCTTACTTTTCAAAAAGAGTTTTACTCTACGCTATTACCTTGTGGATCCTTCACTTTAGCGAGTATTCCACTGTCGGTCTCAACACCATCCTTTTTGTGGTTATATTCTATAGTCATATTGCTTTCCTTTGGCTCATAGAACTTCATCTCATAATAGTCATTGTCCATTTTTGCTCCATTTTTATCCAAGACATAGAATGTATAATGTTCTTTGTCATCCGGGTTGACCTCTGCCTGCAATTTATAGGATGTGGTCTCGTCGCTCTCTATCGTCAAATCTGCCAAGACTGTCTTCCTATCGTCAGTAATATCAACAACAAGTGTATATTTGCCGTCATTGTGAAATTCATAGGTTCCACACATTCTCTGCAAGAACATTTCTTCCCCCAAAGTAGAAGCTTCTTCCTTCTCAGCATTCACATTATCCTCCGCCTCGTTATAAGGAGTATCTTGAAGGCTCTCGGCATTCTCTGCTTCCGCCTTTGCCTCCATTTCTGCCACATACTTGTCATGACTATGCTTTTCCACAGCCTTACTTCCTATGACGAAGCACAATAGTAACGAGCCAAGAGCCAAAGCGAACAACACCATTGCTTTCTTATACAACTTAGGGCGGCTACTCTCCGCAACATTGGCACTTTCACGATACACACTTACAGGATAGTCCTCACTGTCGCCCAGGAGTTTTTTCTTAGAGTCGAAAGCTTCTCCCATTATCACACGTTTTCCTGCATCTATTAGTTTTGCGTCGTCAGGATCAACATCTTTTACAAATTCATTCTTGACCATGTGGTATGCTTGGTATGCCAAGTACCAACAATAAGCCACCATCACCCATGGGAACAAGAAACCGAATTTCCTACAGAACCATGAAATGATGAAGTAGCCTAAGAGAGCACCGATCAAGCCACCAGGCCAACTTCCAAGATACAGTCCAATGATACCTACGATAATCGCAGCGATAAAGCCCACTCCCTCACCGAAATCGACCATGACCTCATCAAAGAATGACTTGCCAGCATAAAGAGAAAGAACAGCAAAGGCTATACTGATAATCACAAGAGGCAAGATGCAAAAATTTTTCATTATCTTCTTGAGAGGCTCCAGTTTATCCCATTGTCTCTCCATGCGTTCTTTTGCACCATTCACTTTCGCATCAGCAAGCATACCTTGCTTGTAATACTTGCTACTCGTTAGTTTGGAAGATATATACTTGTAATAATCCCATGTCAAGTCAAAATAAGAACGTTTCTTATAATCTGTAAAAGGATCCTCCTGGAAGAACAAAGCGACCCAATCTGCCAACCTATTCTGCTCCTTCTCCGACATATTGAATACATCCATAAAGTGACTATCTATATCATTCAACGAGCTAAACTTCACTTTAGCAACAGTTATCGCAGGCACCTTTCCAGATATACCCGTAACTGCCTTCATTCTTGCCAATTCTTCATTATAAGGACCATAACGTTTGGAATTTGACGCAGACTTTAAGTCCAGGCACTCGCAAATATAGCTTGGATACTTTGCATATTTTGGACGAGAATAGAAATAAGCGTCCAAGCGTTCCTCGTCTATATTACTAATAAGCTGTCCCTCATAGTTACATACAAAAAGAACGTCTTGATTATCATATTTTTTTACCAAGAGCTCTGCAAAATCAGAAGGTGTCACCAGTTCTGAGCCTTCATTTACCTTCTTGAAGTCAAAGCCACAGTCAAATGCTATCGTATAAAGCATCAACCATCCTTTGACGGTATCCTTGACGTTCTCATATTCACTTAACTTACCCTTGACCATCATGAACTTCGCCAAGTCTCGTTCTGACAACCAAGCCATGAAATCAGGTTCGAGCAACCCTTTCGCTTCTTCGGTCGTTAAGTCATTTACCTTCGACAAGAGTTCGTCAAGACTATTGATTTCGATTACCTTTTCGGCATTCGGATTTTCCAGAACAGGAAGTTCTGGTGGTAAGCGATACAGCAGATAAGGAAGACCAGGTGTCAAGCGACACATCAGCAATGCCGTATATACCAAAGGTTTTTCCCGAACATTCTCTGGCGAAGAAGGCAAAGAGTCCTGTCCCACAATAGTATGCAAATATATCCACAAGATATGCTGCTCATCTTTAAGTTCCTCGCAGTATTCCGCAAAGTGAGCATATATTTCCGCACCTATCTGACTCAGAGGCACGACCTTTCCCTCCTTACCTACATAAGGAGTCTCTGGGTCTATAACCAACCGTGCCGCATACAATCCAGAATCCCGATTGTCAGGATAGATGTTTTCCGTTATCTCCTCCAATCTCGCAGCCTCAGGGAACATATCGTATTCTTTCAGCCAACGGCCTATCTGGTCTTGATACAGATAACGTTTTGCCAAATCTGGGTTCTCACCCATCATCTTAGCCAAATCCTGCAAGCTATTTGCCACCAATCCCTCTTTTACATTGAACGGAATACGGAAATCGGTACGTCCGTTAGGATTGATTTGGAATATCACCTTGCCTTTTGCCCATTCCTCAATTTCAGCCATACCTGCACGCTCCTTCACATTATTACGCGTCAATGCCATCATGAGTGAAAGTGTGTGCTCGGATATTTCCTGAAGAGTAGGATAAGGAAGTTTGTTCTCTTGCTTCATGGTCACAAGTTCCTGTTCCTTTCCTATCAAGAAGCCTTCACCTTTCCACAGGGCGACAAGTGTCATACCTAAGGAATAGAAGTCTGCCTTAGTGGTCACCACCGGCGAAAAGCTCTGCATCTGCATATACATTTCAGGAGCAGCATAGACTACCGAGCGAGCTTCCTCTATGAGTTGGCGATGCTTGTCATAAATCATATTTCCTTCATCATCCAGCATCATAGCTATGCCGAAATCCGACAAGACCAAGTGCTTGCGTTCCTTGTCAACAAACAAGAAGTTACCAGGCTTTACGTCCCGATGCAAGATGTGATGACGATGGCAGAAGTCTATAGCGATTGCCATTTCCAAAGCAACACGCTTAAACTCGTCTTCCTTTCCCTTAAAGCTTACCTCAGCCAACGAGCCACCTTCACAATATTGCATCACCTCAAAGTCATGTGTCCAACCCGTTTTAGGGTCTGTCCACAAGCCATGCGAGCTAATGCTGACCAAAGGGCTGCCCGCTCCTCTTGTCTTGGTCATAATCTCCTCCAACACATCATGGTTAGGATGGCGATTAGGCTTGTATATCTTCAATACGAAAAATTCGTCTTTTCGCTTTACCAAATAGACAAAAGCTTCGCCTGAACTTGCAGACAACAACTTTTCATACGTATACTGCTTGGGACTATCCTGTCCCATACTCACCAATTCTATCGTTTCAAACTTTGGTTCTTCCTTTGGAGCCGTAGGAACAACATCACTTGTTCCACCTGGAACAGCCGTCGCATTAGGAACGGCTGTAGCATTAGGAATAGCAGTCTCCGACATTGGGACTGCTGTTGCGTCAGGAATCGCCGTAGATTCTGGCACAGAAGTAGCGTCAGGCACTGCTGTAGCACCTGGCACCATCGTGTTCATTTCATTCGAAGGATTCATTTTAATTATGCTTAAAGATTAGTAATTATCAAGTCAAGATTTCTGCTTCTGTGATTTTGGTTTGATACTCCCACTCTCCACCAAGTTCCTCTCTTACGCACTCGGATGGTTGGTTATGCCTACAACCACAATAGTTACAAACCCAACAACTCTTTACTTTTTGACTTATCTGTATTTTTCTTGCACAGATAAAATTACGTTGCACTTCTGGAGTAGCATTGGAATCAGGAAAGAAAGATGCCATAGCCGCTTTCATTTCTTCTATTTTCCTGCGCAAATCCTCCACTGAAAGACTACATTTATGCTGTTTAGGACTTGGCTTCTTTACTTTTTGGGCACGATGCTCTTCGAGGATTGGTTTATCATTGTTGGAAATGGGCGCATTTCCTAAATGAGAAAACAGATTACGATATTTACTCAAAAGTTCCTTATCATCATCGCTTAGCACGTCAATAGCCCCATCATCCACCTCATCCTTTTCTGATGCAGACAAAATGATGCTATCTTGCAAATCCGACAACTCCATCGCCAACTTCCATACCTTTTGCATACGAGGATCATTCTTCGCCTCCTCAATAGCTTGGCGTGCCATCTCGTTGAGAGGAGTATTACATACTCTACAAAAGCTTCTAAAGTTCAGGGTCTTGCATTGAGGACACTCGATACCTTTTGACGGATTTCCACAATTAGGGCAAAAGAGGTCATCTGCCTCTTTCGGTTCTCCACAAAAAGAACAACGAGTGGCATTGACTGGATGCATACAATGCGGACACAATGCCATTCCTGCATTTACAGGTTTATGACAACAAGGACAGTTTCTTGCAAGAAGTGAATAGCCACAATCTTCACAGAAGCGCATATCCGAGCTTATCATCCCCCCACAATTCGGACAAGAAGAGACATGATTTTCTTCCTCTTCTCGCTGCAAGTTAACTTGCTCGCTTATCCCTTGATGCCTATAGATATTTTGGAAAGATTGTTTTTCCATCAAATACAAAATATACGTTACCTAAAGCCTAGGGCGTTCAAAATCTATTGATTTTTTGACACGTTTTTTGTACCGAAATACAAGTTAATTCGCACGAAATCAACGTGTTAAGAATTCAAAAATGTGACTTTTTTAGTTCTGCGCAATATTCGTGTCGATAATTATTGAAATATCAGTTAGTTAAACCGATTATTCGACTAAAAAACGTGCCAAATTTTAAACGGATTTTGAACACCCTACCTCCCCCCCCCATAATTCATAGAGGAAGGAAACTTTTGTTAAATTAGTTCATAAACTTTATGGTCTTTGATGCAGACTTCAAGATATAAGTTCCTGAAGGAATCTGAGACATCAATTTGGGTAGACATTGTTCTGAAGCTATGACTTTTTGGATAACCTTACCACTCAAATCATAAACTGTAATAAGCTCTCCATCCTTAAATATGCCATTAGCACCAGAAGCCTTTACATTATCAATACCCGTCAGTGTATTACCTTGAAGCGACAAACGAGCTATCGTTAAATCTTCATTCAGTAAATAGCCCCTTCCTTGCCAAGTATATTGTTGTAAAAGAAGGGTTACTTCATATTTTTCATTTGGGTCAAGACTTGAAGACAACACCACATTTGCGGTCTCTCCTGCTGGTATGTCTATATTTTCCAAGGTTTCAGAAATCAACTCGCCAGACTTCTCATTATAGAACAAACCTGTCAATGTTGCTCCAGAGACCATATAACTGCCAAAACTCTTCAAGCCCAACTGAAGAGACAAGCCAGAACTTCTCGTAGAATTGCTTGCAACCTTAGCTGAAACCAACTGGAAATAATCTTTTATATTTTTATCTTCATAATAGAATGTATAGCTGTGCGCATCGTCGTGCTTATAATACTCAGATGGCATCAAACCTACACGTTCTCCATTAGGAGTTACATATCTGCATCTAAATTCATAATTACCTGTAAGTGGGAAGAAGAAGCGATTCAAGGTGATACTCTGTTTTGGCACCCATTCATTGTCTACAGCAAGCAATTTCTCCTCACCAGTATCCTTGTTAATCATATAGACATTCATTCTCACAGGATCTTCATTCTTATTTGCATAACTATATTGAGGAGTAATCAATTTCAACAGTGTATTGTTCGGAATGTAGTTACACCCATGAGCCTTCACATCGTCTGCTTTATAGGTAGAATAACTTGCATAAGCCAAATTGTTGCCATCAAGGATAGGATAAGCAGGTTGCTCTTGTACATCAATATAGAAATCTCCTGCCAAGGTTACATCTTTTTCATCTTCCGGCAACTCTATTTTGTATCGACCAGCAGGCATTGAGAAACTATTGTCCACATTCTTAGGCACACACTTGGTAATGATAGTAGAAGTATAATCATCATAAATATGATGGAAAGAAGAAGCCTCTGAATTCTTATAAAGTTTTCCTGTCTCTACATTTCTGAAATACAAAGTAGTACCTTTGGAATAGCCCTTTCCTGTAAGACTAAGGTAGAAAGCGGTCTTTGCATAAATCTCACTTGCAGGGGCAATATTCTGTATTGTCAAAGAGCCATCAATATCATCACCCTCTATTCCACGAATAATCATTCCTGCGCCATTGTTGACAATCTCCATCGTTGGAATAATCTGCTTTGGAGCTGGACACAAGAGAGTTTTTCCGCTCTCGTCTTGATAGGCAACACGAATGTCATATACACCATCATCCAATCCAACAGGCACCTTACTAAAGCCATGCACCAGATTCCATCGGTTAATATTAGGAAAACCAGAAACACTTTGATTGTAGTATCCTCCAGGTAATATTTTCACGATATTACCATCCTTGGTCAAAACTGTAGTAAAATACGTTTGCTTGCTGTCATAAGAGTTACGAATCAGATGATAATACATCTTAGACTTAGAGGTAATGACATCAGAGGTAGAACTTTGAGCAGAGACGTCCGCAGAAGACAATGTTGCCAAGCCAGTGTTTGGTTTACTTTCCACCGCATCTCCTCGACTGGTCACCCAATCATAAGGAACAAAAGCTTGATAGACTACTTCCTTGTAATCTGTCGAACGAGGCTGAATGCCAATAATCATTTCGTGCTGACAACGAAATCCTTGCTCATAATTAAAGGAAATTCCAGGATTGAGAATAGCTACATCATAATATCCATCCATAGATCCAGCCCATCCCCAATTGACATGAACATAATTTTGTTCATCAATACCATCCAATACAAAGCAATGACTTGTTCGAGGGTCAATTATGACTCCAGCACCTCCCTCCAAGTCTGTGGCAGAATAGATGATAGGACGACCAGCCTCCAACTCTTCCTGAATCATACTCATCCATTTCTTCGTTGAGATATAATAATCACTCTCCGTAAACATATCCCAAGAATAAATATAATCACGAGGCACAAACATACAGTCAAAGTTATAGTATTTATTGAGTGCCACAAATGGAATGTTTGCAGATGTCGAGGTATACCCATAAGTAGCCTTACTTGCAATGCCACACTCCAACATCAATTTGCCGACAGCATCCTTTTGGGTTTTTGTAGCATTGTCATCATAAGTATTGAGCATATTCTTCCAATCATAGGTTGTTGTAGAATAGTCTATATCATATTCCGTCTCCGAATCGAGATGTGCATAATAAAGACTTCCTCCACCTTTTCTGTCTTGGTGATAGTAATTGAGAACTTGCGCCAAAGCAACAGGCACGCAACCTACTAACGCTGTTTGCTTACCATTGGAAGGACACTTACTGTTGAATGGAGCAGATTGTCCCCATTGTGTCTTAAGCAAAGGAGCTACAGGCTTCACTGTTGGTCCGTCCCAAGAAGGTTCTTTTGTACCCAAAGTCGTAGATTTAGCCATAGCCTGCTGATACCCCTTCAGCCAACTTTTCATTGCATCTGGTACATTGGCAGCATCCACACTTCCTGTATCAGAATAACCAGCGATAGTAGTATTGCCATTGCCTGTACAAACCAAAGCAAAACCACCTCCCTCAGCATTGAAAGCATAGACACTTGACTCTTGCGAAGAGCTTGCGCTATTACCTCCAATAGATTTTGCATAATTACCACTCTCGCTGACCGTTACAGAAGTCAACTTAACATTAGATACCGCTTTTCTCTTCTGCAAGAAGTTCATTGCAGCATTTCTTGCATCATCTTCAGTCTGTGCACACAATGGCAGAGACAGCAAGACGGTAACCAAAAAGAATAGATGTCTTAAATTTCTCATAAAGTTAGATTTTGAATATTGTTAATAATCAGTACACTTTTCCAAATAGTCTTTTGGGATATAAGTTGTAAATATAGTTCCTACTCCTTCTATTATCAAACCTACCCTTGCTTGTCCCTTGATTCGACAAACCTTACCTTCGAAGCCAACAAACTTTCCTTTCGTAATTTTCACCTTGTCGTCTTTCGTAAAATTGAACTTATCGTCAGGGACAAACAATTTGTTTTTATCTTCCACCGTATTCCACTTGATAAAAAGAGACATTTGTCTTTCAGGTATCACCAAAGGCTTGATACCTTTCTTACCTATCATATTTCCTTTCTCATCCTTATGTGGTACATAATAATGATGCAAGAAATCAAGTTCACCTTTGCCCACATACTTTTTCATCTCAACCTCTGTACTTTTCACAAACAAGAAGTTGGGAATCAAGGAAACTTGCTTATTTTTACATTTGCCATTCTGCACAAAGCGTTTTTCCTGCATTGGCAAAAACACCTCTATGCCCTTCGCCTCCAAATAATCCTTTGCTTTTTTCTCCTGCCCGTACGCTGCTCTCATTAAAAACCAAACCGCCTCTTCCACATTTTCTGTAGAAGAGGCGGTTTTTATATTGTCTGTAGAACATTTTGCACTCAGCTTTGAAACATAAGTAGGGGTCACCCCATTATGTATATTATAGGGAGACATGGCTACATTTTGTATGCCACTTTTAGGAGAGTCAACTCCTTTGTTTTGTCCTTTAAACAAAGAGACAGGCCTTTTATTATTAGGCATAGATTTAGAACAGTTATAACATAAAAAAAAGCGGGGATCATGCCTAGTTACCCGTTCTACAAACTGAGGTCCTGAGATTACCCATCATCGCTGAACGAGCAACCACAGACCCCACGCCGATATGAATTATATACATCATGATATAATCACACAACGTGACATCTGCTAGTTGCCATGTTCTTGACGATGATTTGAAATTTCTCAGGTTTCAGTTTGTCATGAACAAGCGCGTAGCAAACGCCCTTCCAAATTTATATTTGTCCCACTCCCTTGCTGTCCCCTGCATTATTCATGCATTCTACAGCTATCGGCATGGGATATATGTGCAAATGTACAAGAAATAAATGGAAATTCAAAACTTTTTCCAAAATATTTTTCAAAAAAGATAAAAACAGATGTGTTTATGCATTAGATGATATGAGTTGTTAAGAAAAGTAGAAAAGAAGAAAAGAATGACAAGAAGAAACAAGTTTTAGTCATCCTTTCAAGCATAAAATACTAATTGGGGAAACAAAAGAGCATCACCTATAAAGAAGACTCCACACTAAAGTTTCCTTTATAAAGGAAATTTTCAATCATTTTCCTTCCCCTATAAAGGAAACTTGAAAGTATACACCGATATTTCAACCAACATCAATATATAATATTAACTAGAATCTTGCAAAGATATTAATGACATTCACGTCATACCGCTTTGGAAGAAGCAAATGAAAGCGAACTAAGACTCGCACACCCATAAATAGAAGCCCTAATTAGATAAATAGCGACTATATTCCTAAAAACAGGTCAGCATCAGCCTGACGTGTTTCCTTGGAACGTTTGAATCTACGGGCTATTTGCTGTTTCAGCACCCTGTCAACAACAACCTTACATATAGCCCAAGCTACCAAATAACCTGTGGCTAAACGGTAGTCGTAAACAGCCCATACCAACACTGCCAACATCCACATCCATTTTACGATGAGCATGAGAACCTTACAGTTTCTCACATAACTACTCTCGCGCTTGTCAATGGGATTATTATAAGACAGGTGCTTACCCTGACCGTCAGCTATAAAACAATAGCGACGATTGTTATATGTGTAATAAGAGAAATAGAAAGATACAAAGAGAGGTTCTCCCAGTTTGGTCAGTTCAACAGTGGGAGAAATCTTCAACTTGCGAACCTTTTGGTTACCTATTTGGTCATGCACCGTACTCTTTGCCAGCTTATCCGTTAATTTCGTTCCCCACTTCTTCCACACCGCCTCGGCAGTAATCGTAGACAAGGTTGTGAGAACATGACTATCAGTTGCATCGATGTGCCCAGCCTCGAAAGAACTCAAAGCCTCAGCATCGTAAGGCAAACAAGTGGTAAAATCGCGAAGTTCCTTGGGAAGATCACCTTTTCTATCATTGGCTAAGTATAAATAAGCCAACTTACCCTTAGCGTTCCCATTAAGTTGCTGTTGATCTGAACCAATTCCGCTCCAAGCCACCTGATAGGTACCCTCATAAAGATACATAGGCAGATAGATACAGAATACCTCCTCGGCATCGATGGCCTGGAAAACATCGCATGGAACAAAGTCGATATCAACCAAAGTTTGCGCCATCAAGTGCTTAAAACCATCTACATCAATGGTAGGCGACACATAACGCAAAGGCATGTGCGCTTCAACCGTCTGAGGTACATGGCTATTCATACGGTTATGACAAACAGGGCATGTTATAACCTGGTCAAATTCAAAGAAGTATGTTAGCTTAGCATTGCATGCCGGGCATTTCAACACTTGCAATTTACTTGTCTCTTCCATATATCTTCCTATTTTAATATTTTTCCTATGGTAATTCTATTATAGAGACATGATTTCCCTTAAAGGAACCATAACAAAATCTCTTTCCTCCATCAGGGGATGAGGAATCTTCAGGTCGGGCTGGTCTATACGAAGATCATCATACAGTAGAATATCTATATCTATAATGCGGTCGTGATATTCACCATTCACCGATTTGAGCTTACGGCCCATCTCTTGCTCCACCTTCTGAGTAGCCTCAAGCAACTGGCGAGGCGCCAAAGGAGTGAGCACACAGGCACATGCATTGATAAAGTCGTTGGGCGAAGAATAGCCCCACGGCTTAGTTTCGTATAGAGCTGACTGGCGCTCTACGTCGCCAATCAGCTCTCCTATCTTTTCAAGAGCCTCACGGATGTTACGTTTGCGATTGCCTAAATTGGATCCGAGACTCAGATATACTCTATGCATGTATACATAAATATGTTATTGAACGATGCTTCGCCTAAAACAAACGAAGCCATTTACTGACTCAACTATCACAGATATTAGTCGTTGAGAATGAGCAGAGAGTCGCCGAAGCAACCAAACATATAGCCATTCTTCAAAGCCTTCATATAGGCTTCATATACAAGGTCGTAACCTCCAAATGCAGCAGTACTCATCATCAGTGTAGATTCTGGATGATAGAAGTTGGCCACCATGCAATCGGCCAGTCCGAACTCATAAGGAGGGAAGATAAACTTATTGGTCCATCCGTCAAACTCCTTCATCATTCCATCTGTACCCACCGCAGTCTCTGTAGCCTTGACCACACTTGTACCGATGGCACAAACATGATGACCGGCACGCTTGGTGTCGTTGACCAGTTCGCAAGCCTCCTTGCCGATATGCATCTGCTCGGAGTCCATCTTGTGCTTGGTAAGGTCTTCCACCTCGATTTCATGGAAGTAGCCCAATCCACAATGCAAGGTAATAAATGCAGAGTTGATGCCTCTGATCTCCATACGTTTCATGAGCTCGCGCGAGAAATGAAGCCCTGTGGCTGGCGCTGTTACCGCACCTTCCTTCTCAGCAAACACGCACTGGAAGTCTTCCATATCTTCCTCTGTGGCATGGTGTACCTCGCGATTGTCGATAATATAACGTGGCAATGGAGCCTCGCCCAAAGCAAAAAGCGAGCGTTTGAAGACATCGTGCTGACCGTCCTCGTCATAGAGGAAGCGAAGAGTACGTCCACGGCTGGTGGTATTGTCGATTACCTCAGCCACCATCTCGTTGACATCATCAAAGAAGAGTTTATTTCCTATACGAATCTTACGGGCTGGTTCTACGAGCACATCCCAGAGTCGCATCTCCTCATTCAACTCTCTGAGCAGGAACACCTCAATCTTGGCATCGGTCTTCTCCTTGGTACCATAAAGTCGTGCAGGGAACACCTTGGTGTTGTTGAATACAAACGTATCTCCCTCATCGAAATAGTTGACGATGTCCTTGAACTCAATAAACTCGCCTTCGATAGGATTTCCGTTAGCATCCTTGCGGTACATATCTATGGTTTCCGACTTTTTGTGTAGAACCATCATACGCGCCTCATCACGACGGGTTACCTCAAAGGTACGTTCCTCTCCGGTAGATGTCTTGACGATACGTTTGGTCTTGTGGGGATAAAGCGCCACTTGTGCCTCAGGCAACTTAAAGTTGAATTGTGACAGTTTCATGTTATATTTGTCTCCTTTCTAATGGTTACTAATTATATTCTATTACTATTCTGGAAATATCAAACTTGATGGATGTCTTCTATTTCCTGTTGTTCGAGCCATTCCCTGAAATTTTCGAAACTCACACAGTTGTCGACAGTAAAGTCGCCCACTCGGGTTCTTCTCAATTCAGTAAGAAAGGCTCCGCTTCCAAGTGCCCGACCTAAGTCGCGAGCCAAGGAGCGTATGTAAGTTCCCTTGCCACATACTACGCGCAAACCGAGTTGCTTGGTCTCGTCGTCGTAATGGGTAAGTTCTATCTCGTCTATACGAACGCTCTTTGGTTTGAGCGTCACATTCTCTCCCGCCCTGCGCAAGGCATAAGCTCTATCGCCATTGACCTTGACAGCACTATAAGTAGGGGGCACCTGCTGAATGTCACCGACAAACTGAGGCAACGTTTCCTCTATGAGCTGTCGGGTAATATGACGGGTGGGATAAGTATGATTGACCGTATGTTCAAGATCATAGCTGGCTGTCGTGGCTCCCAACTGAAGTGTCGCTGTGTACTCCTTAGTATGAGTCTGCAGCTGTTCTATCTCCTTGGTCTTCTTTCCTGTGCAAAGCACGAGCACGCCTGTAGCCAAAGGGTCGAGCGTACCTGCATGTCCTATCTTCACCTTATGGTGCAAAAACTTAGAAAGTACGTATCTGATATGTGCCAAAGCCCCAAAACTTGACATACGATAAGGTTTGTCGATGGCAATGATTTCTCCTGTCTGGAAATTCATGTCTGGCAAAAGATTTGTCGTTACTTATTAAAGAAGAGAGAAAAGAATGGTGGCTAAACCTGCTATGGTACAATAGACGCCAAAATAGATAAGTTTGCCTTTCTTAACAATATTGATCATCCATTTGCAGGCAAGACAGCCTGAAATAAAGGCAGCCACAAAGCCAATAATCATAGGCAAGGTGTCAACACCTCCAAGTGTTTCCTCTCCTTTCAGTCCTTTGATTAGGTCGAGCAACGCCTCGCCAAGTATGGGAGGAATGACCATGAGGAAAGAGAATTGTGCCATCTTCTCCTTCTTATTGCCCAACAGAAGTCCTGTTGCGATGGTGGTACCTGAGCGGGAAAGACCTGGCAAAACAGCCAAAGCCTGGCCCAGACCAATGACAAACGCATGCCAAAGGCTTATGTTCTCACGCTGACGTGGTTTAGCATAATAAGAGAAAGCAAGGAGCAGAGCAGTTACGAGCAACATGCATCCTACTATGAGCAGTCCAGAACCGAAGATTTTTTCTACATCATCCTTGAAGAAGACTCCAACGACGCCAACAGGAATCATGGAGACTACAATATTAAGCGCATACTTAGTCTCCTCGTTCATCTGGAACTTAAAGAGTCCTTTCAGAATCCAGTCGATCTCTTTCCAAAGTACTACCAAAGTACTCATGACTGTTGCTACATGCACCAAGATAGTAAAACCCAGATTAGCCTCACCGTCAATACCAAACAAATAGGCACCAATAGCCAAATGACCGCTACTACTAACTGGCAGATATTCTGTAAGTCCCTGAATAAGACCTAACACCAAGGCTTCAAACCAATTCATTGATAAATACTATTTTTTATTATTGAATAATGTGTATGTATCGGGATATAAATATTACTTATTGTCTTTTGGCTTACGAATGACAGCATAAATAATAGAAAGAAACCCAAACAGAGTAACTACTGGTGCTACTACGATACGGCGTGTGCTGAAGATATCGGTATCGAAAGTATGCTCGTCTGAGCCAGATCCGCTCATCAAGAGAAAACCGATGATGACAATAGCCATCCCCACAGCCAAGAGGATGAAGTTTACTTTGCCGAATGCTAAATTCTTCTTATCCATTTATTATATATATTAATAATGTGTAATGTTCGATATTCTAAATCTTATACAAGTCGCCTGCCTTCATCTTGAGGAATTTGTTGACAGAGATGCTGGCACAGATGGCAGTTATGATGACTCCAAAAAGGAAAACTGAACCACCCGTTATGGCAAGTTCCTGCCATCCCATCACCATGAGCAGTTCTGGCTCATGCACATACCATGCATAAAGACTGCCTCCCAAAAAGCCGTTGGCAATCAATGCCGACAACAATCCAATCAGTATGGCCCTATTCACAAAGGGATGTCGGATGAATCCCCATGAGGCTCCAACAAGTTTCATCGTGTGTATAGAGAAACGTCGGGCATAAATGCCGAGCCTTACGGTATTGTTGATCAGCGAGAAAGATATAAACGTGAGGAGAGCCGCCACAATGAGCAATCCGATGCTTATCTTGGTCAGCATTTGATTCACCTGCTCTATCAGGTCATGCTGGTAAGACACCTCTGTAACACGTGGATAGGCTTTCAGTTCCTTGGCCACCCATTTCAGAGAGTCATTATTGGCATAGTCGGCCTGTGCTGTCAACTCGATAGAAGGCTGGAAAGGATTGACTCCGGCAAACTCACTGGGATTTACTCCAAGATCGTGAGTAGCCTCCTTAAGAGCCTTCGCCTTCGAAATATAGTTGATTGACTTGACATAAGGCTTGGCTTTCAGCTGTTTGCACATCTGAACGACCTCAGAATTGGTCATATCCTGTTCAAGCATCACGGACACGACAAGGTTCTCCTTCACATAGGAGGAGAGATTTCTTCCCATAAGTACGGAGAATATGACCAGTCCGAGCAAAACGAGCACCATGGCGGTGCTTATACATAGAGTTACCACCTGCAATCCTCGGTGACTGCTGGGCTTATATTGTTTCTTTCTCATTTACCAAAAGGGTATAATATTCCAAATTTGGTGCAAAGTAACAAAAAAATGTGCGAATAAACGAAAGTTTAATAGACATTAACACAAGAAAGGAGAGTCAACCCATGGGTCAACCCTCCCTTTGTGTATAAAGAAAAAATCGTTTATTATAACTTTCGCAACTTACATCTTGGTGATGACACCTTTCTCTGTACATTCGAGGAACTTGATGATATTGCGCACTTCTTCTCCGTCTGGCACCTGATCCTTGATCTGATTGATGGCATCAAAGAGAGATGTCTGACCGTGGAAGACAAGTCGATAAGCATTAGCTACATGCTTGCGAACCTTCACATCTATATCGGCAGCCTCCATGATAATGCTGTTAGGACCCGCATACTTCACAGGCTTACCACCCGCAATAATATAAGGTGGAATATCTTTGGAGAAAGTTGTTCCTGCCTGTATCATCGCCAAGTCGCCAACTCTGGTCTTGGCATTTTCTACTACAGATGTAGAGTAGATGACGCCATTACCTATCACACAGTCGCCAGCTATCTTGGTTCCATAACCGAACACACAATTGTTGCCTATCACGGTATCGTGAGAGATATGGGCACCTTCCATAAGAAAGTTGCTGTTGCCAAGCACTGTTTTACCACCCTTGTGAGTACCTCGGTTGATAACCACATTCTCACGAATAGTATTGTTATCGCCAATCACTACTTCACTCTCTTCACCAGTAAAGTTGAAATCCTGTGGGAGGGCAGCGATAACGGCAGCCTGGAATACCTTATTATTATTACCCATGCGAGTACCATTCATGATGCTCACGAATGGATAGATGGTACAGTTGTCACCGATAACCACATCGTCCTCAATATAGGCGAATGGATATATCTTGCAGTTGTCTCCTATCTTAGCCTTTGGAGAAACCTCTGCTTTTGGACTGATTATACTTGCCATAATAATCTAACATTTTACATTTAACACTTAACATTACTTGGCTCCACCACCCAATGCATAGTATAAGTTGACCACAGCCTGCATTTTGTAGAAGTCGTCAGCCACCTTGGAGAGCTGTACATTGAGCAATGATGACTGTGCCTGGATAACCTCAAGATAAGAACCACCAGCCTCGCCCATCAACTTACGGGTGTCTTCTACGTTCTGCTTGAGTACCTCGATCTGCTGCGCCTCGATTCTTCCCTTCTCGTCGGAAGAGTTGTAGAGCACGAGGGCATTGCTAACTTCGCTGCCAGCCTTCAACACTGCATCCTGCCAAGTGTTGTAAGCCTGCTCGTACTGCATCTTAGCCACCTTGAGTCCTGCAATGAGTCTTCCATTCTGGAAGATAGGCTGAACAAGTGAGCCCACAGCAGAGAGAAGCCACTTTCCTGGATTTACGATACCAGCTCCAGCAGAGTTGGTAAAGGCACCAGTACCAGAAATAGTGATAGAAGGATAGAACTTGCTGCGGGCAGTCTCCACTCCATAGAAGCACTGCGCCAAGTTCATCTCGGCTGCATGTACGTCAGCCCGATTGTTTAGCAACTGCAAACCTACACCTGTAGAGAAGTTGGCAGGAAGACTCTGATTATCAAGTTTGCCCCGTGCGATGGCATGAGCCTGCTCGCCAAGAAGAAGGCTGAGCGAGTTCTCTGTCTCACGAATCTGCCGCTTCAGGTCTGCTTTCTGTGCAAGAACAGAGTAATAGTTAGACTCTGCTGCCTGCACCGATGTTGAGCGATAACCCATCTTGGCATCCTTGAGCAACTGCATTGTTTGCCATGTATCCTTGGTAAGACCTTCCATATCGTTCACTATCTCAAGCTGCTTGTCGAGCATGAGGAGCGAATAGTACATATTGGCAATATTCGCAACGAGGTTCGTCTGTACAGACACCTGGTAGTCCTTTATCTGCAACAGCGCCATCTGAGCACCACGCTTCTGTGAAAGAAGATTGCCAAAGAGGTCAACACTCCATGACGCATTCACTGGCAGCGTATAAGTCTTTGTCGCTTTGTTACCGTCCCAAGAAGAGATGGTTCCCTGTGAGGTAAATGTAAAAGAAGGTATGAAAGCCAACTTGGCACACTTCAACTGCTCCTCAGCCATCTTTACGTTCAAAGCAGCATTGAGGAGATTGGCGTTATTGGCAAGTCCCTTCTCGATGAGAGTCTGCAACTGTGGATCGGTGAAAACGCTGCGCCAAGGAATATTGGCAAATGATGTAGTATCCTTCACAGCCAACGTATCGGATATAGAAGCTGAATCGCGTACGATACCATTAGTTTTCACGTCAGGACGCTCATACTTTCCGTAGAGAGTCTTGCAGCTGCTCAATGAGAGCGCTGCGAGACCCAATATGATAATATTTAAATTCTTTTTCATTGTTTCGTTTGAAGTTACAACGTTATTACTTCTTCTCGATACCTTTTCTGCGATGAGCAGCACTGGCATACTGCTCCAACTCTGAGACAGCCTCGGCATTGAACTCGTCCTCAAACTTCAAAGGAGTAAGCTTCTCCTGCAACCACTCGAAGACGGCGAAGAGAGCTGGGACGACGAAGATCTGACAGATTGTACCGATCAACATACCACCTACAGCGGCAGCACCCAAAGTCTGGTTACCATTCTTGCCTACACCTGAAGCGAACATCAGAGGCAGCAGACCAATGACCATCGCCAGAGAGGTCATCAAGATAGGACGAAGACGGGCTCCGGCACCTAAGATGGCAGAATACTTAATAGCCATACCCGTACGACGACGCTCAAGGGCAAACTGCACAATCAGGATGGCGTTCTTTGCCAACAGACCGATCAACATAATCAACGAAATCTGCATGTAGATATCGTTGGAATGGCCGAAGAGGTTGGTGAAGACGAAAGCACCTGCCAAACCGAATGGGATAGACAACACTACCGACAGAGGCAAGATGTAACTCTCGTACTGAGCACTCAGAATCAAGTAAACGAATACGATACAGAGTGCGAAGATAAGACCAGTTGAGTTGCTTGACTCTGCCTCCGAACGTGTCAGACCAGAGTATTCATAACCATAACCCTCTGGCAATGTCTGCTTAGCCACCTCGGCAATAGCCTTCATACCGTCACCGGTAGAATAGCCGCTGTTAGGAGTTACAGACACATCCATTGAGGTAAAGAGGTTGAAACGTGTGATGTTGGATGGACCATAAATCTTCTTCAAATTCACGAACTCGCTCACAGGAGACATAGTGCCATCAGCACAACGTACATAAATCTTATTCAAGTCGTCTGGATGCATGCGGTTCTCAGGACCAGCCTGAATCATGACACGATAGAGCTTACCATAGGCATTGAAGTTGGATGCATAAAGACCACCGAGGTAACCCTGCATCACAGCCAACACAGAAGATGGAGAAATACCGGCCTGCTTGGTCTTGGCAACATCCACATCCACCATGTACTGAGGATAGTTAGGGTTGTACTGTGTCTGCGCAGTCTGAATCTCAGGACGGGCATTCAGTTCCTTCAAGAAAGCCTTCACGTTGGTATAGAATCTGTTCAGATCGCCACCCGTCTTATCCTGCATAGTCATGGTAATACCATTCTGTACAGAGAAACCGGAAATCATAGGTGGAGCGAAGGCCAGAACCTGTGCATCCTTGATCGTGGCAGTCTGCTTGTAGATCATACCCAACACAGAAGTATATTCCATAGGGTTGACAAACAGCGCCTCAATACCGCCACCGGTACAAGCTTCCTTAATACGATGGAAGAATCCGCCAGGACGGTCCTCGAATGGCTTCAGTTTGACGATGATAGTACCCTGGTTAGAACCAGCACCACCAATAAAGCTATAACCCATGATGGCGTTACGGGTTGCGATGGCAGGGTTGTTGGCCAACATCTTGTCCACCTGCTGTACCACCTGGGCGGTACGTTCCTGAGTTGTACCAGGAGCGGTAGAGATACAAACGAAGATTGTACCAGTATCCTCATCAGGCACAAGTCCAGTCTTGGTAGTACCCATCAGGGCAACCAAGCCCACGATGCTGACAGCCACCAAGCTACCAGCGATAATGCCATGACCGATAACCCACTGTACACCTTTCTTATATTTATTGGTAATCTTATCAAACTGATAGTTGAACCCAGCATGGAAGCGGTCGATAAGCGACAACTTCTTCTCGCCATGCTTCTCATCATGTGGTTTCAATAACACCGCACAAAGAGCAGGAGACAAAGTCAACGCATTGACAGCAGAGATGACGATTGACACCGCCATGGTAACACCGAACTCACGATAGAAGTAACCAGATGTTCCACCGATGAATGATACAGGAACGAACACGGCAGACATCACCAATGTAATAGAGATGATGGCGCCAGAGATTTCGTTCATCGCATCGATAGATGCTGTCAGGGCACTCTTGTAACCCTGGTCGAGCTTGGCGTGAACCGCCTCTACTACCACGATGGCATCATCGACCACAATCGCAATAGCCAACAGCAGGGCGGACAGCGTCAGCAAGTTGATGGAGAATCCAAACACCCAAAGGAAGAAGAACGCACCAACCAAAGCCACTGGCACGGCAATCATAGGAATCAGCGTAGAACGGAAGTCCTGCAAGAAGATATACACCACGATGAACACCAATACCAAGGTGATGATCAGGGTGAAGATAACCTCCTCGATAGATGCGAACAAGAACTCGGTAACATCCATCAGGATGACATTCTTCAACCCTGGAGGATAACTCTTCTCCAGTTCATCCAACGTCTTCTTCACATCGCTTGCAATCTGGGTAGCGTTGGAACCGGCAATCTGCTGAACCATACCCATCACAGCGGGCTGACCATCATTGAGCAAGTTGACGTTATACTGCAAACCGCCCAACTCTATCTTGGCAACTTCGCCGAGACGGAGAGTCTGACCTGATGTATTACTCTTGATCAAGATATTCTCATACTCGATAGGAGTCTTCAAACGACCCTTGTAACGCAAAGTATATTCATACTGCATATCAGAGCTCTCACCAAAGCTACCAGGGGCAGCCTCGATGTTCTGCTCTGCCAAAGCCTGCGAAATATCAGAAGGAACCAATCCGAACTCCTTCATCTTCTCTGGCTTCAGCCAGATACGCATAGAGTAGTTACGGGTAGAAGGACTCTGCACATCACCCACACCATTGATACGCTTCAACTGAGGAACGACGTTGATCAAGGCGTAGTTGGTAACGAACTGGTCGTCGTAACGGCCATCGTCTGTGGTCAGAGCGAACATGATCACGTTGGAGCTCTGACGCTTGGTTACGGTGACACCCACCCTGGTAACCTCGGCTGGCAGCAATGACTGTGCCTGAGACACACGGTTCTGTACGTTGACCGCAGCCATATTTGGGTCGGAACCCTGCTTGAAGTAAACGGTGATGCTGGCATAACCTGAGTTTGACGCAGAAGATGTCATATAGGTCATGTTCTCCACACCGTTGATGCTCTCCTCCAGAGGAGCGATGACTGAATTCAATACCGTCTGAGCATCAGCACCCTGATAGGTGGTAGACACCGAGATGGTAGGCGGCGCGATATTCGGGTACTGCTCAATAGGCAGCGATATCAAGCCGATGGTACCCAGCAAGACGAAGAAGATGGAAACCACCGTCGAAAGCACTGGGCGCTTTATGAAGTTTGTAAATGTCATAATCTTGTTTTAAATTATAAATTATAATGTATCATGCATTCTTCCGTTGCAGGAATCACACACGTTCATTCTTTTATTCTTGTTGATTATTTATAATTTACTTACCGCTCATGGTTTTTGCAAACTCATGTGCATTATCCTGCGACTCAGCCATCTTGGCAGCCTCAGCAATTTTCTGATTGTAACGTTCTACGGTGATAGGCTTGATCTGCTGACCATCGGTCAACTTGGTAATGCCTTTTACTACCACACGGTCGCCTACGTGAAGACCAGAAGTTACGATATAGTTCTTGCCGTCATCCTGTGGATTCACCTTGATCTCAGAATACTTCACCTTGTTGTCCTTGGTGACGATGTAAACGAAGATCTTGTCCTGAACCTGTGAGCAAGCCTCCTGAGGAATGACGATAGCGCTGTTGTTGTCGTTAGGAACAACGATAGAACCGGCGCCACCACTCTTCAACAGCCTCTCTGGGTTGGGGAAATGAGCGATAAGAGAAACAGAACCAGTGGCAGCATCGATGACACCACTCATCTTGACAACCTTACCTGGGTGATTATAGACAGAACCGTCAGCCAACTGCAATTTAACTGCAGGGAATGCGGCGATGGCAGCCTGAATACTGCCATTGGTCTTAGACATATTCAAAATCTGAGACTCAGAGAGTGAGAAGAACACCTCCAAGGTGCTGATGTTGGAAACCGTAGTAAGAGCCGGACCTGAAGCGCTTACCAAAGCACCTACCTTGAAAGGCAAGCTGCCAACAACACCTGCAGAAGGACTGGTAACAGTACACCAAGTCAACTGCTCGCGAGCTGAAGCCAAAGCCGCCTCAGTCTGCGCTACCTGAGCCTTAGCTGTAGCATAGCTGTTGGCTGCAGTAGAAAGTTCATACTGACCGATAATCTTGCTGTCGAAGAGCTTCTTGTTGTTCTCGTAAGTCAACTTAGCCGTGTTAGCCTGTGCCTTTGCTGTATTCACAGCTGCTGCAGCAGAGCGAACGGCAGCCTGATAAGTCTCGCTGTCGATAGAGAAAAGAGGCTGACCTGCAGAAACAGTCTGACCCTCATGTACAAACACCTTTGTTATGAAACCCGAAACTTTCGGACGAACCTCTACATCCTGAATACCTTTAATTGTAGCAGGATAAGTAGTCTGCAAAGCAGCACTGGTAGTTCCTATAGTCACTACAGCAAACTCATCATCGCCGAAGTTAGGCAGACCGCCCTTCTTGCCTCCACCACATGATGTTAAAGTTGCGAGAGCAGCAAGAGCTGCAACAAACAAAACGTTTTTAATCTTCATACCTATTTATTTAAATACAATTATTTATTAATCTGTTATTCAACATGCCACTACAGCACATTGTCTTTGCCTTTTTACAAGTAATCCGACTTACTTATGTCGAAAACTCAAAATATCAATAAAGTTTTTAAAGGCGGTGCAAAATTACTAATATTATAGCAATATTGTACATTTGCCAAGTGTATTTTAACATTAATTATTTTGTATTTAGAGTTTTCCTCATGTAAGGAGCCTATTAAGCCTAATCTTGCCATCTATTAAGACCAATATCGGTCGTCTATTAAGGCCGAGCTTGGTCATCTATTAAGGCCAAGTCTGGTCATCTATTAAGACCGAGTCTGGTCATCTATTAAGGCCAAGTCTGGTCTTTATAGGTGACGAAGCTCAGTAACAGAAGACGAGGGGCATTTCCTGCTTTTTTATTTTTCCAACTGTGGAAATTTTCTTTTCCAACTATCTCTTACGGAAAAGCCAGTTACTCTATCAGTCCGTGCTCCTTGGCTTTCTGCATAAGCAATTCCATGAGGGGCTCACGCTCATTGGCCACCTTGCCGTCCAGCACAGCGTCCTTGAGAGTCTGCTTCAGCGCTCCTACCTCAGGACAGGAGCCCAAATGGAACATTTCCATGATTTCCCTGCCATCTATACAAGGCTGGAACAATCGCTTGTAGTCGCGCACCTTCAAGTCGGCAATCTTTTCGCGCACCAAGCGGAAATTATCCAGGAAGTGCTGTTTGCGCACTTGGTTTTTGCTGGTAATGTCGGCTTCGCAAAGTGTCATCAAGTCGTCAATATCATCGCCGGCATCGTTCAGAAGTCGACGCACAGCGCTGTCGGTCACTTCCTCGTCGGAAATAACAATAGGCCGCATGTGCAACTCTACGAGTTTCTGCACATATTTCATCTTGGCATCCATGGGCAACTTCATGCGACGGAACATCGAAGGAATCATTCTGGCTCCCACGACATTATGGTTACGGAAAGTCCAGCCTGCCTGATTGTCCCATCGCTTGCTGCGTGGTTTACCTATGTCATGAAGCAAGGCAGCCCAGCGCAACCAGAGGTTAGAGGTTTGACGGCAAACATTTTCGAGCACCTCCATCGTATGGTCATAGTTGTTCTTATGCGAGCGACCGCAACGTGTCTCCACCTTGTCAAGCTCACAAAGTTCGGGCATGATGAGCTGCAGAAGCCCTGTATCCTTGAGATAATAGAATCCACAACTGGGATGAGGCGAAAGCATAATCTTGTTCATCTCGTCGGCTATGCGCTCACCGCTGATAATCTTCAGTCGGTCGGCATTGCGCGAGAGTGCCTCGTAGGTTTCGTCCTCTATCTGAAAGTTGAGCTGAGTGGCGAAGCGCACACAACGCATCATGCGCAAAGGATCATCGCTGAAGGTAATATCTGGATCAAGTGGTGTTGCCACAATTCCGTCTTCCAGGTCATAGACTCCATCAAAGGGATCAACCAGTTCACCAAAGCGCTCGCTGTTGAGACACACAGCCAGCGCATTGATGGTAAAGTCACGACGGTTCTGATCGTCCTCGAGCGTTCCATCCTCCACAATGGGCTTGCGCGAATCGTGATTATAACTCTCTTTACGTGCACCGACAAACTCGACCTCTATATCACGATACTTCACCTGTGCAGTGCCAAAGTTGCGGAATACAGACAGATGAGCCTTCCTGCCCAGTTTCTGTTTAAGAGCAGAAGCCACCTGTATGCCGCTTCCCACCACCACAACGTCAATATCATTGGAAGGCCGTTCCAGGAAAAGGTCTCTCACATATCCGCCTACCACATAGCATTCCAGTCCCAAGCTGTCTGCTGCCTGTGATATAAGATGAAAAATGTCTTTATCAAGTATTTTTGCCAGTTCGGCATTGGATAGATTTCTCATTTCTATTTAATTTCAGACTGCAAAGTTACTGCAAATCGAAGACAATACAAAATAAAAAAGGATTTTTTTGTTTTTATTGTTGAGATGCAGCGTAACTTATCTAAAGTTACTGCAAATCGAAGACAATACAAAATAAAAAAGGATTTTTTTGTTTTTA
>ENA-UAPA01000025-UAPA01000025.1-human-gut-metagenome-genome-assembly--contig:-NODE-25-length-62000-cov-8.265445_pt1 | contig 62000 bp, 65 predicted proteins | sample MGYA00243476_ERZ654569 | MGnify/ENA primary metagenome ERZ654569 (study PRJEB26926, sample SAMN06164726) | human gut metagenome | biome: ENVO:00009003; feature: ENVO:2100002; material: ENVO:00002003... | reverse complement strand
GGCCACGGGGCCGCGTCGGACGGTCGCCATGGGGAGGCCGGGGCTTGGGCGGCTGCGCCTGCTTCACGGACAGGCTGATCTTCCCCTCCGGCGAGACGGACAGCACCTTCACGGGTACCTCCTGCCCCTCGGTGAGGAAATCGTGGACATCGCTGACGAAGGTGCCGGCCACCTCAGAGATGTGAACCAGCCCGGATTTTCCATCGGGCAGCGCCACAAATGCGCCGAATTTGGTGATGCTGGTCACCTTCCCGGTGATAATGGTCCCAACCGTTAATTCCATAAACGAATCTATCTGCTCCCTTCAAAAGTGTGGCGTGTCAGTTGTTCACGTCGTAAAAAATGCGCTCGCCGTCGGAGGCCAGACCCAGATCGTCCCGGGCCAGACCCTGGATAAAGTCCTGATCCCCCTGGTGCTCCAGGTCGGACCGCAGGGCCTCATTCTGTTTTTCCATCTGCTGGATCTGCGCGTCCAGCGCCTGGCTCTTGCTGCGAAGCTCCGGCAGACGGCTGCCGTATATCCGGACGATGCCGACTCCCAAAGCGCCTGCCAGCACCAGAATCACCAGCAGAGCCGCCAGGCGGCTGCGGCTGATGGGTTTTTTCTTGCTTCTTGCCATGTCTGCGGACTCCCTTCCGTGCGTCATTTTCCGGTCGTAGAAAACACTTCCACTTATATGTTTTTAGTATAGCGTACTTTCCCGCAGAATGGAAGCCCTTTTTTACTTTTGGCAGCAATTTTTTTCCCAACCGGCCAAGAAGCCCCAGGGGCAGGCCCACCAGCCGCGCCAGCTCCCCGGCCGCATCGGCCCAGAACTCCCACAGGGGCCGCAGCAGCGGCGCCGCCGCCAGCAGATACAGCAGCATCCCCGCCCCGGCTCCCAGCAGCAGATACAGCTGCGGCTCGCCGCCGCCTACCCGGGTCAGGGCCCACAGGGTCCCCAGCAGGCACACCAGGCCGAACACCGCATCGGCGGCGTGGGTCAGCCCCGGCCGCCTGCGGCGCAGCACCCGCAGCAGGTCGTATATCAGGCCCCCGGCGGCTCCCAGGGCCACGGCGGCCCCCAGGGCGGCCAGCTGACCGGCCACATAATTCTCCATCCGTCCCCTCAGCCCAGCAGCCGGGTCAGCCAGGAGCCCCGGGGAGCCTGCTGCTCCTCATAGGTCAGGGCCTCCACCCGGCCGTCCACCTGCAGCTCCCCGCCGTCCAGACTCAGCTTGCCGATGTGTAGCCCCTCCCCGGTGACGATCAGGGTCCCCTCGCAGGTGGACATGACGATGCAGCCCTCGTCGAACCGCTCCACGTCCTCCACCCCGGACACCGTCAGCTTGTCCCGGCCCTCCAGCTCCACCCGGTGATAGAGCTGCTGTCCCATTTCATACGCCATAAAAAAACCGCCCCCTCATACCAGCAATGGAATATTTCAATCGAATATCCCATGTGTATGAGAGGGCGGGGAAAATTATACCGGTTGTCCCGGTCTGTCCCGGGTGTGTCTCACCCCTGTTCCGGGGTCGCACCGCCGATTTCCCGGTACATGGCGGCGGCGTCGGCCTTGCCCACGTTGTCCGCCACCGACAGCACCTCCACCTCCAGGGTCCTGGCCCCGAAGCGGATGGCAATTTTGTCCCCGGGCTTCACCTCGTAGGACGCCCGCTGTACCCGGCCATTGACGCTGACACGCTCGTTGTCGCAGGCCTCGTTGGCCACCGTCCGCCGCTTGATCAGGCGGGATACCTTCAGATATTTATCCAGACGCATGGGAAGCTCCTCCTTATGGCGCGATTTGTTGGTTGGAAAAAACAAAAGGCACGACTTTCCGTCGTACCTTCTGTCTGGTGGAGACTGCTGGACTCGAACCAGTGACCTCCTGCGTGTGAAGATACGATGCGCGCCGGAAAGCGTTGCTCCGCAGCACTTTTCGGCGCTTTTGCGTGCTTTCGGCTCGGTGGGCGATCCACTGTGTCCGCCTAATACTCTCCAGTCGTTTCCGCGTTTGGGTCAGCGTTTGGGTCAGCCCTGCGACGGCGCAGAAATGACCACGCTGTAATTAAAGAATAGGCGTGCCGCCTATCGACTTCCTTCAAAACGGTCAAATCCTGTGGTCGCGCACCCATTGGAGAAGCGAGTCGTAGTCCATTGTGCCGGAGGCAACGGATAATCCGACCTCCACAACTTCCTCATTGGTACACTCCATGTGTATCCCGTTCACTTCCAGAAACGTCAGCATAACGTACATACCGATGCGCTTGTTGCCGTCCACAAAAGCGTGGTTGGAGATGAGCGTATAGCCGAGCCGTGCGCCCTTTTCCTCCTTGGTAGGATAGAACTCCTGCCCGTCAAAGCCGGCAAAGGCGTTCTCCAATGCGGAATCCAACAGGGCTTCATCCCGGACACCGATACTGCCGCCTGTTTCCTGGGCGATGAGCTTGTGGAGCAGCAACACCTTATCTTTCGAAAACTTGATCATTTTGCAAGCTCCATAAATGCGGGCTTATACTTTTTCAGGATGCGCGCCGCCACAACGTCGATTTTCTCATCATCGGTCATATCGATCATGGGGGACACATCCAGATCCACCAGCATATATTTGGGTTTGTTGTTTTTGAAAATCACGGCCTGCCCGTTTTTCTCGGCAATGCGCGTTACCCGCGAGAAGTTCTGATTCGCTTCGGTGACCGAAACGATTGTCTTTGTATCAATGGTCATCGTGAACACCTCCTATGCTTATTATACCTGTATATAGGTAAAAATCAACCTATAATTTACACATTATTTGGCGTTCGTAACCAACCGCAGGATGTAGGTGAGCCGGTTGCGACGGCGCAGAAATGACCACGCTGTAATTAAAGAATAGGCGTCAGACCTTCGGGAGGTCATCGCAGGACAGCAGCTTTTGTTTTGCCTCACGGAACCAGCGGTTTTCCGGCTCGATCTGCAGCACATACTGGACTCGTCCCAATAGCTGCTGCCGGTAGCGCTCCGTATCAGGAACACCGTCTGTGCGAAGCGCTGCGTGGCCGCCCCGCAGGATACTGTCCGCCAGACCAAAGCGCAGGGCGTAATAGACCTCTTGTCGAAGTGATCGCTTATAGCCGGCCGGCACGGATACCTTCTCATTGACGGTCAGACCGGTCACGCTCTGCCGTCCGGCGTTGGTAATAAAATGGGTCTTGGCCTCATTCAGGTCAAAGCCCATCTCCGCCAGCATATTTTTCGCCTTCGAATAGACGGCGAACAACGGACGATCGGCGGAAAAGGTCAGGTCATCACAGTACCGCGTGTATACGATGGCGTGCCGCTGGCACCAGCGTGCCATGTTCGTATCAAAATTCCGCATGACCAGATTGGAAAGCGCGGGAGAGGTGGGCGCGCCCTGCGGCAAGACACCGTCTTTGCAGCAAAGAGAGGTCAGCAGAAAACCCACCTGCCGGGAGAAGTACCGGGTGTGAAAGGCGGTGGAGTGGACCTGCTCAAAGCAAATGCTGCCGAAAAAGTCGGAGATATCCAGCTTCAGGAGATACCGCTTGCCCACATGGGGCGCGGCGTTGCCGCTGAGAGTGCCGCCCTTCCGATAGGCGGTGGCCTGCGGTGCGACAGGCAGATAGGCGAGGAGATCCCGGCAGATCTTCCGCTGCCAGCGACGCAGCGTGTCGTCCGGCACGGACAATATGCGCACATCGCCGTTACGCTTGGGGATGGTGACGGGGTGATATGCTGCCGCCGTGTGCCGCGCATAGTAAAGGAGCTTCTGCCTGCTGGTAGAGAGAAACGCCGCCAGCTGCCGGGCGTCGTACAGGAACGGCAACTGCGGGTGAAAGCAGTGAAAATCCAGTACCATATCCGCCGCGGCCTGCATACCGAATTTGGCCACGAAGTCTGCGTCCGGCATTTCGAAGGTGACCGCATCTTTCTCGATTTTCATAGAGACCCCCTAACATAGAATCAGCCCCGTGCAGTACAAAGTGACCTGATATAAGCGGAGTCGAATTCCTAATCACGGCGTGATTCGCGATTCGATGGAGCGGTATCAGGCGGTCGCTTCGCTTGCGAAGCGTGCGTCCTCTTGGCAAACAGAGCGGCGACTCGCCACCCTCCTCAAAGTACGAAACTTTAAGCTGTACACTACTGCGCGGGGCTGATCTTCGGTTGTGCTTATATGGTAAAGCGCTTTGACGGGAAAGTCAAGCGGATGGCTGCGCCTCCTGCCCGTACCGGGTCAGCGCGTCCATGACCTTGTGATACACCACTTGGTTAGGGTAATAGCGGTAGTCGGCAAAGACGGAGATGCCGGTGCCGTTGAAATACTCCAAAATCGCGGCGGCGCAGGCGGCGCTACGGCTCTGCCCGTACTCGCACTGGCAAAGGATATCCAGCCCGTCCGCCCTTGCCTGACAGATAAACGCCGCCAGCGCGTCCGCCTCCGGCATATAGGTGTCGTAGTCCAGCCCCACATCCGGCAGAGCTGTCAGATCCAGATCGTGAACGACCACGGTGAACACCCGCGCTGCTTTGCCAGCGTAGTCCAGCGGGGGCGTCGGGGCAGGCTTGCCGACGGAGGGTGGGTCGCAGAAGGAGATCACCGCCGTGCGGGAGAGCGTGTCGGTACGCAGCAGTTCCTCGGCGGCTTTGCGGGAACAGATGGTCACGTTCATAGATATACCTCCAGTTTTGTATAGTTCGCGGTATGCCCGCAGGGACATACCGTTGCAGGGAGACTCCTCATCCTCCGTCTGCAGCTCGATGTCATACTCCCAGCCGCAATGCTCACAGATCCAGTACATATCCAGCGTGGGATGGCCGCAGACGGGGCAGGTGACGATGCGGAACATACCGGAGAGGTATTCCGGCGTGTTCTTCAAATCCTGTTCATTATGCATGAGGTCCCTCCCAACTGATGCAGTTCAGACAGCCGCCCTGTTGGGCGATCTCCCGGATGTTGACGGGCACGATCTCTTTGCTGAAAAGCTGCCGTGCGGAAGTTTCAGCCTCGGCATCCTGCTCAATGCCAAACACCGGCAGGAAAACCACCCGTTCCGTCTCCAAATAGTTCAGGTAGCAGCCAACGGCGCTGACCCCACCGGTCGGGACAAAGGGAAAATCCACCGCGTCCAGGCCGCAGTCCTGCACCGCTCGCTTCACCTGCTGCTCAAAGCCGCAGGATGACAGCGGCCGATTGCACAGCACGGTGCAGTCATCGAGAAATCGCGCCATGCCGTCGGCGTGGCCGGTCATGTCGCTTTTCAGAGAGGGAATGATCAAAACCTCCGCCTCCAGCAGCTCCGAAAGCTCATGCACCAGCGCGGCAGACGGATACTCCGGGTTTTCGGAAAAGACACGGTCGCTGATCAGGACGCGCGCCCCAGATGGTGAGAACACCACGTTCCCGCCGTCGAGGTTGATATTGCTGTATGTAACCGGCAGGCCGAGCTGCGGAGCAAGATCCTTACGAAAATCGGTCCTCAGAACAGGATCGTTTTTCAGATAGCACGGCTCATAGCGGAAGGATACCAGCTTTCCGGAGCCTGTCCGCACCGGCATGAAGTCCCGCACCCAAACATCCCGTGTGCCATCCAGCAGCGCATAGGGGACATCGTGCGCCGCCAGCGCCGTGAACAGCGTCTCTGCGTCGGACGGATACTGCCGCGGAAGAAGAGTGGAGATGTAGATGGGGGTAGACATGTGTTCAGTTGAATGTAAAAGCTTTTACTGTAAACCGGAGGAGCCTCTCAGCGGATTCTGAGGGAGCTTTCTCACCAAGGACGCGCGGACGCGGCTCATTTAATTCGACAGAGACACCGTCATCTTCCAGCCAAATAAGAGACTCGGATGAAAGCAAGTCTGTACCGTCCAGACCAGAATCGATAGACATGGCATCCGCAGCAATAAAGGGCCCCTCCGTATATGCATCAAGTCCTCGAATCAGCACACTTTCCCCGTCACCTGCATGCCCGGCAACAATGTCAAAACGAAAAGAGCCGCGAGAGTTCTTGACGTATATCACGCCGCCTTCTTGCATTTGCGTATTCACCTTACCGCTTTTAGCAGCACGCGCTGCGTCACTCACTTTGTCGGCAGTTGGATATGCCTCAGTTACATTGATGCGGCCGCGAATAACAAATCCATCCTCGGCTTTCCTGCACAGAACTTTCCCGAGCAACTTAGGAGCCAATTCTTCTGCCGGACAAGTAAAAAAGCTACGGTCAGTAATTCTTTTTGCATTCATCGTTCATTCTCCTTCTCATCATATTATTTTGCGTGCCATTGCCTGTACGTCCATTATAAGCGCCGTTGTCGAAAAACGCAAGTTCACCAATTTCTTGGAATTTTTTCACCAATTTAGCCGCTGGTTGCGCCAGCGGATGCGCTCCGCCGCGTAGCGGCGATACCATCTTGCAGCCTCCTTGTAATGCTTGTCCGCCTCGTAAATCTGTGCCAGCCGCGACATGGCGGCATCGCTACCAGCCTCGGCGGCCCGGTGATACCAGCGGATGCCCTCTGCCTGGTCACACGCCACATCCTGCCCGTAATAGTATCGATGCCCCAGATGCAGCATCCCGATGGCGTCGCCGCCCACCGCCGCCTCGTAGTCAGCCATAAAGCTATCCTCCCGCTCCTGTGCGTCCAGCAGCGCGTCCACCGCCGCCGCGTAGGACTCGCACTCGAAGTACAGCCGAAGCCGGGCATTCTCCGCCTCACCCACAGGGTCAAAAGCGCTCATTACATCGGAAGTCACGTTGTTCTCCGCCCGCTTATACCAGCGGATAGCCTGCGGGTAGTTGCGCTTTGTACCGCAGCCATGCTCACAGCACCATCCGGCGGCGAACTGCGCTTCGGTAAAGTTGTGGGCTCCTGAGCGCTTGAATAGATCGAATGCCTTTGCCATAGCGTCGGGCGTGCCGCTGCGGATATGTGCCAACGCCTGCGAGAACTGTGCGTCCGCCGCCCGTCGCCGTCCGGCGATCTCCCACATCTCCGCATACACACGGAGGGCGGGTGAAAAAGTAACATCCATGGTCATTTCCTCCTACAATGTGATTTGCGGTCAGTGTAGCACCTTTTTTAATAAGACCTAAATATTTATATTATTTTCGGCGGTTTGGGGGTAGAAATCGGCCTCCACCGCCCATTTTTTCGTGTGCAGGCAGCAAAAACCGCCGCGTTTCATGGGTATAACGCCGCAAATGTGTCGATTGCGGATGTGCTGGATTGTGCATCTATACGAAATTTTGCAGAAAACCGCCTTTTAGCCTATATATGCTTATATAAATTAGGTCTTAATTATATGGGTGCTATACTGGCGGCAAAATTCGAAAAGGAGATTTTACCATGAACGCATTTGACAAGGTCATCGGATACAAGGCCACCAAGCGCGAGCTGCTGCAGCTGTGCGATATGCTCCGTAACCGGGAGATCTATGAGGAGATGGGCGCCCGCCTGCCCCATGGACTGCTGCTGTATGGCGACCCGGGCTTGGGAAAGACACTTTTGGCAAGGTGCTTTGTGGAGGAGAGCGGGCTGCACACCATCACGGTACGCCGCGACAAGGGCGGCGACGCCTTTATCGACGGTATTACGCAGGCCTTTGCCAGCGCGAAGACAAAAGCGCCGTCCATTGTCCTTTTGGACGACATGGATAAGTTTGCCAACGAGGATGATACCCACTGCGACGCGCCGGAATATGCCGCCGTGCAAGCAGGGATCGACGATGTGAAGGACGCCGGTGTGTTTGTGATCGCCACGGCAAACGATATCCGCAAGCTGCCGAGCTCCCTGCGCCGTTCCGGACGGTTTGACCGAAAAATCGGACTTCGAGCGCCGACGGCGTCCGATGCGGAGGAGATCATCGCCCACTATTTGAAAACGAAACGGGTTTCGGACAGTGTCAACATGGAAGACCTGACGAGGATGATGCGCTATAATTCCTGCGCCGAGCTGGAGACTATTTTGAATGAAGCGGCGGTTCGTGCGGCCTTTGCCCGTAAGACCGGCATCGACATGGAGGACATGGTGAGCGTGGTACTGAAGCAGCAATATGACGCACAGGAGGATATGCCTCGCGTTTCGGATGAAGTCATCGAAAAGGTGGCGCTTCACGAGGCGGGGCATCTGGTGGTATGCGAAGCGCTGTGTCCCGGCAGCGTCGGCTTTGCCTCCCTGTTTCCCTCCGACGAAAACCGGTGCGGCGGCTTTATCCACTGCTGCAAAGGTGTCTCCGATTCACAAAGCGCCATCATCGCCCTGGGCGGCAAGGCCGCCGTGGAGATGCGGTATGCGGGGCAGGTCGCGGAGGGATGCAGCGACGATATCGCCCGTGCGGTCAATTGTATCCGCGAGGCGGCAGCCAAGGAGGGGACGCTGGGATTCTCCCTGCTGAATGTCGAAAGCGATTCCTCCAGCAATATGTCCGAAAGCCTGAATGCCCGCAGCGAGGCGGCGGTACAGGTGGAACTGGAGCGGTACTACGGCAGGGCAAAGGCGCTTCTTGCTCAAAACGAGGCGTTTCTGAGAAGAATCACAGAGGCGCTGGTCATAAAGAAGACCCTGCTCTATTCCGAGATCCAAGCCATTCGCAGCGCCACTGTAAAGAGAAACCCTGCGGTGACCTGCGAGGCGGCTTCAAGGTATGAGGCGGCGGAGATCGAGAATTTCCCGCCGGAGGATCCGGAGGAGGCGATACGCCAGAAAATCTTGCGCAAGCTGGAGGAGGCGGAGCGGCGGCGCTGCTCCTGATGCTTCAGGAGCGCGGCGGGGAGAGCGAGTCCGTCGCGCATTAGCGCACAATAGGACCAAAATTTCTTTGCTGACGAAACATGGGGAGGGTGCGGTTCTGCTGAACCGCACCCTCCTTGTATTTACGACTCCTTCAGCCACCGCTGGAAATCCTCCGCGGTGATGCTACCCTCGTCGCATTTCTTTTTCTGTTCTCTGGCCTGCTCGCTCCACGCATAAAACTCACTGTCGCTGATGCGCCCTGCCTTGATCCACGCAAAGCGGCGCTTGTACTCCCGGCGGTAGATCTTGAACACCGGGTCGTCCGCCTGCTTCAGCGTCCACTGCTGGAATGCACCCATCGCACGGCAGCTGGACTGACCGTCGATTGGTGTGCGGTCGCAGTACTCCGCGCTGACGCGGCCTGTCTGGGCGAAGTACCGTCCGCAGTTTTTGCAGCGACGCACGGTGATGCTGCGCTCCACGCAAGCCTGCAAAGAAAAGCTGATCATATCCGCTACGGTATTCGCGTACAGCACCGGCGCGCAAGTATCGCCATCCACCGGCTCGAAGCGCGTGGTCAGCAGACGGAACGGGAACAACTCCGGGGCGCTGGGCTGGTCAGGCTGGTCAAAGTGATAATACCGCATGACTTGCCGGCTGGGCTCGCGCCCGGCTTTGTCTATATCCAGTATCAGCTCGAAGAACCGCTGGATCTGCTTTTGGTACAGCGGCAGCTCCTCCGGCAGCGTCCGTAACTCGTCTAACGCACAGGTTACTTCCTCTCCGTTGTTCTTAAAACCCTTGGAATGAAGGTAGAACCACTTGGTATACAGCACGCGAAAGAAGCTGTGCGTGTCCGCCAGTGCTCCCAGCCTGACCATGGCGTTGGTCACGCGCTCCCGGTCGAGGCTCTCCAAGTCATCGGAGATACACCGAAGCACGATGGCAACCTTCCCGATGTCCAGTTCGGTGAAGGACAGCAGCGACTCTAAAAAAGGAAATGCCTTTCGCTGCGACGGCGCACCCTGCGTGCCGAAAGAGTCGCTCTCGATGACCTCATGCCTTCCGGGGAAATACATTTTACAGTACCACATAACGCCCTCCAATTATGGACTAATTGTAAATAATAATCGACAGCGTTGACAGATCATGCCGCCTCTGTTATGATAGGCTCAAGCTAAATGTCTAATCTAAATTGCAATTAGTCTACACCATTCGCGCAGCCATGTCAACAGGAATCGGAGGTTTTCTACAGCCGCACCCAGAACCCCACCACCGCCGCCTTAGAACGCAAGATCGCCGCCCTGGAGGGGACCGAGGATGCCGCCATCACTGCCTGTGGCATGGGCGCTGTGAACATGGCCCTGCTGAGTCAGCTGAAGACCGGAGACCATTTCATCGCCTCCGATGATATGTTTGTGGTCTCCAAACTGTCCCTGGAGGACATCTACACCCGCTACGGCATCGACCACGATATGGTGGACATGACGAACCTGGACAACATCCGCGCCAAATTCCGGCCCAACACCAAAGTCATCTATCTAGAGGTCCTCTCCAATCCCCACCTGAAGCTCATGGATGTGCAGGCCATTGCCCGCCTGGCCCACGAGCGCGGGGCCAAGCTCATTGTGGATAACACATTCCTCTCCCCCTGCCTGCTGCAGCCCTACGCACTGGGGGCGGACATCGTTCTCCACTCCGCCACCAAGTATATCAGCGGCCACGGCGATGCCCTGTGCGGCGTGGTCAGCGGCTCCAAGGAGCTGATGGATCGGGTGCGCATTATGGCCGACCGCCTGGGCTCTCATATCAGCGCCTTTGACGCTTGGCTGGTCCTGCGGGGTGTGCGGACCCTCTCCATGCGGGCGCACACTGCCAGCGAAAACGCCCTGGCCCTGGCCCGGTATCTGGAGACCTGCCCTCAGGTGGAGTATGTCCGCTATCCGGGCCTGGAGAGCCATCCCCAGTATGCTTTGGCGCAGAAAATGCTGCACCGGGGCTTCGGCGGTATGCTGGCCTTCCACCTAAAGGGCGGCTATGCGGAGATGGGCCGCTTCGTGGATGCCCTGCAGCTTATCAGCAATGCTACCAGCCTGGGCGATGTAGGTTCTCTGGTCTATCCCATTCACAGCGATGACGGCCTGGTCCGCATTTCCGTCGGCTGTGAAAATGCGGAAGATCTTTTGGATGACATCAAACGCGGCCTAAGCGCCCTGTAACCGACAACCATAGGAGACAAGGAGAAAAGCAATGATCGACATCAAAATGACTTCTGCCCGGGCAGTGCTGGGCTTCGTGCTTCCCTTTGCTGTGGTATTGACCATGGTGCTCTCCGGTATTGACATTTTTATCGCACTTATCGCCGCTTTGGCCGTGCTGGTGATCTACGGCATGATCCTGGGCGCCAAGCTCAAGGACATGGAAAAGGCCATGGCCAACGGTGCCTCTGCCGTTATCGGCGCGGTGCTGGTGGTCATCCTGGTGGGCGGCCTCATCGGCGTGTGGATGGCCTGCGGCAGCGTGCCCGCCATGCTGTATTATGGCATCAAGCTCATCAATCCCCAGATGTTCCTGCCCCTGGCCTTCATCATCTGCTCCATCACCTCCCTGGCTACCGGTGCCTGCTGGGGCACAGCGGCCACCGTGGGTGTGGCGCTCATCGGCGTGGCCGCGGGCATTGGTGTCCCCCTGCCTTTGGCCGCCGGCGCTATTATTTCCGGCTCCCACTTCGGCGATAAACTTTCCCCGCTGTCCGACACCACCCTGCTGGCTTCCGCCACAGCCAGGGCTGACCTATATGACCACATCGTCTCCATGCTGTATGACACTATTCCTGTAACGGTCATCTGCCTGGTCGCCTATTCCATTCTCGGCGCAGGCTACGGCAGCGGTGCCTCCAATCTCAGCGAGATCACCGCTATCACCGACGGCATCCAGGCGGAGTTCCGCATCAACCTGTGGATGCTGGTGCCGCCGATGGTCACGATTTTCATGGCGGTCAAGCGCGTGCCGTCCATCATCGTCTTTGGCTTCAATATCTTCTTCGGTATTCTGTGGGCTATGCTGTTCCAGGGCGTCGGCTTTGCCGAAATGTGCAAGGTCGCTTTCTATGGTTATGTCAGCTCCAGTCCTGTGGAATCCGTCAGCAGTCTGCTCTCCCGCGGCGGCGCAGCCAGCATGGCCACCACCATCTATGTGTCCCTGTTCTCTGGCATGTTTGCGGGCCTGCTGCAAAACATGAATATCCTGCCCACGCTCATGGGACTGGCAACCCGACACATCAAGTCCAGCAAGGGGCTTATCACCATGACCTCTGCCACCTGTATTCTCCTGATGGTGGGCGGCGGCGGTCAGTATACCACCCTGACCCTCCCCGGCACGGCCTTCCATGATACATACGAAAAGTATGATATTAAGCCCTGCGTACTGTCCCGGATCATGGAAAATTCCGGCACCCTTATCGGCAGCATCATCCCCTGGGATGTATCCGGCATTTTCCTGGCATCTACATTGGGCGTCCCCACTTTGGTATACTTCCCCTTCGCACTGCTTCCGCTTCTGTCTCCGTTTGTAGGTATCATCAACGGCTGGCTGGGCTTCGGCGTGTTCCACTCCAATGAGCCCGTCCGCCTGACCCTGAAGCGCCGCAAGGACAACTGATAGTTTTCTAACCCTCGAAAACAGCTTTTCTGCCGCCGAACACTCTGCAGCTGGCTATGCCCATCTCCTGACGCGGCACACTGGCGCAGTACGCTGGACGGCTCCACCGCAGCTGCGAGGGCAAGCGCAAGGTCCGCATTTACGACTATGTGGATGTCCATATCCCTACTTTTGGCCGAAAAGACTCCGATACGCTCCGTTTCGAGAATGCAGATATAGCCGGGGAACTGCTGGCGCTGACGGATGAGTCGGTCCTACGAACAGATGATGATTTCGGACGATGCGGGGATGCTGTAGACGCACGGATTAAACCTGCTCACATACCCGCAAACGCCCTGGAGCTCCTGCATCGCAGGTGCCCCAGGGCGTTTTTATAGCAATTATTCAAATTGCCTGTGTGTTGACTACCAAAGAAAGAACTGATACCATGCCGAAGAAACATCTATCGGAGAGGCGGCATCCGCAAGCGCAAAGACGACCGCTGGGAGGGTCACTACGACCGGGCCATGTAAACACAAAAAATAAAGGGAGAGGAGTAGACAATACTATCCGCCTCTCTCCCGAACTTTCGGCTTTTGGGTCAGCGTTTGGGTCACGCAAAAAAAGCAAGTGCAATACACAATTATATAACCCCATAAGCAAAAAAAGTTCCTGATTTCTTACGAAATCAGGAACTTTTTGGTGGAGACTGCTGGACTCGAACCAGTGACCTCCTGCGTGTGAAGCAGGCGCTCTAACCAGCTGAGCTAAGCCTCCGTTTATTCGGCAATCCCGTTTTACGGATTGCCGAAGTGGTGACCCGTACGGGACTCGAACCCATGTTACAGCCGTGAAAGGGCCGTGTCTTAACCACTTGACCAACGGGCCGTATTTTTGCTGAGGGGGGACCGGCGAGACGCCCCCAGCGTCTCACCGGTCGATGGTAGCGGCGACTGGATTCGAACCGGTGACACTGCGGGTATGAACCGCATGCTCTAGCCAACTGAGCTACGCCGCCATGTCGTCTCCCCGACAGGCAAGATTTAATATACCACAGCATCCCCGGGTTGTCAACAGTTTTTTCAAAAAATTCCCTGTTTTTTGACCCGGGCCGGACAGGCGCGGCGGCGGCATCAAGCCCTCCGCCGCGCCCGGCATTCCCGCCTTACCGCTTGTCCCCGGGGCGGAAGATCAGCGCCGCCAACACCCCGAACACCACCGCGGCGGCAATGCCCCCGGCGGCGGCCGTCAGCCCCCCGGCCAAAGCGCCCAGCAATCCCTTTTCCGCCACGGCCTTCGCCACCCCCTTGGCCAGGCAGTAGCCAAAGCCCGTCAGGGGCACCGTGGCTCCGGCGCCGCCCCAGTCCACCAGGGGCTGATACAGCCCCACCGCCTGCAACAGCACTCCCGCCACCACATAGCCCGTCAGGATCCGGGCGGGGGTCAGCTGGGTCCGGTCGATGAGGATCTGCCCCACGGCGCACAGCAGTCCGCCGCACAAAAACGCGTTCAGATAGGTCACTTTTCCCCCTCCTTCCCGGCGGAAAACACCACCGCGTGGCAGATGCCCGGCACGCTCTCCCCCTGGAAGGAGGAGGTGGGGCTCAGCAAAGCCCCGGTGGGGGCAAACACCAGCCGCCGCCACCGGCCCCGCCGCAGGCCGTCCAGCAGATGCCCGTTCAGCACCGCCGCCGAGCAGCCGCAGCCGGAGCCTCCGGCGTGCATGTCCTGCTTCTCCAGGTCGTACAGCAGCAGTCCGCAGTCCTGATAGTTCCGGGACAGGTCCACCCCGTCCCGGCGGAACAGGTCCGTGACGATGGCGTGGCCCAGGGCCCCCAGGTCCCCGGTGACGATCAGGTCATAGTCCCCGGGGCCGGTTTTTGTCTCCCGGAACAGGGCCGACAAGGTGTCGTAGGCGGCAGGGGCCATGGCGGCTCCCATGTTGTTCACGTCAGTGATGCCCATGTCCACGATTTTCCCGCAGGTCACATGGGTGATATACGGCCCGTCCCCCTGGTCCCCCAGGATGCAGCACCCGGCGGCGGTGGCGGTCCACTGGGCGGTGGGAGTCCGCTGGCTGCCGTAGGGCACCGGCATGCGGTACTGCCGCTCGGCGGTGCAGTAGTGGGAGCTGGTCATGCAGGCCGCCGTCCGGGCGTGACCGCCGGAGAGCAGCAGGCTCCCCAGGGCCAGGCTCTCCCCCATGGTGGAGCAGGCCCCGTACAGGCCGAAAAACGGAATCTGAAAATCCCGCAGGCCGAAGGCGGTGCCGATGCACTGGTTCAGCAGGTCCCCGGCCAGGACGTAGTCCAATTCCGCCGGGGTCAGCCCGCCCTTTTCCAGGGCCCGGGTCAGGGCCTCCTGCTGCATGGCGGACTCCGCCTGCTCCCAGGTGTCCTTCCCGAAGAAGGAATCCGTGCACAACAGGTCAAAATGCCCCGCCAGGGGGCCGTTGGCCTCGAATTTTCCGCCGACGTTGGCATAGGACACCACGCTGGGGGGCCGCAGCAGGGCCACCGTCTGCCGGCCCAGGCGTCTGGACGTCATAAAAATCACCTCTTGTCCATAGTCTGCCGCGCCGGCGCCGGGTTATGCGAAAAAATCCGCCGGACGGCGCCCGGCGGAGCTGAGACAGAGAAAAAGAAGTCCCGAAACCTTACGGTTTCAGGACTTCTTCGTGGTCCGAGTGTTGAGATTCGAACTCAAGGCCTCTTGAACCCCATTCAAGCGCGATACCAAACTTCGCCACACCCGGATAGCTGACTCGCTCGTTTCAGCTTGATTAATATACCACATTCACCCGGGGATTGCAAGCATTTTTTTGAAATTTTTTGGATTTTTTTCTGGTGGGGCCTTAATACCCGTACCGCTTGCGCCCCACCACCAGGAAGATCGCCGTGGTGATCACGGCCATGACCTCCGCCGCCACGATGGAAAGCCAGATACCGTCCAGCTCCCACAGAAGCGGGAAGGTCAGCACCGCCCCCACCTGGAACACCATGCTCACATACATCAGCACGCCGTAGGCCGAGATGCCGTCCTCCCCGGCGTACTTCATCAGCTGGACGTTATACAGCATGCTCACCAGGGACATGGACACGTTGCTCATAAACTCCGAGGAACCGTTGGAGCAGGTTTTCCCCAGGGCCCGCAGGTCCAGGCGGCACTTTCCCAGCCGTAGCAGACTGCTGTTGGGGCGGGCGAAGTAGATCAGCGGCACCACGCCGCCGATGCACTGGCTGATGGCCGTGGCCGCCGCCGCACCGGCCGCGCCCCAGGAGAACACCCCCACAAACAGGGCGTCCAGCACCATGTTGGCAACCCCCGCCGCCACGGTGACGAACAGGCCCAGCCGGGGCTTTTCTGCCGTGGCAAACAGGCACTGGAACTCGTATTGCAGCACATAAAAGGGCAGGGCGATGAGGTTGATGCGGCCATAGATCAGGGCCTGCTCCAGAAGCTCCCCCTCGGCTCCCATCAGCACCGCCGCCGGGCGCAGGATCAGAAAGCCCAGGGCCGCCAGCACCACGCCGCAGGCCGCCGAGGCGTACACGATCAGGGAAAAGATATTGTTGGCCCGCTGGCGGTCCCCCTGGCCCATGGTTTTGGCGATCAGGGCGCCGCCGCCGGTGCCGAACATGAAGCCCACGCTTCCCAGGATCAGCAGCACCGGGATGATGAGATTCACCGCCGCAAAGGGGGTCTTACCTGCGTAATTGGACACAAAGAAGCCGTCCACCACGCCGTAAATGGCGGTGAAGATTATCATGGTGATGGACGGCAGGGTAAAGCAGATCAGCTTGCGGCAGGTGAAATGATCCGAAAGCTGGATGGGTGTTTTGCTCATGATTCCTCCTTGATCTCCCGGGCCTTCTGGGCCAGGGCCTCCTGAAAACGCCGGGTCAGCGCCAGATATTGCTCCACGTCCTCCTGGGGCCAGGCGGCGAACACCTGGTTTTCCGCCTGGATCACCCGCCAGGCAGTCCGCTGGACCAGGGCCTCCCCCTCCGGCGTCAGGCAGACGTCCTTGCCCCGGCCCGCGGACTCCAGATAGATCAGCCCGTCCCCCTCCATCCGCCGCAGGGCGGAGTTGACGGTCTGCTTGGTCATGCCGCTCCAATAGCAGATGTCCCGCAGGCGGCACCGGCCTCCGGCGTCGCACAGGGTATACAGCACCCCCATGACGCTGTCCGAAAGGCCCCAATGCTGGGCCATATCGTGATAAACCGCGTCGGTCTCCTGCAAAAGATGGTTATACCGGCGCATATCCCGGGATGTGTATGCCATAGGGCCGCCCTCCTTGGTCCGAAATCGTACCTTGATACTATAGTACGATTTCGGACGTTTGTCAAGGGTGAATAAACCACAACATAAAACTTCATGCATGAGCACCGCACCACGAAAATGAGCAAATACCGATGCATGAAGTTTTTATGCATCATTTCCGGTTGCCCCGCAGGGGCGAGGAAATGGCACATTTCTGATTTTGCTATGCTTTTGCATAGCAAAAAACTGCCGTCCGCAATACGCAGACGGCAGGGGTGCAGGTCACTGCAAAAACAGGGAGGCCGGGCGGTTGACCACCAGCATATTGTAAAACTTCAGCAGGTGATAGTCGTCCTTGTCCAGCTTGATGCTGGTGAGCAGGCGGTCGTTTTCCTCCAGCGGCTCCTTGGAGATCAGGGTTTTCAGGGCGATAGGTGCAAAAAACGGCGTGCTGCCGATGCCCGACAGCAGGCCCACGGCAGGAGTGCGGTTGTGCATGGGGTTGAGCATGCAGATATACATCTTCTCCGCCTCGTTGATCTGGTTGGTGAGCACCATGTGGGTGATGGTGTCATAGGGCTTCATCTCGCCGGTGAACAGGTGCTGGCAGCGGTCCGGCTCCCGGAAATCGTCCACCCCCACATACATCATCACGTCGATGCCCTCGCCGGAGGCGGAGGGGGAGAAGCACAGCAGCGACCGCACCAGCTGCCGCACCCGGCCGTCGTAATAGTACATATACGCCCGGGGCTGGTTGAAATAGAAGTTCTTGGGCAGAACGGACTGGGCATGGAACACCGGGGGCTGATAGTCGATGAAGCATTTCAGGTCGATGTCCAGGGCCCGGGCCACATCGTACAGGGTCTCCACGTCGATGGTGATGGTGCCGTTTTCATACTTGGACACCGTGGCTTTGCTTTTGTTGATCATGGCCGAGAACTGCTCGATGGTATAACCCCGGCTTTTGCGGTATTTTTTGATTCGCTGACCAACATGGTAGGAAAAGGAACCCATGCCGTCCACCTCCTTGCGCTTCTGCCTGAATTGTACCAAACATTTGGTAGGAAGTCAACGAAAAGTTTCTGAATGAGAAACATTTTTTCGGTTCCATATCGCAGTCATAGGGCGGACAGGTCCAGACAGCGGCCCCCCAGCAGGGCGGCCTCCTCCGGGTCGTGGGTGACGCACAGCAGGGACGCCCCCGGCGTATGGCGGCGGATATAGGCCACGGTGTCCCGGCGGCACTGATCGTCCAGGCCCTTGAAGGCCTCGTCCAGCAGCAGAAGCTGCGGCCCGGCGCACACGGCCCGGGCGATGGCCACCCGGCGGCGCATCCCGCCGGACAGCTGCGACACCGGCCGCCGGGCGCTTCCGGCCAGGCCCAGCTCCTCCAGATGCCGGAGGATCTCCGCCTCCGGCAGGGTCCGGCCTGTTGCCAGGCGGACGTTGGCCACGGCGGAAAAGACGTCGCACAGCCGGTCCTCCTGGAACACATAGCCGAGCCTTTCCGGAACGCCGGTGATGAAGCCGCTTTCCGGCCGCTCCAGACCGGCCACGCATCGCAGCAGGGTGGTTTTGCCCAGGCCCGAGGGGCCCATCAGGCACACCGTCTCCCCTTGCCGCACCGTCAGGCTCACGTCCCGCAGCACCGGGCCGCGGCCGAAGTCCTTGTAAACATGGGAAATCACCAGGTCCATTTTTACCGTCCCTCCCACGCGGCGAAGCCCCGCCGCAGCAGCCACAGCACCAGCTTCTCAAAGCCCACGCTGCACACCACGATCACCACCGTCCAGGCCAGCAGGTCCGTCATCTGGAAATACACCTTGGCCTCGTACAGCCGCTCGCCGATGGAGCCGCCCACCACGCCGATGACCTCGGCGGCCACGCCGGACTTCCACGACATGCCCAATGCCACGCTGCATCCGGACAGCAGGAAGGGCTTCACCTGGGGCGCGTAGATATACCCCAGCCGCCGGGAGAAGGGCACCCGATAGACCCGGGCCATTTCCAGCAGGGCCCCGTCGGCGCTTTTGATGCCCTGGAGGGTGTTGGAATAGATCACCGGGAACACCATGAGAAACGAGATGAACACCGCCAGCTGCCGGGTGCTCATCCAGATCAGGCAGATGATGATGAACGACGCCACCGGCACGGACTTGATGGCCGTGACATAGGGCCACAGCAAAAGCTCCAGCACCCGCAGCCGCCCCGCCGCCACCGCCAGCAGCACCCCCAGCACCAGGCCCAGGGCAAAGCCCCCGCTGATGCGCAGCAGGCTGAAGGCCACGGTGGCGAAGAAGCCCGGCTCCCGCCATACCGACCACAGGCGGCAGGCCACCTGCCACGGCGACGGCAGCAGCAGGTCCAGCCCCACCGCCATGGCCGCCACCTGCCACACCAGCAGCGCCAGGGCCACCGCTATGCACTTTTGAAGGGCCGGTCTCTGCATGGCGTCCTCCCAATAGGAATTAAATTCAGTTCCCCATCCAGTAGAAGTCGTCACCGGGGAGCTTGCCGCCCACGGACTCGGGATTCTGGTCAAACAGCACCTGCAGATAGCCGGAGGCGGCGGTTTTCATGTCGTCCCCGGTGAGGCAGACGATGTTGCAGGCGGGGATGGCCTTTTCGGCCACGGCGGCCTTGACGATGCCGTATTTTTCCACCAGCACGGCGGCCTCGGCAGGCTGGTCATTGACAAAGGCGGCGGAGGAGGCGTACTCCTCCATAAACCGGTCCACCGCCTGGGGATGCTGGTCCAGAAACTCGCTGCGCACCAGCAGCACGGCGGTGATGAGCCGGCTGTCGCCGCCCAGGGCGTTCCACTGCTCCGTCAGGTCCAGGGCCACCCGCAGGCCCTCCACCTGGCCCATGGCCACCACCACAAAGGGCTGGGGCAGCATGGCCACGGCGCTGTCCTGGGCCGCCATCTGGGCCACGATCTCCGTGGGCTCGCTTTTCCACTCCACGTTCACGTCCTTGCCCAGCTCCAGGCCGTTCCGGGCCAGCAGATAGGTCAGGGCATACTCGGGGGTTGCGCCCTTGCCGGTGGCGTAGATGGTCTTTCCGGCCAGGCTCTGGATATCGGTAACGGTCTCGCCGCCCTTTTCCACCATATACAGCACGCCCAGGGTGCTGACGGCCAGCATCTTCACGCCGCCCTGGGTCTTGTTATACAGCACGGAGCCCAGGTTGGCGGGCACCGCCAGAATGTCCATCTCCCTCTGCAGCAGCAGCGGCGTCAGCTCGTTGGCGCTGGCAGCCATCTGGAAGTCGATGGCGTTGGCGGTTTTCTGGTTTTCCGCGTCGTCCAGCAGCTTCACCAGGCCCATGGACGTGGGACCTTTCAGGCCGCCCACCCGGATGGTGACGGCCTCCTCCTGGGGAGTCTCTGGGGTCTGGGGCTGCTTGGCGCAGCCGGACAGCACTGCGGCGGCCATCAGCACCGCCAGCAGCAGGGATACAAATCTTTTCATTGGTTTTCTCCTTCCCGTGAAATGACGTTGGAATACTGTGTTTTGGCGCTGACGCCGGGTAGCCGCCCGATTTTGCCGGACAGCGCGGCGATCTTGTCCTGGGGCGCGTCCAGCACCACCGAGATGATGTTCACGCCCCGTTCCCGGTACGGCAGGCCCATGCGCCCGATGATATAGCCGCCGTATTCGTGCAGCAGCGCGTTCAGCGCCGCCGCCGAAGATTCCTGCTCCACGATGATGCCGATCAATGCCACTCTTGTTTCCATATGCCGTCACCTCCTCCGAAACAAAAAGAGCCGCGCCCTGCGGCACGGCCCCAGCACCCGGGAAGCGTCCCCCCCCCCGGGCGGTGTCATCTGTGGCGTAGCTTCCGTCGCAATCGTAATTTTGACGTCAGGAACTTACCCTTATTCTATGATGCTGGGAGCCGGATGTCAAGAGGGGTTTTTTCTTGCAAAACGCAATTACATATTGTATAATTATGTCACTAAATTACAGAACGGAGCGATTTTATGGAGAAACAACGGAAGCCCCGGGTGCTGCTGACGGGGTTCACCCCCTTCGGCGGGGAGCGCATCAACCCCGCCCTGGAGGCCGTGAAGCGGGTACGATGCCCGGAGGCGGAGCTGCGCATTCTGGAGGTGCCCACGGTGTTCGGCGATTCCGCCCGGCTGGTGACGGCGGAAATGGACGCGTTCCGGCCGGACGTGGTGTTGTGCGTGGGCCAGGCGGCGGGCCGCAGCGCCGTGACGCCGGAGCGGGTGGCCATCAATGTGGACGACGCCCGGATTCCCGACAACAACGGCTGCCAGCCGGTGGACGCGCCCATCGTCCCTGGCGGACCGGCAGCATATTTCGCCACGGTGCCGGTGAAGGACATGGTCCGGGCCATCCGGGAGGCCGGGGTGCCGTCGGAGCTGTCCAACAGCGCGGGGACCTATGTGTGCAACCACCTGCTGTACTGCGTACTGCACCATGCCGCCCCCGGCGTCCGGGCGGGGTTCATCCATGTGCCCTGCATCCCGGAGCAGACGGAGGGGACGGACCGGCCGTCCCTGCCCCTGGCGCAGCTGGTGACGGCCCTGGAAGCGGCGGTTTCGGCCTGCTGTAAAGGATAACCGGTTTCCCCCAGTGAAACATGAGACTCCGCCGGGGAAAATACTGCTCCACGGATAAATAAACAGTTAGGGTGCTCTATTTTCGGCAAATTTAGGCACAACACCGCATTGACAAACAAATTGGGGCCGTTTTATAATGGAATCATCCGAAAGGAGTTGAATCCTATGAACGAGATCTACGTCATCGGCCACCACAACCCCGATACCGATTCCATCGTGTCCGCCATGGCCTACGCGGCCCTGCGCAACGCCCTGGGCGACCGGAACTATGTGGCCGCCCATATGGACCACATCAGCGACCAGACCCAGCGGATGCTGGACCGCTTCGGCTTCCAGCCCCCCCGGACGGTACAGAACGTCCGCACCCAGGTGGAGGACCTGGACTATGATACGCCCCCGGCCCTGAACGCCACCGTCACCATGGACCGGGCCTGGCACATCATGCGGGAACAGAAGATCTCCGCCATCCCCGTCATCAACGAGGACGGCACCCTGTACGGCACTCTGTCCGCCGGCGACATCGCCACCTACAGCATGACCACCATCGCCAACCCTCGGGTGGAGGCGGTGCCCCTGTTCAACCTGCTCAGCGTCATCGAGGGCCGCCTGCTCAACGACAGCGGCGACCTGATCGACACCGTGTCCGGCAACGTGGTCATCGCCCTGCCCCAGAGCTGCGAGAACCTGCTGTTCGGCGACCCGGACAACATTGTCATCTGCGGCGACCAGCCGGATATGATCCGCCGGGCCCTGGACATCGGCGTCAGCTGCCTGATCCTGTGCCAGACGGAGGTGGACCCGGACCTGCTGGAAAACGCCGGGCGCACCTGCATCATCACCACCCCCTATGAGGCCAGCCGGGTGGCCCGGCTGATCTATCAGGCCAGTCCCATCTCCCGGCCCTGCCACAACGACAAGATCGTGTGCTTCCACCTGTCGGACTATATCGACGACGTCCGCGAGGTGGTGCTGAAAAGCCGCTACCGCTGCTACCCGGTGCTGGACGAGAACGAAAAAGTCGTGGGCACCCTGTCCCGGTATCACCTGCTGCGCCCCCGGCGCAAGCGCGTGGTGCTGGTGGACCACAACGAGCGGGCCCAGGCCGTTCCCGGCCTGGATCAGGCGGAGATTCTGGAGATCATCGACCACCACCGCCTGGCGGATATCCAGACCAGCCAGCCCATCCGGGTGCGCAACGAGCCCGTGGGCAGCACCGCCACCATCATCGCCGGAATGTACCAGGAGCACGGCGTCATGCCCTCGGCCAATATGGCGGGGCTGCTGGCGGCGGCCATCCTGGCCGACACCGTTATGTTCAAGTCCCCCACCTGCACCAAGCGGGACATTGCCATGGCCGAGCGCATGGCCCGCATCGGCGGCGTCAACGTCAAGGAGCTGGGCCGCCAGCTGTTCTCCACCGCCGGAGGCAAATCCGTGGAGGAGCTGGTGAGCAGCGACTTCAAGGAGTTCCACATCGGCGAGCAGAACCTGGGCGTGGGCCAGGTCACCTGCCTGGACTCCATGGAGATGCTGGAGCGCAAGGAGGAGTTTCTGGCGGTGATGCGGCACCTGCAGGAGGAGCACCACTATAACATGGTGATCCTGATGCTCACCGACGTGCTGCTGGAGGGCACGCAGCTGCTGTATGTGGGCAGCGACGAGGCCATCCGCAACGCCTTCTCCGCCGAGCCCAAGGACAACGCCCTGTTCCTGCCCGGGGTCATGAGCCGGAAAAAGCAGATCATCCCCATGCTGTCTGCCCTGTGGGGATAATTTGCTGTTCCAAAAAGGGCAAAGCCCTTTTTGGAACAAATGGCTTGCAGTCTGCCGCGCGCATAATTTGTTCGCTGAAAGCGAACAAATTCCACACTTGCAGACCGAGAAGTATTTTTGGCCAGGTACACGCCCCGGCCAAAAATGATTCCATTTTATTTGCCGCCTGCGGGCGGCAAACTCTGCGAGGCTTTTTTTGCAAGCCGGGCGGCATCGTTTCACATCACGCCCATGGCCCGCAGGGCCGAGGCGAAGCAGAAGATGGTGACCATGGACAGGGCCGAGCTCCAGGCCACCACCTGCTGGGCCAGCTGCTCGTCGCCGCCGATCTCCTGGACCATCACCGCGCTGGTCACCGCCACCGGCGAGCAGAAAATGGCCACCACCGTGGGCATTTCCTCCGCCGTGATGCCCAGCGGATCCCGCAGAAGCAGGGCCAGGGTCAGCACGATCCCCGGCACCACCAGCAGGCGCATGGCCACCGCCGCCGTGATCTTTTTCCACAGGCCCTGCACCGCATCGAACCGCAGCCGGGCCCCCAGGATCACCAGCACCAGCGGCGAGGCCGCCCGGGACAGGTCGCCGCACACCTTATAGACGGAGGGCAGGGTCTGCGGCAGGTCGAACACCGACGGCGTCATCTGCCGCAGCAGCACCGCCGCAAAGCCCGCCAGAGCGCCCAGAATCAGGGGGTTCTGGAAAATGCGGCGCAGCTCGTCCCGCCAGGACAGGTGCTTTTCGCTGCTGTAGGCCGTCAGCACCAGCACCGCCAGCACGTTGAACACCGGCACGCACACGGAGGTCACAAGAGACGCGAAGATCAGCGCCTCCTGGCCGCCCAGGGCGCTGGCCAGGGGGATGCCCATGATCACCTGGTTGGCCCGGAAGGTGGCCTGGGCGATGACCGCCCGCTGGCCCCGGTCCCGGGCAAACAGCGGAGCCGCCGCCACACCCAGGCCCGCAGCCCCCACGATGCACGCCACGATGAAGCCCAGCAGCCGCCAGTTCAGCACGGACATATCCTCGATGGCGTACACGTTCAGAAACAGCTGCACCGGCAGCAGCACATGAAAGCAGAAGCCGTTGAGCTGGCGGTAAAAATCGTCGCTCCACCGGCCCGCCCGCCGCAGGCCGCAGCCCAGCACCATCATCAGCAGCAATGGCATAATGGCCCGCCCGGCGTACAAAAAGATATCCAGCATGGTGTTCTCCTCGGTTTTTGCAGAATCTGACCGATAGTATAGCAGATTCCCGTTCCAATTTCCAGCCCTTGCAAAATTTCGCCCCAGGGTTTACACTGTAGCCAAACCCAACGCAAAGGAGATGCGCTATGTTTCAGGGATACAGCCAGGAGACCGTGGATTTCATGTGGGGCATCCGCTTCAACAACGAACGCGGCTGGTTCCTGGCCCACAAGGACGACTATCAACAGCACCTGCTGGCCCCCACCCGGGAGCTGGGCCAGGCGGTGTACGAAGGGCTGTCGGCAGCCCTGCCCCAGGAGCCGCTGATTCTGAAGGTCAGCCGCATTTACCGGGACGCCCGGCGGCTCCACGGCCAGGGGCCCTACAAGGACCACCTGTGGTTCTGCGTCCGCACCGGAGACCAGGACTGGACCGGCCGCCCCACCTTCTATTTTGAAATCGCCCCGGACTATTACAGCTACGGCATGGGCTTCTGGGCCGCCTCCGCCGCCCTGATGACCCGCTATCGCCAGCAGATCGACCGGGACCCCAGGCCCCTGGAGAAGCTGGTGCGGGCGTTTAACCGCCAGGAGGTGTTTCAGCTGAACGGCCCGGACTATGTCCGCAGCAAGGGCCAGGTCAGCGACCTGTTGCGCCCCTGGTATCAGAAGAAGTCCCTGACCCTGTCCCACGAGGTCCCTCTGGACGAGAGCCTCTATTCCCCGGACTTCGCCTCCCGGGTCACGGAGGACCTGAAGACCCTTCTGCCCTTCTATCGCTACTTTGCCGCCCTCTGCGCGGCGGCGGAATAAACTTCCTCCAAAAGGGCAAAGCCCTTTTGGAGGACAAACTAAATAAGCATTGTGCCGGGGCGTCAGCCCCGGCACAATGCTTTAATTCAGAATTGCAGGAACCCTGCCGGGGCGCCCAGATGGCGGGCCAGCAGCTGCCGCACCGGGACGGCCGCGTCCCCCACGGCCTCCTCCGCCTGGGCGAACACCATCACCATCAGGGCGGCGTTGGGGAAGGGGCAGAACTCCCCGGGGTTACACAGGGAGATCAGGAACATACCCAGATAGGACAGGGTCAGGATCCGGACAAAGGGGTCCCGGCTCCCCTGGCGCAGCAGGGCGATGCGGTCGTGGAGCAGGCGGCCATAGGCCACGATGCCCACCAAGCCCATACTGCCCATGACCTGAGCCAGGCTGTTGTGGTAGAACACCATGCTGCCCTCCACGCCGGTGAATACGTCGGCGTTGCGGGTGCTGCACAGGCCGATGCCGAACACCGGGTGGCGCAGGAAATCGTCCGCCGCCCGGGCCAGAAACTGTAGCCGGTCGGAGTTGCTGTCCTGAATGTCCTCGCCTATGCGGCTATGTAACACGCACTCCAGCAGGGCCGGGCCCAGGGCCAGGATGCCGATGCCGGCGGCCGCCGCCAGCAGCATCAGGCAGCGCCGGCTGATGACGCCGCTGCGCATCAGGTACACGCAGCACAGGGTCAGGAGAATGCCGCCGAACAGCAGGGCGCTGCGGCTGCCCGTCAGGGCCAGGGCCAGGGCCAGCACGGCGGCGGTGGCCAGGTGACTCCGGTGCCGCAGGCTCAGGTAAAAGGGCATGGGCAGGGTCGTCAGCAGCACAGAGGTGGCAAAATTGCGGTAAGACAGATACGGCACGCCGCCGATATGCCCGCTGGCCGCCCAGGCCTTGCCATAGGCCAGCAGCACCGCCAGGGCCATGCACAGGCCCAGGGCGCAGAAAATCTCCGCGAACCGGCGGTGCAGGTCATAGGACCGCTTCTCCGTCAGGTGGGAGCGGAACAGCACATACAGCACCAGCATCCCCACGCCCAGGCCCAGGGTATAGTACAGGGACAGGGGCTCCATGGCCTGCTTGCGGGATACCACGTCGCAGCCCCCCAGCAGGGCGGCGATGGACACCAGCGCCAGGCCCAGGCCGCTGCGGCCGATCCGCAGGGTCACCGGCCAGACGGCAAAGTGCCACAGAAGGGCCAGCACCAGCAGCGGCACCAGTGCCGCGCAGGGCAGGAAATCCGACAGCTGGCCATAGCACTGGGTGGACATGAGAAAGGCCATGAAAAACGGGCAAACCGGGGCCAGCAGGTCCGGGCAGGCGGCCAGCAGCCAGATGACGATGCACCCCAGGGCCGCTGCGCCGTAGACCGGCTCGCCGGCGGCCATGAACGCCGCAGACATGGTCAGCAGAACGGGAAAATACGCCCGGCTCATCCAAAAGCGCTGGGCGGCCCGGCTGAGCCGGGAAAAAAGTGTATACAAAGTCCGGCGCATCCGGGCCCACAGGCCCGTCGCCAGATCAAGAGACGGCATCCACATAGCACACTGCGCTCCTTTACCGCAGAAACTACCTTTTTAGATACTTGGAAAATCTTTTTTCATCATCCTGGCCCGGCGCATCCCTTCCTGTCAGGTGCGGGGCCGAAAATCCTATTCTCAGGACATTATATCATAAAAAGTTTGAAGGTTTTGTAAACTTTTGGGCCGTTTCGCCGCAGACAGCGGCCTGACACCCCAATATCGTGTACTTTATCACGTTCAGAGCCGTCTGTCAAGCTGTAAACCCCGCATTTCCACGCGGCTCCCCTGCCCCGGTCCAAGGGGGAGCCGGGACAGACCAAGAGCGGCGCTGCCACGCAGCGCCGCTCTTGCGTTTGATTCGCTTACAGGTGCAGAAGCTCCTTGTAATAGGGCCACAGGCCGGTTTTCTCCGGGCAGAAGGGGGCCAGCTGGCACAGGTCCGTGCCGGGGAAGTCGTTGCCCTCGATGATGGCAGGGCCATCGGGGCCGACGGCCATATCCCAGCCCACATGGCCCACCTCCGGAATTTCCAGGGCGGCCTGGCAGGCCAGGGCCTTGGCCTCCTCGATCATGGGCAGCTGATAGCCCACCAGGGGGATGCCGGTGTCGGGGTGCTTGTCAAAGACGTTGAAATAGTCATCGGTGGCGGGGGAGCAGATCTTGCCGGTGTCGATATCCACCCGGCAGAGGATGCCGCCCTGGCCGGAGTTGTCGCACACGCCGCCGCCCCGGCCCATTTTCAGGGTGATATAGGCGATGTGCACCTGGCCGTCCACCAGGTCGGTGCAGATGCGCATGGTGTTCACGGACTGGGGATGCAGCCGCGCCATATCGGGATGCTGGGCCTGGACATGCTCCAGCACCACCAGCTTCTTCTCCCGGATATAGTCCAGCATGGCCGCCGGGGATTCAAAATCCTTCACATACAGCTTCTCCACGCCGTTGCCGCAGGAGCCGTGGTTGATCTTGGCGAAGATGGCCTCCTGCCCCTCCAGGAATTGGGCCATCTGCTCCGGAGTGGCGGTCTCGCCGTTGAGGGTGGGGCGGCGGAGATACTTGGCGAAGCGGACGTTAAAGAGCAACTTGTCGTCAAAATCGTCGTCGTGGGCCATGTCGTTCATGATGTTGCTGACCTTCTTGTTGCGGACCCGGGTGAGGTAGGTGTCCCGCTGTGCGCCGGTCATGTCGTAAAAGCCGAACATGGTGTAATCATAGTACCCCGCGCCGTAGCGCACGGCGCACCAGAGCATATCGAAGAAGGTGCGGACCTTGTTCTGGCCGCACTTCTGGTGCACCACGTCGATCATGTGGTTCATTTTCTTGAAGCGGACGCCGGTGAGGACCCGGGCCACATATCCGATCATCGCCATGGTAAAAAAACCTCCCGTTTCTCGTTTTGTCTCCTATCATACCACGCGGGAGACAAAAAATCCAATGTTTTGTGGTTATGCCTGGCAAAAGGCCGGGGCATCAGGAGCCGCCGGTCCGGGCCGGGGCGGGGATTTCGTCGTAAAACACGTCCAGGATCAGGTCGTACAGGGCCTCCTGGTCCACCGTCAGCTCCACCCGGTTGCCGTCGCCCAGGGCGGCCTGGCCGGTGACCCGCAGCATATCGCCGGAGAAGCTCATCCCGGCGGCCTGGGTGGCCAGATACGTCAGCTTGCCCAGGTCCAGGTCCGTCAGCACATAGTCGCTGACGGCGTTGTACAGCGGCAGGACGCTGGCAGGGCTGGAGGCCACCCGGGCCTTGGCCTGGCCGATCAGGGCCAGCATATACTGCTTCTGGCGCTGCATGCGGTCCTCGTTGCCGGTGGCGTCGCCCCGGCGGCACTGGATGTACATGCGGGCCTGCTGGCCGGTCAGGGTCACGTTCTGCCCGGGGTACATATTCCAGCCCCCGGGAACGTTGGTGAAGGGATAGTCGTCCAGCACGTTGACGGTGACGCCGCCCACGGCGTCGTTGAGCCGCCCGATGCCGCCCATGTAAAAGGCGGCGCAGCCGTCGAACTGCAGGCCGTAAAACAGCTGGGACACCGCCTCCCGGCACAGGCGGCAGCTCTCATACAGGCCGTCGCCGTTGGAGAAGGACAGGGCCAGCTGGGTGTGGGCCACGCCGGAAATTTCGCCGGTGTCATCCGGCACGCCGATGTCGCACATGGTGTCCCGGGACACGGAGATCAGGGTCATTTTGTTGGCGTCGGTGTCCAGAGCCGCCACCAGGATCACGTCCGCCTGGTTGTCGCTGCCGTAAGGCAGGGGGGCGGCGGGCTTGTTGTCCGAGTCCACGCCGATCAGCAGCAGGTTCACCATGTGCTCCTTATAACGGTAATATTTTCCGTCGTGCAGGACGGTGTAGCTGTCCAGCTGCTCCGTGCCGCCGGGGGTGACGGTGGGGGCCGAGCCTCCGTTCCGCAGACTGCTGCGCCCGTGGAGCCAGATGCCCGCCACAATGGCGCACAGCACCGCCGTCACCGCCATGAGGATGATGAAAATCAGCAGCGGCGTGGACAGACGCTTTTTCTTCTGCTGCACCGGGGCTTCCTGTTTTTTCTGTTCCATAGGGGGCTCCTTATTTGATAACATCATAGGTCTCCGTCAGCACCCCCTGGACCAGGAAGCGCTGCATACGGTTCTGCCGGTAGCAGGTGGACAGGGTCAGCACCTTGTCCCCGGCCTGGGGAAACAGCTCCCGGCGGTAGTTGGCGTTGATGGCCTCCCCCAGGGAGGCGAAGTAGTCGGCGAACTGCTGGGGGTCCGTGAAGTCGTGGCACAGCAGCAGATGCTCGCTGGAGTGGGGATAGGCGGCGAAGATGGTGTATTCATACACCTTGTCCGGGGTATAGATCAGGATCTTCTGATTCCGGTCGAAAAACGCCGCGTCGGCGAAGTTGTTCACCTGGGCAAACATGGTCTGGGACTGGCGGTTGTGGCCGTACAGCACCGTCACCGGGTCCTGGAAGGTGGTGGTGTTGTACCGCTGGGAGAAGATGCTGCCGCCGGAGTAATAGGTCTTGTCCACCCCGTGATCGTCGTAAAACAGGTCGTCTGCTGCGCTCTGCACCACGGCGTAGTTGATGTTGGTGCCGGGCACCTCGATCCAGGCGTAGATCTCCGGATTGATGTCGTGGAGGCTGTCGAAGTCCACGTCGATGGTCATATATTGGCCGTCGTCGGCGGGGTCCCAGGGCTTCACCACCACGCCGGAGGTAAAGCTCTCCCCCAGCTTATCGCTGAGAGACTTGCCCCGGACGTACTGAACGATAAACAGGATGCAGAAAATACACACGATCACCGCAATAACGGCCACCACCGTCAGCAGGATGCGCACAGGACGCTTCATAGGACATTTCTCCTTTGTTCAGAACGGGAAAAAGGCCCCATAAACGGCTCAGCATTTATGGGGCTCCTCGTTATTGGATGGACTTCGTTATGCCCGGGTATGGGCCTTTTTGGTGCAGACGTAAGCCACACCGCCGCTGACGGCAATGGCCATCACCACGCTGCCGATGCCCAGGTCGTAGCCGGTCTGGGGGGAGGTGGGGGTGGTGCCCGGCTCGTCGTCGTGCTTGGGGCTGGGAACATAGCCGCCGTCGGCAAAGGCCGTGACGGAGAGCATACAGCCCAGCATCACAATAACCGTCAGAACAGCAAGAATCTTTTTCATGGTAACATAACCCTCCTTTACCCTGCTTAGTAACAACCATTATAATGTCCGCTTACGGAAAAAGCAAGTACTTTTTTGCCGGATTTGGAAAATAGTCCATTCATCGGCAATCGTGGGGCGGTTACACGCCGGTCAGGTCAAAGGCCGGGGTGTATTCCTCCCGGGCGGAGGTGCGCTCCTGGGTGAAGCCGTCCCGGATGCCGCAGTTTTCCATATACCGCACCGCCGCCCGATACTCCGCCCGGGTGACGTGCCGGGCCAGGGGGCCTGCGGCCCCGGGCTGGGGGGTATACTGGCTCATCAGGGAAAACAGCACCTCCCCGGGGCGGAAGGTCTCCGCCACCCAGTCGATGACCCGGCGGGTATTCTCCAATTGTCCCGGCAGCACCAGGTGCCGGATCAGCACCCCCCGGACCAGGAGGCCCTCCCGTATTTCCCAGGGCCCCACCTGGCGGAACATCTCCCGGATGGCGGCCCGGGCCGCGGCGGGATAGTCCCCTGCGCCGGACAGCTGCCGGGCAGGCTCCTCCAGGGCGTACTTCATGTCCGGCAGATACACCTGGACCTTCCCCTCCAGCAGACGCAGGGTCTCCACCCGCTCATAGCCGCCGGTGTTGCACACCACCGGCACCGGCAGCGCCGGCTCCAGGGCCCGGGCCACCCAGGGGGCGAAGTGCCCCGGGGTCACCAGGTTGATGTTGTGGGCCCCCTGGCGGATCAGCTCCCGGAATATCTCCCCCAGGCGCTCCACCGTCACGGGCTTTCCCACGCCTTCGGCGGAAATTTCGTGATTCTGGCAGAACACGCAGCCCAGGGTGCAGCCGGAGAAGAACACCGTGCCGCTGCCTCGGGTGCCGCTGATCACCGGCTCCTCCCACATATGAAGCCCCGCCCGGGCCACCACCGGCCCCGCCGGCATCCGGCAGAAGCCCTCCCCTCTGGTCTCCGTGCGCTCCGCGCCGCACATACGGGGGCAAAGCGTGCACCTCATGTCCGGCGGATGTGGAAGTCCGGCCCCAGGTCCCCGGCCATCCAGTGGCGGCGGCACAGGCTGGTATACCGGTCGTTGGCTCCCAGCACCACCTGCTCGCCCTCCTTCACCACCCGGCCCCGGCTGTCGAACCGGGCGTTGAAGGCGGCCTTCTTGCCGCACCAGCAGATGGTCTTGACCTCCTCCAGCTTGTCGGCCATGGCCAGCAGATAATAGCTGCCCTCGAACAGCTGGCCCCGGAAGTCCACCTTCAGCCCGTAGCACAGCACCGGGATGCCGCAGTCGTCCACCAGATGCACCAGGTAAAACACCTCGTCCTTGGTGAGGAACTGGGCCTCGTCGATGATGATGCAGGCGTATTTCTGCAATTCCTCGTCGGCCATGGCCCGCATTTCGTCAAAATAGATGCAGGGGTGGGTCAGGCCGATGCGGGATGAGACCATGTGGTCCCCGTCCCGGGTGTCCAGCCGGGGCTTCACCATCAGGGTCTCCTGGCCCCGCTCCTCATAGTTGAACCGCGCCATCAGGGCGTTGGCGGTTTTGCTGGAGCCCATGGCCCCGAATTTGAAATAAAGCTGCGCCATCGTCAGTCTCCTTCTGCGGGCAGGGCCCGCGTGAATTGATCAAAGGCGGAGGGGATCGCCAGCCGCTGCCGCCGGGCCCCGTCGGCCCAGAGCCAGTCCGCCGGGCCCCGGCCCTCCACCTGCACCAGGTAGCCGGTCATCTCCCAGCGGATGTGAGTGAAAATATGCCGGGCGTCCAGCTGCCGCAGCCAGGCCCGGGGCGTCAGCCCCCACTGCCGCAGCTGCCGGGCCGCCTGCTCCTCCGTCAGCCGGCCGGGCACATGGGGATATTCCCACAGGCCCGCCAGCAGTCCCGTGTCCGGCCGCTGCCGCAGGGCCGTACCCTCCGGTCCCAGCAGCAGGAACACCGTCTTTTCCTCCAGGCGTTTTTCCTTTTTGGGGGCCCGCACCGGCAGCTCCCGCTGCCGTCCCTGCTCCCGGGCGGCGCAGAAGTCCGCCGCCGGGCAGGTATCGCACAGGGGCGCGCCGCCGGGCAGGCAGATCCCGGCCCCCAGGTCCATCAGCGCCTGGTTGAAGGCCCCCGGCTCCTGCCGGGGCATGACGGCCTCCATCCGGCGGCGGAACTGCCGCCGGTTTCTGGGGTCCAGAATGTCCAGCTCACAGCCGCCCACCCGGGCGGCCACCCGCAGCACATTGCCGTCCACCGCCGGGACAGGCTCCCCGAAGGCGATGGACAGGATGGCCCCGGCGGTGTAGTCCCCCACCCCCGGCAGCGCCATCAGCTCCTGATACGTCCGGGGGAACGCCCCGCCGTATTCCTCCGCAATCACCTGGGCCGCCCGGCGCAGGTTCCTGGCCCGGCTGTAGTATCCCAATCCGGCCCACAGCCGCATCAGCTCCCCCTCGTCGCAGGCGGCCAGGTCCTCCACCGTGGGATAGGCCGCCATGAACCGCTGAAAATAGGGGATGACCGCCGCCACCCGGGTCTGCTGCAGCATGATCTCCGACACCCAGGTCCGGTAGGCGGACACCTCCTCCCGCCAGGGCAGCACCCGGCGGTTCTCCCGGTACCAGGGAAGCAGGGCCCCGGGCAGCCGGACCAGTCGATTTTCCATCTCATCCATAGGCTAAAACCTCGCGGCGTAGCCGCACCGGCGGCACAGCTCCTCCGACGGCTGCCGCCGGGAAAATCCCTCCCGGATGGCCGCCGCCCGGGGAGAGGCCAGAATTTCCTCCACCGAGCTTGTATACAGGTTCCCCAGGGCCATGCGGCCGTCGCCGTCCAGGCAGCAGGGCACCACCGTTCCGTCCCACAGCACCGCCAGCTGCTGCCTCAGGCCATGGCAGAACTCCGTGCCGCTTTCCGGGGCCTCCGGGTCCGGCCAATCAAATTTTTCCGCCTGTTCCAGGAAAATATGCTCCGCCAGCCGCCGGTTTCCCCGGCGGTCCGTGGGCAGGGCCAGCACGTCCCCGCCCAGCCGGCGGCTCAGGAAGTCCAGCACCTCGCCGTTGCGGCGGTCCCGGCCCCCGATGTTCCACAGGCGCAGGGCGCACAGGGTGCCCTCCCCTGCCGCCCGGCGGCAGAAGTCCCACACCCCGGAAAGATACGCCTCCAGCCCCTCCGCCCGGTCGTTTCCCTCGAAGCTGTGCAGGGACACGCTGACCTTGTGGACCCCGGCCAACGCCCGGCCCCGCCGGGGGAGCAGCGTCCCGTTGGTGGTGATGCACACCCGGAAGTCCAGCTGCCGGGCGATGGCCAGGATCTCCTCCAGCTGCGGGTGCAGCAGCGGCTCCCCCATCACATGGAGGTACAGATACGCCGTGTGGCCCCGGAGCTTTTCCGCCAGCAGCCGGAAGTCCTCCGGCCGCATATACCCCGCCGGGCGGCGGGTCCCCGGGCAGAAGGAGCAGGCCAGGTTGCACACGTTGGTGATCTCCACATAGGCCCGGTTGCACATGCCGCCGTCCCCCTTTCAAAGCGCTTGAAATGTTATTTTACCACATCTGACGCGGTTTTGAAAGCACCGGGGGCGAAATGTTCAAAAAAAGGTAATGACTTTTCCCCTGCGATGGAGTACAATAGACCCACCTGAATCGTATTGGAGGAATTTCCCCTTGAAAAAGATCTATGACGCGGTGGACCGTTTCTGCGCCCGGCACCCCCGCTTTGGCATCCCGGACCTGATGCGCTGGATCGTCATTGGCAACGTGGCGGTGTACGTTCTGATGCTGCTGACCATGCGCGCCGACGCCAACGCCCTGTCCTTCCTGTATCTGGACGGCGGCAAGGTCCTTCGGGGCGAGATATGGCGCATCATCACCTTCATCTTCGTCCCCGCCAGCAGCAGTCCCTTCTGGCTGGCCATCAGTCTGTACTTCTACTACTGGATCGGCACCTCCCTGGAGCGCCAGTGGGGCACCGCCCGCTTCAACCTCTACTACTGGAGCGGCGTCCTGCTGACGGCCATCGTCACCATCGTGGCCTCCGCCATTTCCGGCACAGGCTATCCCGTGGGCGGCACGGAGTATGTGAACCTGTCCATGTTCCTGGCCTTTGCCTTCCTGTTCCCGGACACCCGGCTGCTGCTGTTCTTCTTCATCCCGGTGAAGATCAAGTGGCTGGCGTGGCTGGATATCGCGGTGTTCGTAATCGGCATCATCCAGTCCCTGCTGATCGGCAGCTGGCTGGGGGCCATTCTGCCGGTGGTGGCGCTGCTGAACTTCCTGGTGTTCATCTGGCCCGCTATTGACGCCTTTGCCCGGCGGCAGAAATATCGCCATAACCCCCAGACGGTGAACTTCAAAAAGGCCGTCCGCCAACAGCAGCAGCAGCGGGGCTATCACCACAAGTGCGCCGTCTGCGGCCGCACGGACACGGACTATCCCGACCTGCAGTTCCGCTATTGCAGCAAGTGCGCCGGGTACCGCTGCTTCTGCCAGGATCATATTTTCTCTCACGTTCATTTCACCGAGGAGGACCAGTAAAACCGGCCCGGGAAAGGATGATGCGTCCACCATGTTGTTTCATAAGCTGCGGGGCCAGATGTCCGAGTCCATGCTGACGGCGGCGTTTGTGGTCCTGTCCGGCGGCCTGCAGGATGCCTACACCTACCTGTGCCGGGGGCAGGTGTTCGCCAACGCCCAGACCGGCAACATCGTGCTGTTCAGCGCGTATCTGTTCGAGGGGGCCTGGGACCACTGCCTACGGTACCTGATCCCGGTGCTGTCCTTTATGGCGGGCATTTTTGCCGCCGAATGCATCCACCGCCGCTTCAAGCACATGGAAAAGGTCCACTGGCGGCAGCTGATCGTCCTGGCGGAGATGGCCATTCTGTTTGCGGTGGGGTTCATGCCCCAGCCGCTGAACACCCTGGCCAACGCCCTGGTGTCCTTCTCCTGCGCCATGCAGCTGCAGACCTTCCGCAAGGTCCGGGGCCACGCCTATGCCAGCACCATGTGCATCGGCAACATGCGCAGCGGCACCGAGGCCCTGTGCGCCTATTTCCACACCAGGGAGCCGGAGGCCCTGCGCAATGCCATGACCTATTTCGGCGTCATCGGCCTGTTCGCCGCCGGGGCCGGGCTGGGCGCGCTGGTAACGCGGCTGCTGGGCATCCGGGGGATCTGGGCCTCGTGCCTGCTGCTGACGGTGGGCTTTCTCACCATGTGCATCCCCACGGACCGGAAAGCAAAATAAACAACAGAACCGGAGTGCCGCGGCACTCCGGTTCTGTTATTTCTCAGCTCTCGATGATCTTCTCCGGCTGCTTCAGGTCCCGGTCGATCTGCTTGCGGTAGCGGTCCTCCTCGCTGAACACGCAGCCGCAGTATTTCTGCATATAAAATCCCCGCTCCCGGGCCTCCTGCTGGCCCGCCCGGAACCCGGGCCGGAAATCCCGGTACAGAAACGCCACGCCGTAGGCTTCGGCCGCCTCCTCCGCCGTCTGCCGCAGCAGCTCATGGTTCTGGTAGGGGCTGACGAACAGGGTGCTGGTGAAGCTGCCGTACCCGTGCTCCGCCGCGTAGCGGGCGGTCTCCCACAGGCGGATGTGATAGCAGCGGCCGCACCGGTGGTCGATGTCGCCGCACACCGCCCGGCAGAAGTCCCGCAGGCCATAGTCCTCCCGGACGATGAGCTTCATGCCGATGGCGGGGGCATAGGCCATCAGCGTGTCCCGCCGGGCCTTGTACTCCTGATAGGGGTGGATGTTGGGGTTGTACCAGAAGCTTACCGGTTCGATGCCCTCCTCCCGCAGCTGCCGGATGCAGGACACGGAGCACGGTGCGCAGCAGGTGTGCATCAATGTTTCCATGGCTTACTCCTTACGCTTTTTCAGCATCCTCCGCAGCTTCTCCAGAGGCCGGGGCAAGGGGGCGGCGGACAGGAAGCGGTTGCGCACCTGCTGGAAGGGCTGCTGGGCAAAGGCGGCGAAAAAGTCCTCCCGCTGGACAGAGGGGGCCGTGGGGGCCGCCAGCGCCCCGTTGCAGGCCACCGCCTGCTCCAGCGTCAGCTTCTCCCACTTCAGGGGCAGGGTGTCGAAATAGTGGGCGCCCTTGGCGCTGTTCACCAGCAGCAGAGAGATGCTGTACCGGGGCACCTCCGGGTGAAAGTCCCGGGGCGGCTGATACATACCCAGGGTCAGGTCCGCCGGGCGGTCGGTGCTGGCATAGGGGCACCGGTGGCACACCGGCCGCAGAAACAGCCGCTGCCGCAGGCCCCGGCCGAAGTCGGACTTGCCGAAGGGGGCGTCATACTGGGCCCCGCCGTCGAAGCGCACATGGAACCGCCGCTCCTTTTCCCCCGGCAGCTTGCCACAGAAGCTCACGGCCACCGGCGGCTGCCGCTTGATATAGGCCATGGACCGCACCAGCTGGCTCCACACCCCCGGGGACGACACCCCGCTGCACACCACGTCGCAGGTCAGCAGCCGCTCCGGGTGCTCCCCCAGGAAGTGGTAAAGTCCGTCCACCTGACAGGGGGTGCCGGAAAACAGCACCCGCCGCCCCTGGTCCAGATAGTGCCGCACCCGGCGGAAGCTGTCGCCCAGGTCGCTCTGCACCGGCTTTGCCCCCCGGATCCGGGACAGCTCCGCCTTGTCCTTCACGGCGATGTGCCGCACCTGCAGCTCCTCATCCAGGGCCGCGCCGAACACCACGCCGCCCTCGTCCAGGATGTACTCCGCCAGCAGGGAGAACACCCCGCCTGCGGTGGAGGCCTGCCGCACGGCGGCGTCCGGGTTCCAGGCGGCGAACACCGCCGGTTCCGGCCTGGGCTCCCGCTGCTTGCGCACCGGGCAGATATGGGCGCAGTGGCCGCACTGGATGCAGGCGTCGGTGACGGTGGGATACAGGAAGCCCTCCCGGTCCGGCAGCATATGAATGGCCCCCTTGGGGCAGCCGCTGGCGCAGGCGCCGCAGCCGGTGCAGCTGCCGCGCTCCGGCAGCGGGGAAGCGGGATGATCCGTCACGTCCTCATCTCCTTTTCACTCTTTTTGGCCATTTTACCACATAGGGCAGGAAAAGACAAGAGGCGCGCTGCCGCCGGGGCAGGTGCAGAACCGCCAAAATATGGCAGTGCCGACAGGAGCGCCCCCGTTGACGGCGGTAAAAATGTTATAAAGGATGGTGCGCACGATATCGAAAATCGTTTTTTTGATTGACAATTGCGCATAAATATAGTAACATAACTGTACAGAGAACCACAGCTGCAGCAGACGGAAATTCGCTGGAAAGGTGAGGGAATCCATCATAAAAAGCATCATCTGGAAAATCGAACTGGCCGCCGCAGTGCTCCTGGCGGTCTCGGCCCTGGTGTGGGGCCTGCGCCCCGGCGTGTGGAACTACGGCGGCTTTTACCGCATGACCGCCGGGGAACAGAGCAGGACCTATACCCGCCCGGGCTGCTCCACGGTGGAGGTGACGGAGGACAACCGCCTGCGCATTCACTCCCCCACGGGGCAGACGGCGGAGTTTACCCTGTCCCTGGCGGAAAACGGCTCCTATCGGGCGGCGGAAATGGCCATGGACGGTGTGGTCCGCAACGTCACCTACAACACCGCCACCGGAACGTTCATGACAGCGGGTGACAGCTGGTCCATCAGCACCCTGGTGCAGGAGAAGGCCGGGTTCAGCCCGGGCCTGACCGATAACGCGCTGTACAGCATGGCCATGGGCAATCATCAGACCCGCATTGCCGGGCGGTCCGGGGAATTTCTCACGGCGGGGCTGTTCCTGCTGCTGGGCCTGGTGCTCCCCCTGCTGCTGAAGCCCGCCATCGCCCTGGACAAATTCCTGCTGGGCTTTTTCTATGACAACTCGGAAAAGCTCCAGGCCACGGACCTGGCCCGGGGCATCATGCTCCTGCTGGGGCTGGTCGTATCTGTCATCGGCGCCATCTGGTGGTGCATCCTTTTGTTCGGATAAAAATCGGGGCGGACGTCAGCGTCCGCCCTTTTTGCGGGCCGCCGGGGACGTCGGCCCCTACGAAGCGCCTATTGATAGAACACCCGTGGGGCGGGGTCCATGTCTGCCCACCGTCGTGCCAGCCGACAGGCAGGCATTGTCATGCCCGCCAGCCGGGGCACTTCCTCGAAATCGCCTTGTTTCTTCCGCCGCTGGCGGCGCTTCGGCGATTTCCCCGCCGTCAGCTGCCGATAATCTTCTTGATATGTCATTCCGAGGAGACCCATCGGGCCGACGTGGGAATCCGTTTTCCCTGGGCCTGTCGAACGCATAAGGAACGGATTGCCACGTCGCTTCGCTCCTCGCAATGACACCGCAAGAATTACCCCCTGATAACGCGGCCCGCTGAGGGCAGCGGGCCCTACGGACTTGGCTCTCCCTCTGGGAGAGCTGTCACCGAAGGTGACTGAGAGGGCCTGTGGGGGCGGACGCCGGCGTCCGCCCTTTTCTGCGCCTGCCAAAATCTCCGTCTTGCCCCGGGGGGCGGGGTGTGGTACAATGGCCTTACTTTATAATAAGGAGCGTGCCGGTATGATGCACCTGGAAGCGGACGTATTCCGGAAATTCGACAAGCAGTGGGCCCTGGTCACGGCGGGGACCCCGGAGCATTACAACACCATGACCATCAGCTGGGGCGGCCTGGGCACCCTGTGGAGACGGCCAGTGGCCACCGTGTATGTGAAAAAGAACCGCTATACCTTTGAATTCATGGAGCAAAGCGACTATTTCACCGTCAGCTTTTACCCTGAGGAGCAGCGCCGGGCCCTGTCCCTGCTGGGCAGCACCTCCGGCCGGGACGGCGACAAGGTGGCGGCGGCGGGCCTGACGCCGGAGTTCCTGCCCCAGGGCATCACCTTCCGCCAGGCGGAGACCACCCTGGTCTGCCGCAAGATCTATTGCCAGGACTTCGCCCTGGACCAGATTCCCCAGGACGTTCAGGACATTTTCTATCGGGACGAGCCGGTCCACCGGATGTACATCGGCGAGGTGGTGGACATCATCGGGAATGAAAGCCTTGCCAATCGCCCCTGAGTGTGCTATACTCAGGGCATAGCATACGGAAACTCATATAGCCTTGCGGATATGGTGCAAGGCGTTTCTACGGGGCCGCCCACGGCCCTGCTATGGGTGCTCTGCCGGTGGACCGGCGGGGCGCCCATCTATTTTTTCCCGAAGGAGCGATGCGGTATGACACAGGTTTTACGCGGCAACATCATCCAGGCCCCCCGGCTGGGGGAGCTGGACATCCGGGAGCACGGCTATCTGGTGCTGGAGGACGGCGTGGTGCAGGGGGTCTATGACGCGCTGCCCCAGGCCCTGGCCTCCGCCCCCATAACAGACTACGGCGACCGGCTCATCATGCAGTCCTTTGTGGATATGCACCTCCACGCGCCCCAGTATCCCATGCTGGGCATGGGCATGGACCTGCCCCTGCTGGACTGGCTGAATACCTACACCTTCCGCACCGAGGCCCGGTTCGCAGACCCGGACTTTGCCCGCCGGACCTATCGCCGCCTGGCCTCCGACCTGATCACCAACGGCACCACCCGGGTGTGCATGTTCTCCTCCCTGCACACCGAGGCCACCTGGATCCTCATGGAGGAACTGGAGCGGGCCGGGGTCACGGGCTATGTGGGCAAGGTGAACATGGACCGCAACGGCCTGCCCGGCATTCTCCAGGAGACCACAGAGGAGTCCGTCTCCGAGACCCTGCGCTGGCTGGACGGCTGCCATTTTGAGCACGTCAGGCCCATCATCACCCCGCGCTTCACCCCCAGCTGCTCCAATGAGCTGATGGCCGCCCTGGGGAAAATTGCCAATGACCGGGGACTGTACGTCCAGTCCCATCTGTCGGAAAACAAGGGGGAGATCGCCTGGGTGAAGGAGCTGCACCCGGACTGCGCCCAGTATTGGGAAACCTATGACAAATACGGTCTGTGGAAGGACCACACGGTGATGGCCCACTGCGTCCACTCCGACGCCCGGGAGTGCGAGGCCATCCGCCGGGCCGGGGTGGTGGTGGCCCACTGCGCCGGGTCCAACATCAACCTCTGCAGCGGCGTGTCCCCGGTGCGGGAGATGCTGCAGCAGGGCATCTGGGTGACCCTGGGGTCCGACATCGCCGGCGGGGCACAGCTCCCCATGTACAAGGTCATCACCATGAGCATCCGGGCCTCCAAGATCAAGCGCATCGAAACCGACTGGTCCGAGGACTTCCTGACGGTGCCGGAGGGGTACTATCTGGGCACCACCGCCGGGCACCGGTATTTCGGCGGCGGCGAGGGCTTCGCCGTGGGCCAGCCCCTCCACGCCATCGTGGTGGACGACGGGGACTTCCCGGAGTCCGTCCGCCCCCTGACGGTCCGGGAGCGCTTCGAGCGGTCCCTCTATATGCTCCACCGCCACAACATCACCGCCGTCTGGTCCCATGGCCGCCAGGTGAAGTGAATATCACTGTCAAAAAAGGGCAAAGCCCTTTTTGGGGACAAGCAAAAAACCCTCCGGCCAGGCCGGAGGGTTTTTTATGAAATCATGACGCAAGCCGGTTCCGGAAATAGGGGATTTTCGGCAGCTGCTTCACCAGCAGCACCCCCAGCACCAGGCAGGCGACGGCCTCCCCCAGGCCCACGGTCAGGGCGTTGAGCCCATAGGCCGGCCAGAAGGCGGCAGAGGCCCCTGCCTGCTCATAGGCCAGCACGGCCCCCACCAGCACCATGTTGCACACCACCGGCGGCAGGGCCGCAGTCCAGGGACTGCGGCACCGGGCGGTCAGCAGGGCGGCGATCAGGGTGGACAGTGATCCCACCACGATGTCCAGGGCCCCATAGGGGCTGAACAGGTTGGCGATCAGGCACCCCACCCCCAGGCCCCAGGCGGTTTCCGGGAACAGGAACGGCAGCAGGCACAGCGCCTCGGAGAAGCGCACCTGGATGGGGCCGAAGGTCAGGCCGAACACCGCCCCCAGCAGGGACAGTGCGGCGTAGGCGGCCGCCGTCATGGCGGCCAGGGTCAGCTTTTGCGTGTTTTTGTGTTTCATGTGGTACCTCCCATGTTTTGTTTAGAGAACGGCCCCGCCGGGCCGAACGAACGCCTTGCGGCGCTTGGACAGGTCGGGTCCCTGTCGCCGGAGAGTATACCACATATCGTTGAAAATGGGAAGAGGGAAAGTATTTACGCCGCCGGGACGATGACCCGCAGGGCGCCGGTGATCAGGCCCTGGCTGTCGGTAAGGGCGATGTTGGCGTCACCCCGGTCATAGCACTGGGCCAGCACCAGCAGGCTCCCCTGGGGCATCTGGGCCGCCGAGCCGTCGGGGTTCAGGCAGGGTACGCCTCCGTCTGCCGCCACGGCGGCCTCATACTCCGAGGCGTGATAGGTCAGCTGATAGTACAGGGGCTGGCCGGTTTTCTGGCTGGTCCACAGGTCCGCGCTGTCCACGGCCTTCACGGTCTCGACAAACCGCTGCACCGACAGCATGGCCGCCACGGTTTCCGAATCCATAGGCAGGGGCCGGTGCTGGTCCTGGGCGGTGACGGTGAAGCCGCTGCCGCTGCGCTGGACGGATACATGTACATCGGCCCAACTGTTCAGAGAATACGTCTCCTCCTGGAGGGACCAGACCGTCATCTCCAGGGAGGTCAGGCTGCCGGTCTCGGAGTACCGGGCCCGGAGGGTCCGCAGGGCCATGCGGTTGTCGATGGCCCCCACGGCGGCATAGATCTTGTCCAGTAGGGCGTCATAGTCCGTGGGCCGCTGCTCCCGGGGGATGGCCACCCGGGTGCACTCGGACAGGTCCAGGGCCACCCGATAGCACTTCTCCGTGTCGGTGGCCAGAGGGCAGTACACCGCCCCATCGTCGATAAACCCGATGGAAAGCCCCGACAGGCCCGGCTCCGTGAGGGTCTGGCGCTGGGTGGGGTCCTTCAGGTCCACGGCCACCATGCTGCCGCCATGGACATAGTACAGCTTCCCGGCGATGATGGTCAGGGGCTGGGGATAGCTGCCCATCTCCGCCACCACCTCCTCCGTGCCGTCGTCGTGGCGATAGCTGACGGAATAGGTGGCGCCGTCGTCGGACAGAAAGAAGTTGTCCACGTTCCACTGCTCCTTCTTCCCGCAGCCGGGCAGCAGGGTCGCCAGCAGCATCAGGGCCAGTAGCCCCGCAGTCAGTCGCTTCATGTCAGTCCACCTTTCCCCGGGCCCGGAGGACGTCGGCGGCGGTGATGGTCATCAGGTCCTCCCGGGTGATCTTTTCCATGGCGGCCAGGCGGTTGTTCTGGGCCACCAGAACGTGCTCAAACAGGTTGCGGACGCCCCGGGCGTTGCCGAAGCTGTCGTCCGCCGATTCCTCGGCGATATAGTCCCGGATCAGGGGCCGGGCCTCCTCCGTCAGCTGATAGCAGCCCTTTTTGCACTGCATTCGGAAGATCTCCACCATCTCGTCGGTGGTATAGTCGTCAAACAGCAGGAAGCGGTTGAACCGGGATTCCAGGCCGGGGTTGGAGTGGATAAACCGGTCCATCAGGTCCGTGTACCCCGCCACGATCACCACCAGGTCGTCCCGGTGGTCCTCCATGGCCTTGAGGATGGTGTCGATGGCCTCCTGGCCGAAGTCGTTTTCCGACCGGCCGTTCAGGGCATAGGCCTCGTCGATGAACAGCACGCCGCCCATGGCCTTTTCGATGACCTTCTGGGTCTTGATGGCCGTCTGGCCCACATAGCCCGCCACCAGGCCGCTGCGGTCCACCTCCACCAGCTGGCCCCGGGACAGAATGTCGAGACTGCGGTAGATCCGGGCCATCATCCGGGCCATCATGGTCTTGCCGGTGCCGGGGTTGCCGGTGAACACCAGGTGCAGGGACATATCCGTGGTGGGCAGGTCGTGCTGCCGCCGCAGCTGGTATACGGAGGCCATGTTGATCAGGTTATGGACCTCCTCCTTGACGGTTTGCAGACCGATGTAGCCGTCCAGCTCCGCCAGCAGGTCCTTCATGTCCTCCTTGGGCAGAGGCTCCGGGGCCTCCGACGGCTGCTCCGGGCCGCCGGACTTCTTCTCCGGGGCCTTGTCAGGGGTCTTGGGGGCCGCCTTCTCCCCGGGCTTTTCCGCCGGGGACAGGGGCGTGCCCCAGAAATCGCTGTTGACGCTGCGCAGGTTCCGCTCCGTCATGGAGCGGATCACGTCCAGCTGTTGGAGGATGATCTCGTCTTTCTTATCCATTTATCCGCTCTCCTTCAGTCTTATAACTTCACATGGCTTATGGCCCGCAGCAGCAGGGCCGACACGAAGCCCGTCAGGGCCCCGGTAAACAGGGACACCGCCAGCAGAAACGGCAGGTATCCCAGCACGGCGGTGTTGCCCAGGGTAATCAGGGCCGCCGCCATCTGGCCGATGTTGTGGCCCGCCGCGCCGCCGATGGACACGCCATATACCGACAGGCCCGGCAGACGGGACAGCGCCAGCATCACCAGCATGGCCAGCGTTCCCCCCAGCAGGGAAAACAGCAGGGCCGAGGCGTTTCCGGCAAAGAGACTGCCCAGCAGACACCGGGCCGCCAGGATGCACAGGGCCGGAAGCGGCCCCAGCTGATACAGGGCGAACACCGTAACGATGTTGGCCAGGCCCAGCTTCACCCCCGGCAGGGGGATCACCAGCGTCACGGGAAACAGGTTTTCCAGGGTGCTCAGGCCCAGGGCCAGGGCCGTCAGCACCGCGCACAGCGCCAATTGGCGGGTGGTTATCTTCATGGCGTCCCTCCTATCCCAGCACCGCGTCGGGGCCGCTGCCGCCGCCGGACAGCTGCACCACCACCTGCTCCGGCAGGCACACGATACTCTGTCCGGCCCGGGTGATGACGCCGGTGTGGACGCAGTCCCGGCCCGGGCAGTCGCTTTCCGCCACCCGGACGCCGTTTCTGTCCAGGAGGATGGTCAGGTGGTAGGTCCCCTCCACAGTAACGGTCATCTCCTCCGTCAGCCGGTCCAGCCGGACGGTCTGCACCACCTGGCCCCGGTGGAGGATGGTGGCGGTCAGGGGGCCGGAGGACTCCAGGCCGCCATAGTACCACACCGCGGAGAGCACCGCCAGAGCCGCCACTAAGGCGGCCACCGCCCCGTCCCACCAGGTGGGCCGGAGCTTAGGGCTCGATGCACGCATACGCATAGCCGCTTCCCTCGGTTTCCGTCAGTTTATCCGCCAGGCCGGGGGTATACAGCACCTGCCCGTCCTTTGTGATGAGCACCATATCAAAGCCGCCGTTCTGCCGCCAGAAATCCTGGGCGGCCTCCTGGCCCATCACATAAAGAGCCGTGGAATAGGCGTCGGCCATGGTGCCGTTATCCGCCACAATGGTGACGGACAGCAGGTCCCCCTGCACCGGCCAGCCGGTTTTGGGGTTCAGAATGTGCTGATACACCGTGCCGTCGGGGCCGGTGAAATACCGCTGATAGCCGCCGGAGGTGACGGCGAAGGCGTCGGCCAGGGACAGCATTGCGGCATAGCCCTCCTGCTCCGGGTGCTGCACCGCCACGCTCCAGGCAGCGCCCCCGGGCTTTGCGCCCCGGGCGTACACGTTGCCCCCCAGGCTCACCAGGGCGCTGTCCACCCCGTATTGGGCGAAGATGTCCGCCAGCCGGTCGGAGGCGTAGCCCTTGGCGATGCCGCCCAGGTCCATGGCGCAGCCCTCATCCAGGGTGACGCGGGTACCCTCCAGGGTCACGTGCTCCGTCCCCACCAGGGGGAGCAGGGCGTCGATCTCCGTCTGCTGCGGTACCCGGGGGCTGTCGGTGGTGATGCCCCAAAGGGTCACAAGCGGGGCAACGGTGGGGTCAAAGGCCCCGCCGGTGGCCTGGCTCAGGGTCAGGGCGGCGGAGATCAGGTCCGCCGTCTCCTGGGACACATCGGCGCTGCCCTGGGCGTTCAGGGTATAGATTTCGCTTCCCTCCCGGGTCCGGGACAGGGCCCCGTCCAGGCGGTTCAGTTCCTGACCGCAGGCGGCCAGGGCCTCCGAGGCCTTGTCTCCGTAGGCGGCCAGGGTCATATAGGTGTCCATGGCGAACAGGCTCAGCTGTTCCGGCTCCGATTGGACGCCGCAGCCGGAAAGACACAGCAGCATCAGCGCCGCCAGCACGGCGCAGCATACACGCTTCATAGCTCCCGCCTGCCTTCCAGGGCACGCATCAGCGTGGCGTCGTCGGCAAATTCCAGGTGGCCGCCCACGGGGATGCCGTAGGCCAGGCGGGTGACCTTTACCCCGAAGGGCTTCAGCAGCCGGGCCAGGTACATGGCCGTGGTCTCCCCCTCGGTGTCGGGATTGGTGGCCATGATAACCTCCTGAATGCCGCCCTGGGCCACCCGGTCCACCAGGGACTTGATCTGCAGATCATCGGGGCCCACGTGGTTCATGGGGGACAGCACCCCGTGCAGCACATGGTACCGGCCGTTATACTCCCGGCTGCGCTCGATGGCCACCACGTCCCGGGGGTCCGCCACCACGCAGATGGTGCTCTCGTCCCGCTTGGGCGAGGCGCAGATGGGGCACAGGCCCCCACTGGTGAGGTTCTGGCACACCGGACACAGGGTCACGCTGCGCTTGGCCTCCAGAATGGCGTCGGCAAAGGCCTGGGCCTTGTCCTGGGGCAGGTTCAGCACATGAAACGCCAGCCGCTGGGCGGATTTGGAGCCGATGCCCGGCAGCCGGGCAAACTGCTCCACCAGATTTTCAAGAGGGGCGGGGAAAAATTCCATAGTATCTTCCTTTTCAAGTGAAATCGGGCCGCATCAGCCCCGAAGCTCCCGGATGCGGGCGGGAATGTCCGCCGCCTTGTACACGGCGGACCCGGCCACCAGGACGTTTGCGCCGCTGGCCACGCAGATCTTGCAGGTACTGGGGTCCACGCCGCCGTCCACCTCCAGCTCGCAGCCGGGGTTCATGGCGTCGATGTACCGGCGGATCTCCTGCACCTTGGGCATCATGTCGGCCATGAACTTCTGGCCGCCGAAGCCCGGCTCCACCGTCATCACCAGGATCATCTCCACCCGGTCGATAAAGGGCAGCACGGCGCTGGCCGGGGTCCTGGGCTTCACCACCACGCCGGCCTTTTTGCCCTTGGCGTGGATTTTGTCGATGGCGGCCAGGATGTTCTCCTGGGTGTCGGCCTCCACATGGCAGGTGACGATGTCCGCCCCGGCATCGCAGAAGCGCTCCACATAGCGCACCGGCTCCTGAATCATCAGGTGCACGTCCAGGGGCAGATCCGTCACCGGACGGATGCACTTCACCACCGGGATGCCGATGGAGATGTTGGGCACGAACAGGCCGTCCATCACGTCCACGTGGACGTAATCCGCGGTGGAGACAGCCTGAATGTCCCGGGCCAGATACGCAAAGTCTGCGGACAGGATAGAGGGGGAAATTTTGATCATGAGAATCGGTCCTTTCAGTCAGCAGGGTGACGGGGCGGCCTCAAACGGCATAGGATGGCTCAAGCGGCCCGGGACCGGAAGCTCTCCGGCCAGTCCGGCGCAGCCCTCCCGCCCCGCAGGAGACGCCGGCCGCCGCTTTTCAGATAGGGGGCCGGCGGTTCGCCGGCCCTCAATTGGGCAAAAGAATACACATACATTATACCAATCCCCCCGGCAGATTGCAACGAGGAAAAGGGCCGATTCCCCGGTCCCAGAGGCCTGCGGCGGAAAAAATCATGTCCATTCTGTGAATTTTGCAAAGAAAGGCTTTACGTTTGCGGCAGATTCCTGTAGAATAAGTGCGTCCTTTTCCGGAAGGACCTCATTTTTTTGCAGAACGAGGCGCTCGTATGAATTTCTTCCAAAAAATTGGCAACTCCCTGGCCCGCTTCATGTATGGGCGCAACGGCGTGGACCAGCTGGGGTTCGTGACCCTCTGGGCGGCCATTATTCTGGACGTGGTCAACCTCTTTGTCCGGAACCAGGTGGCCTACAGCATTCTGTCGGCGGCGGCCATGGTGCTGACCATTTGGATGGTGTTTCGCATGTTTTCCAAGAACCTGTCCAAGCGCCGGGCAGAGAATGCGCTGTACATGAACAAGGTGGTCTATCCCCTGCGGCAGGCCCTGTCCCGCAGCCGGGACAAGGAGCACAAGTATTTCACCTGCCCCAACTGCCGCACGGTGTGCCGGGTGCCCTGGGGCAAGGGCCGCATCGTCATCACCTGCCCCAAGTGCGGCGCGGAAATCCACGGCAAAAGCTGACAACAAGAAATAATCCACCCCCGGCGCGGAGCCTCCGTGCCGGGGATTTCTGCGGGCAAAAATACAGTTTTTCCGCAAAAACCATCGCCGTGCGGCGCTTATTACGGTATAATCTTCCCATCAGAGCCGCCATACGGCGTATGGCAGAAAGGTGCGTATATGGAAAATATCATCTGGGGCGTGCTGCTGACTCTGGTGGCCGGGCTGTTGGTCTGGCTGGGCGTCCGGCACAGGAAAAAGGCCCGGCAGCAGTATGAGGCGGATTCCCGCCGGGGGATATTTGTCGGCCGCGGAATGCAATTTGCTTAAAGCCGCGCGAAAAATAAACATTTCGCAAAAAACGGTCACTTTGATTGATAAAAGCGCTGCGGGCATGGTATGCTGAAAATAGCATACCATACGAAGTAAACCACAGGGAACAGGAAAGGAGAACCAGACGATGAAACGCAGGATTTTCACTTTTCTGCTGGCGGCGGCGCTGGTGCTACTGACCGCCTGCTCCAGCCGGGGGACAGAGCCGCCTGTCCGTATCGGGGAAGCTACCGGGAATGCCTCCTTTAACAGATCGTATTCCCTGACGGAGGCCTTTGAGGAGGCTGACGTTGTGGCATTGGTCCAGGTAGGAAACTGGCTGGGGGAAAAGACGGATGGGTTCCCCTATACCTATTACGAAGCCGATGCGTTAGAATGCTACAAGGGCGATATCCCCGCCCATTTTACACTGATGCAGTCCGGTGCATCCACGTCAACCTATGAGGACTACCCACTATATACCTATGGCAACCAGCTGCTGCTGTTTCTGAGGCATTCTCAGACAGACTGGGGCGAAGCATATATACAATATCCGGGCGCCTATGTGAATGTTTGCTCCTTCATCACCATGATGTACGTGGCGGACGCAGATGACGGCAGCCGCTGCTTTGTGGACCGCTTCGGCCTGATGACTTATGAGGAGCTGATGAATAATCCAGGCTCCGCGACACTGGGGCAGCCGTTGTCCCGGATGCCGGAGGACACCGTGGAGGAGCTGCGGGCAGACCTGGAAAAGACGGACCCCCTGCTGGCGGAGAGCCTTTCCTCCGGGGAGCGGCAGAACAGTTTCCTTGAACCCTATGTCTATACCCAGGACGCCCTGGAGACCCTGTTTGCATCGCTGAACCAGGGGTAAGCCCCCGCCCTGCGGGTGTTCTATCAATAGACGCTTTGTAGGGGCCGACGTCCTCGGCGGCCCGGGGTATGGGGAACGGATTGCCGCGTCGCTTCGCTCCTCGCAATGACACCATAAGAAGGAAATTCTCTCTGTTCGGCAACGCGGCCCGCTGAGGGCAGCGGGCCCTACGGCTTGGCTCTCCCTCTGGGAGAGCTGTCGGCGCAGCCGACTGAGAGGGCAAAACGGATCACCGCCAATACACACCAAACACCAAAATAACACACTCCCGGCCGGTGGCCGGGAGTGTGTTATTTTAACGATGATTTACTTCACGATCAGCGTCTGGCCGTCCATCTCCTGGGGGGCGGCCAGGCCCATCACATCCAGGATGGTGGGGGCGATGTCCGCCAGGCGGCCCGGGCGCAGCTGGGTGCCTGCGCCGCAGAGGATGAAGGGCACCAGGTTGGTGGTGTGGGCGGTCATGGGGCTGCCGTCAGGCTGGAGCATGACCTCGGCGTTGCCGTGGTCAGCGGTGACCATGGCGATGCCGCCCATCTTCAGGGTAGCCTCCACCACCCGGCCCACGCACTCGTCCACCGTCTCCACGGCCTTGACGGCGGCCTGGAGGACGCCGGTGTGGCCCACCATGTCGCAGTTGGCGAAGTTCAGGATGATGACGTCATACGCGCCGGAGTTGATACGCTCCACGCACTTGTCGCAGACCTCCCGGGCGCTCATCTCGGGCTGGAGGTCGTAGGTGGCCACCTTGGGGGAGGGCACCAGCACCCGGTCCTCGCCGGGGTACTGCTTCTCCACGCCGCCGTTGAAGAAGAAGGTGACATGGGCGTACTTCTCCGTTTCGGCGATGCGCAGCTGGGTCATGCCCATGGCGCTGAGGTACTCGCCCAGGCCATTTTTCACGGGGATACGGGGCCAGGCCACCAGCACGTTGGGCATGGAGGCGTCGTACTCGGTGTTGCAGACGTAGGTGGTGGGGAAAAACTCCCGCTGGAAGCCGTCAAACTCCGGGTCCACGATGGCACGGGTGATCTCCCGGGCCCGGTCGGGGCGGAAGTTGAAGAAGATGATGCTGTCGTTGTCGGAAATGGTGCCGTCCGGGTCGCAGACCACCGGCTCCATAAACTCGTCGGTGACGTCGTTTTCATAGGACTGGGCCACGGCGTCCACCGGGTCGGGATTCTGGATGCCCTCGCCATAGACCATGGCGTCGTAGGCCAGCTGCACCCGCTCCCAGCGGTTGTCCCGGTCCATGGCGTAATACCGGCCCATGACGGTGGCGATTTTTCCCACGCCCAGGGCCCGGCACTTTTCCTGGCAATCGGCCACGAAGCCCTTGCCGCTGGTGGGGGACACGTCCCGGCCGTCCAGGAAGGCGTGGACATACACCCGGGTCAGACCCTTGTTCCTGGCCATTTGCAGCAGGGCGTACAGGTGCTGGATGTGGGAGTGGACGCCGCCGTCGGACAGAAGCCCGTACAGATGCAGGCTGGAGCCCTTTTCCAGGCAGTCGTCCATGGCCTTGTTGTAGGCGGCGTTTTCAAAGAAGCTGCCGTCGTCGATGGCCCGGGAGATCCGGGGCAGATCCTGGAACACCACCCGGCCGCCGCCGATGTTGGTGTGGCCCACCTCGCTGTTGCCCATCTGCCCGGCGGGCAGACCCACGTCCAGGCCGCTGGCAGACAGGGTGGTGTGGGCATATTCGGCAAACAGCCGGTCCAGCTGGGGCGTCTGGGCCAGGCTCACGGCATTGCCGGGGCCGGGGTCGGTGAGGCCGAAGCCGTCCATGATGATCAGGGTAGTAGGCGCCTTGTTCATTGCGGAACCTCCTGTCGATTCGCTTAGTCCTGGTTGGCGGCGTTGATGATCTCCACAAAGTCGGCAGGCTTCAGGGAAGCGCCGCCGATGAGGCCGCCGTCGATATCGGGCTGGGCCAGCAGCTCCGCCGCGTTGCCGGGCTTCATGGAGCCGCCGTACTGAATGGTGATGTAGCGGGCAATGCGGGCCCCGTACAGATGCCGCACGGTGGTGCGGATGGAGGTGCAGACCTCGGCGGCCTGCTCGGCGGTGGCGGTCTTGCCGGTGCCGATGGCCCAGATGGGCTCATAGGCGATGACGCACTTGCGCAGCTTCTCGGCGGGGACGCCGGCCAGGGCAGACTTCACCTGCAGGGCGATGAGCTCCATGGTGATGCCCAGCTCCCGCTGCTCCAGGCTCTCACCCACGCAGATGATGGGGTGCAGCCCGGCCTCCAGAGCGGCCAGGACCTTCTTGTTGACGGTGAAATCCGTTTCGCCGAAATACTGGCGGCGCTCGGAGTGGCCGATGATGACGTATTTGACGCCCAGGTCCTTCAGCATGTCGGCGGAAACCTCGCCGGTGTAGGCGCCGGACTTTTCATAGAACATGTTCTGCGCGCCCACGGAGATGCGCAGGTCCTTGAAGGCCTTCAGGGCGGCGGGGATATTCACGAAGGGGACGCACACCACCACGTCGCACCACTTGGCGCGGGGCATGATGGTCTTGATGTCGTCGGCAAATTTCTTGGTATCGCTGGCGGTCATGTTCATTTTCCAGTTGCCGGCGATGATGGTCTTGCGGTATCTGCGGTTCATAGCGATTCTTACTCCTCTTATCTATATTTCAAAAGGGTGAAAAGTTTCCCCTTTGGTGTCATTTATCCAGCAGGCAGGCCACGCCCGGCAGCTCGATGCCCTCCAGGAACTCCAGGGAAGCGCCGCCGCCGGTGGAAATGTGGGTGATCCTGTCGGCAAAGCCCATCTGCTCCACGGCTGCGGCGCTGTCGCCGCCGCCCACGATGGTGATGGCCCCGCTGTCGGCCAGGGCCTGAGCCATGGCCCGGGTGCCGGCGGCGAACTTCTCAAACTCGAACACGCCCATGGGGCCGTTCCACACCACGGTGCCTGCGCCCCGGACGGCGGCGCAGAAGGTGCGGATGGTCTCGGGGCCGATGTCCAGGCCCTCCATGTCGTCGGGGATGGCGTCGGTGGGCACCACCAGGCTGTCGGCGTCGGCGGAGAACTCCGCCGCGGCCACGGTGTCGGTGGGCAGCAGCAGCTGCACGCCCCGGTCCTTGGCCTTCTGGATCATCTGAAGGGCATAGTCCAGCTTATCCGGCTCGCACAGGCTCTTGCCGATGGAGCCGCCCTGGGCCCGGGCAAAGGTATAGGCCATGCCGCCGCCGATGATGATGGTGTCGGCCTTTTCCAGCAGGTTGTTGATGACGCCGATCTTGTCGGACACCTTGGCTCCGCCCAGCACCGCCACGAAGGGGCGCTTGGGGTTCTCCAGAGCGCCGCCCATAATCTCCAGCTCCCGGGCCACCAGCAGGCCGGACACGGCAGGCAGGAACGCCGCCACACCGGCGGTGGAGGCGTGGGCCCGGTGCACGGTGCCGAAGGCGTCGGAGACGTACAGCTCCGCCATGGAGGCAAGCTCCCGGGCAAACTCCGGGTCGTTCTTCTCCTCCCGGGGGTCAAAGCGCAGGTTCTCCAGCAGCATGATCTGGCCGCCCTGCAGGGCCGCCGCCTTGGCCTTGGCGTCCTCGCCCACGATGTCCCGGGCGAAGATGACCTCCTGGCCCAGCAGCTGGCTCAGACGCTCCGCCACCGGGCGGAGGGTCAGGCTGTCCTTCCACTGGCCCTTGGGCTTGCCCAGGTGGGAGCAGGCGATCACCGCCGCCCCCCGCTCCAGCAGATACCGGATGGTGGGAAGGCTGGCCACGATGCGCTTGTCGCTGGTGATGGCGTGGGTCTCCTTGTCCTGGGGCACGTTGAAGTCGCAGCGCAGCAGGATCTTCTTTCCTGCCACGTCCACGTCCATGATGGTTTTCTTATTGTAATTCATATCGGTCGCTCCTTTATGAAAATAATACGCGGGATCAATCGGCCATTTCGCCGCAGTGCAGCAGACCGGGGAAGCCCTGCTGGCGCAGAGCCTCATAGGTCAGCACCGCCACGGAGTTGCTGAGGTTCAGGCTCCGGGCCGGGGAAACCATAGGCAGGCGGATGCAGCGGTCATAGTGGGCCAGGCGGAACGCCTCCGGCAGGCCCGCCGTCTCTTTGCCGAAAAACAGCCAGCAGCCCTCCCGGAACCGGGCCTGGCAGTAGTCCTGGGGGGCCTTGGTGGTGGCCAGCCACAGGTCCTCCGCCGCCTCCGGGCGCCGCCGGAAGAAATCCTCCAGGTTTTCGTAGTCATACACGGACACCAGGTGCCAGTAGTCCAGTCCGGCCCGCTTCACGGCCCGGTCAGAGATGTCGAAGCCCAGAGGGCGGATCAGATGCAGGTCGCAGCCGGTGGCGGCACAGGTGCGGGCGATATTCCCGCAGTTCTGGGGAATTTCCGGCTCAACCAGAACAATATGCACCATTTTCCCGTCCCTCCCTTCGGCCTTCGTCTGACATGACCAGCCTATTGTAATGCAATTCCCTAAAGAATGCAACCGGAAATTGTGAATTTTGGGTACTTTTTCTTAAAAGTACAAAAATATGCCGGTGAATTGTAAGTGTTTTCTCATTTTGTGAACGGTTTTGCAGACCGGAAAAATTATTGCCAGAAAAAAACGCAAAAATACTGGATTTTCCCGCAGAGCATGATATAATGGAATGGATTATAGAAAGGGGGATGGTTCCCGTGAATTGTGAAATTGCGATTTTTGACCTGAAGGGTGCTCTGGCCCCCCAGGATAAGCCGCTGATGCTGCAGCCTGTCCTGTTCTGCCCGGTGCTGACCTGGGCGGCGCAGGAGCTTATGGACTGCGGCGTGCAGCGGTATTTTATCGTCTGCCCGGAGAACTGCCGCCAGGAGGTCCTGGACGACCTGCCGGGCTGTGACGTGACGTTTTTTGACGACGCGGAGGCGGCCCTTTCCGCCGCCGGCGGGGACGTGGTAATGGTCCCCGGGCCGGTGGTGCCGGTATACGGCCCGGAGGACGGACGCTGCGTGTATGCCGCAGACAGCCAGGTGCTGCTGGCCCGGCTGCGGGCGGGGACCCCCCTGACCGACTGCCCGGCGGAGGCGGCAGGCGTCCGCTCCCTGTGGAGGCCCCAGACGCTGGCCCCGGCCTTCCGGCCCTTTGACTCGGCGGCGGCGCTGGCGGCGGCCATGCCCGCTGCCCGGGAGCTGCTGATGCGCCGCATGGCGTCCAACGGCGTCACCGTGGTGGACCCCGCCGCCACCTATGTGGACCCTCGCTGCTCCGTGGCCCCGGGCGTCACCCTGCTGCCGGGGACCATCCTGCGGGGACACACCGCCGTGGACCGGGACAGCGAGATCGGTCCCAACTCCATGCTCCGGGACTGCCGGATCGGCCAGCGCACCACCGTGAATGCCTCCCAGCTCAATGACAGCACCGTGGGAAGCGACACCACCGTGGGACCCTTCACCTATGTGCGCCCGGGGTGCACCATCGGCGACCACTGCCGGGTGGGGGACTTTGTGGAGGTGAAGAACTCCGTCATCGGCGACGGCACCAAGATCAGCCACCTGACCTATGTGGGCGACAGCGACGTGGGCCAGCGGGTGAACTTCGGCTGCGGCACCGTCACCACCAACTACGACGGCCACAAAAAGTTCCGCTGCACCATCGGCGACGACGTGTTCCTGGGCTGCAACACCAACCTCATCGCGCCCGTCACCGTAGGGGACCGGGCCTATACCGCCGCCGGGTCCACCGTTACCGACGACGTGCCCGATGGGGCGCTGGCCATCGCCCGGACCCGGCAGACCAACAAGCCCGGCTGGGCCGACCGCCTGCGGGGCCTGTGGAAAAAGGACAAGTGAGTATCGGCGTCAGCCGTCTCAGATAGATCAGTACCAAGAGAGATTTTTTTGAGTAAGATAGAAAGCGAGTGTGTAAAGAAATGATTTCTCATGGCAAGGACATCAAGGTGTTCACCGGTAACTCCAATCCCGCTCTGGCAAAGGAGATCTGCCAGATCATCGGCACCAAGCTGGGCGAGTCCGAGGTAAAGACCTTCGCCGACGGCGAGGTGTCCGTCTCCCTGTACGAAACCGTCCGCGGCAGCGACGTGTTTCTCATCAACTCCACCTGCAAGCCCGTCAATGACAGCCTCATGGAGCTGCTGATCATGATCGACGCCTGCCGCCGGGCCTCTGCCGGGCGCATCACCGCCGTGATCCCCTATTTCGGCTATGCCCGCCAGGACCGCAAGGCCAAGAGCCGCGATCCCATCTCCGCCAAGCTGGTGGCCAACATGATCGTGGCCGCAGGCGCGGACCGGGTGCTGACCATGGACCTGCACGCCAGCCAGATCCAGGGCTTCTTCGACATCCCCGTGGACAACCTGCTGGGTAATCCCGTGTTTGTGGACTACTACGCCAAGAAGTTCGGCGAGCGGGCCGAGGACATGGTGGTGGTGTCCCCCGATGTGGGCTCCGTGGCCCGGGCCCGGACCTTCGCCCAGAAGCTGCACATGAGCCTGGCCATCGTAGATAAGCGCCGCCAGAAGGCCAACCAGTGCGAGGTTATGAACGTCATCGGCGACGTGGCCGGTAAGGACTGCATCCTGTTCGACGATATGGTGGATACCGCCGGTTCCCTGTGCAACGCCGCCAAGGCCATCGTGGAGGTGGGCGGCGCCAGGAACGTGTATGCCTGCGCCAGCCACGGCGTGCTGTCCGGCCCGGCTCTGGAGCGGCTGGAGAACAGCAGCATCACGGAGCTGGCCCTGCTGAACACCATTCCCGAGACCCAGGGCGCCGGGTGCAGCAAGATCAAGTATCTGTCCGTGGCTCCCATGTTCGGCGAGGCCATCGAGCGGATTTATCAGGAAATTTCCATTGCCAAGCTGTTCAACTGAGCATTTTTGTGATATAATAACCGGGCGATTTTTTCGCCCGGTTATTTTTACCGGCAGTTTTCCGATACAGGGGGATGTGACGCTATGTTTTTTCATCGCAGCGGCGGCGGGATCAGCTGGCTGCTGGTGGGCCTGGGGAATCCCGGGAACCAGTATGCCGCCACCCGGCACAACATGGGCTTTATGGCCCTGGACCGTCTGGCGGACCGGGAGGGCTTCCGCTTCAATAAGCTGCGCTTCCGGGCCTGGACCGGCCAGTGGAAGGTGGGAGACCGGCACGTGCTGGTGATGAAGCCCCAGACCTATATGAACCTGTCCGGCGAGTCCGTGGGCGAGGCGGCCCGGTTTTACAAGATCCCGGCGGACCATGTGCTGGTCATCAGCGATGACGTGTCCCTGCCTGCCGGGAAGCTGCGGATCCGGGGCGGCGGTAGCGCCGGAGGACACAACGGCCTGAAGAATATCATCCAGCACCTGGGCACCGACCGATTCCCCCGCATCAAGGTGGGCGTAGGCTCCCCCCGGCCCGGGGAGCACGACATGGTGGACTGGGTCATGGGCAAGCCCATGGGTGAGGACCGGACGGCGGTGGAGAACGCCCTGGACCGGGCAGGCGAGGCGGCCAAGGCCCTGATCACAGAGGGCATCGACCGGGCCATGAACCGGTTCAATTGATACTTTTAAGTTCTGTTACAGCTTCGGGGCGTATACTACAGTCGTATACGCCCCCGCGCGTGCTGCGGAGGAAGGGAGGTGCCCGGTGAAGGCGCTGATGAAGGAGCTGCTGCGCCTGACGGAGGTGCGGCAGCTGACAGAGGACGTAGAAAACGGCGTAAGCCCGGTGCTGATCACCGGCGTAAGCCCGGTGCACCGGGCCCAGGTGGAGGCGGCCCTGCATCTGAAGACCCGGCGGCCGCTGGTGGTGCTGTGTCCCGACGAGCGGGAGGCCCGGCGGCAGGCCGGTGACCTGCGGGTGCTCACCGGGGAGGAGCCGCTGGTGCTGCCGGCCCGGGAGCTACAGTGGCGGCCCATGGAGGCCAGCCGTCAATGGGAAAACCAGCGGCTGGCGGCCCTGTACCGCCTGGGAAGCAGCCCCGTGGTGGTGACCACCCCGGAGGCCCTGGTGCAGCGGTGCATCCCGCCCCGGGTGCTGGAGCGGACGGCCCTGACCCTGGCCGTGGGCCAGCGGTGGGACCTGGGGGACCTGACCCGGCGGCTGGCCGGAGCCGGATACACCCGGTGCGACCAGGTGGAGGGCCCGGGACAGTTCGCCCTGCGGGGCGGCATCCTGGACGTGTTCTCCCCGGGGATGGAGCAGCCGGTTCGCTGCGAATTTTTCGACGACGAGATCGACTCCCTGGGCATTTTCGACACCGCTACCCAGCGGCGGGTGGAAAACCGCCGGGAGGCCCTGCTGCTTCCGGCGGCGGAGGTGCTGCCGGCCTGGCAGGAAGGCCAGGCGGAGCAGGCGGCCCTGCGGCTGGAGGCCGCGGTGAAGCTCCTGGCCCGGAGGCAGGGCACCCAGGCCCTGCGGGAGCTGCTGACCGCCGACGCCGCCCGTCTGCGCCAGGGCATGGCCCCCAACGGCCCGGACCGGTGCCTGGCGGCGGTGTATCCGGAAAAGACCACGGCTCTGGACTATCTGCCCGAAAACGCCCTGGTATGCGTGGAGGAAAGCGGCCGGACGGCGGAGGCCCTGCGGGGCTGGCTGTGGCAGCTGAAGGAGGACGTGTCCGCCGGAATGGAGGCGGGCTTTCTGGCCGGGGAGCTGGCGGATTTTGCCGCCTCGGAGCAGGAGCTGGCGGCCCGGCTGGAAAAGCGTCCCACGGTGCAGCTGGACAGCCTCACCACCGGGCGTCAGCTGCTGGCTCCCAAGGACCTGTTACAGCTGACGGCCAAGCAGCTGTCCAGCTACGGCGGGTCCCTGGAGCTGGCCTGCACGGACCTGACCCACTATCTCACCTCCGGCTATCGGGTGATGGTGCTGTGCGGCGGCGAGGTCCGGGCCAGGAACCTTCGCCAGATGCTGGCGGACCGGAAGATCTCCGCCGCTGTGGACCTGACCGGGGAGAAGGCCCCGGAAAAGGGCGCGGTGCTCATTGCCGTGGGAGCCCTGTCCGCCGGGTGCGAATACCCGGAGGGTCGGCTGGCGGTGCTGACGGAGGGGCAGCTGACCACGCCCCTGTCCGGCCGGAGCAAAAAGCCCCGGCCCAAGCGGGACAGCAATCAGCAGAAGCTCCAGTCCTATACGGACCTGACCCCCGGGGACCTGGTGGTCCACGCCCACCACGGCATCGGCCGGTTCGTGGCCATGCTGCGCCTGCCGGTGGACGGGGTGGAGAAGGACTATATCAAGATCGCCTACGCCGGGCAGGACGTGCTGTACGTCCCGGCCACGTCCCTGGACCTGGTCAGCAAGTATATCGGCCCCGGCGAGGACAACGAGCGCACCAAGCTCAACAAGCTGGGGGGCACCGAGTGGGCCAAAACCACCCGCAAGGCCAAGGCCGCCGCCAAGGACCTGGCGGAGGGGCTGATCCGGCTGTATGCCCAGCGGCAGCGGCTGGCAGGCCACGCCTTCTCGCCGGACAGCCCCTGGCAGCAGGAGTTCGAGGACGCCTTCCCCTATACGGAGACCGACGACCAGCTCCAGGCCATCCGGGACATCAAGGCCGACATGGAGCAGCCCCGGCCCATGGACCGGCTGCTGTGCGGCGACGTGGGCTACGGCAAAACCGAGGTGGCCCTGCGGGCGGTGATGAAGTGCATCATGGACGGCAAGCAGGCCGCCATTCTGGTGCCCACCACCGTTCTGGCCCAGCAGCACTATGCCACGGCGGTGAACCGCTTCCGCTCCTTCCCGGTGAACATCGAGGTGCTGTCCCGGTTCCGGACCCCGGCCCAGGTGCGGGACATTCTGGCCCGGACCCAGGCGGGAAAGGTGGACCTGCTGATCGGCACCCACAAGCTATTGCAGAAGGACCTGAAATTTCACGACCTGGGCCTGCTGGTCATCGACGAGGAGCAGCGCTTCGGCGTGACCCACAAGGAGAAGCTCCGGGAGCGGGCCAAACAGGTGGACACCCTGACCCTGTCCGCCACCCCCATCCCCCGGACCCTGAACATGGCCCTGTCCGGCATCCGGGACATGAGCACCATCGAGGAGCCGCCCCACGACCGCCAGCCGGTGCAGACCTATGTGGTGGAGCATGAGTGGCCCGTCATCGCCGAGGCCATCCGCCGGGAGCTGAGCCGGGGCGGCCAGGTTTATTACCTGCACAACCGGGTGGAGAACATCGAGTCCACTGCCGGGCGGCTGCGCCAGTGGCTGGGGGAGGACGTGGCCATCGGCATTGCCCACGGGAAAATGGCCGAGCGGGAGCTCAGCTCCGTGATGCAGCAGATGGCCGACGGCGAAATTCAGGTGCTGGTGTGCACCACCATCATCGAAACCGGCATCGACATCCCCAACGTGAACACCCTGATCATCGAGGACGCGGACCGGCTGGGCCTGTCCCAGCTGCACCAGATCCGGGGCCGCATCGGCCGCAGCGCCCGCCGGGCCTATGCGTATCTGACCTACCGCCCCGGGAAGGTGCTGACGGAGGTGGCCTCCAAGCGGCTGTCCGCCATCCGGGAGTACGTCACCTTCGGCTCCGGCTTCCGCATCGCCATGCGGGACCTGGAGATCCGGGGGGCGGGCAATCTGCTGGGGCCGGAGCAGTCCGGCTATCTCATGAGCGTGGGCTATGATATGTATCTGAAGCTGCTGAACGACGCGGTGCTGGAGCAGCAGGGCCGGGGCCGGGACATCCGGCCCGACTGCTCGGCGGATCTGGCCACCTCGGCCCACATTCCGGAAAAATATGTGTCCTCTCCCCGGCAGCGGATGGACCTGTACCGCCGGATGGCGGCCATCCGCACCACCGAGGAGGCCTCGGACCTGGTGGACGAGCTGACGGACCGTTACGGCGACCCGCCCAAGGCGGTGATGGCCCTGCTGGACGTGGCCCTGCTGCGGGCCGCGGCGGCGGAGGTGTTCATCACCGATATCACCCAGAAGGCCGGTGTGGTGGCCTTCACCTTTGACAGCCGGGTGGATGTGCCCAGCCTCATGGCCGTGTGCACCATGCCGGGCTATCGCAGCCGCCTGCGGCTGTCCGCCGGAGAGCCGCCCCGGCTGCAGCTGCACCTCTCCCCGGGGGAGGACGCCCTGGCCGCCGCCGGGAAGCTGACGGAGGAGCTGCGGCTGAAAAAAGAAGAACTGGGCAAAGCCCATGAAGGAGGAGCAACATGAAAAAATCCCTGATCCGTCTGGCCGCCTCGGTGGTCCTGTCCGTGGCGCTGGTGGCGGCGATCTCCGCCAGCGGGATCCTTACCAACGGCCACCGCAGCGACGGCCTGTTTTACCAGGCCTCCGGCATCCGGCCGGACGCGGAGCTGCTGACCGTCAACGGCGAGACCATCGACGCCGAGGAGTATCTGTACTGGGTGGCCTACGACTGCGAGTATCTGTCGGCCAACGTGTCGGACCTGGACTTTGACGCGGAGCTGTCCGACGGCATGACCTACGGGGCCTATGCCAGGCAGGACGCCCTGGAGACGGTGAAGCTGTACGCCGTGATCCGCCAGTGGGCCAGGCAGGGGAACGTGACCCTGACCGACTCCGACCGGGAGGCCCTGGAAAAGCAGCGCCAGCAGTATATCAACTACTACGGCAGCGAGGAGGCCTATCTCAAGCAGATCCAGGGCATGGGCGTTTCGGAGACCATGTTCGACAGCATCAACCAGGGGTACTATCTGTACGCCGGGGTGCGCCAGGCCTTCTGCACCGAAGGAAGCGCCCTGTATCCCGCCCAGGAGGACATCGACGCCCTGGCCAAGGACAGCGGCTACGCCACCTGTCTGCTGCTGTACTGGCCCCTGGACGGCAAGGACGACGACAACACCCGCCTGGCGGCGGAGAGCTTCGCCCAGCAGCTGCGGGATTCCCAGGACGTTGCCGCCACCTATCTGGACCTAGCGGCCCAGCTGGGCATGGAGAACGTGACGGAGGAGGGAGTCACCGCCTCCGCCGGGGACATGGGCGAGACCCTGGCCGCCGCCGTGGCGGCCCTGGAGCCGGGCCAGGTCAGCGGCGTCATCGAGACCGATAACGCCCTGTATGTGGCGGTGGGCCGGGAGCTGAACCAGTCCGCCGTGGTGAACGCCCTGTTCGAGGCCCGGATCAAGGACGCCGTGGCAAACGCCCAGGTGGACTACAACACCCGTCTGTATAACAAGCTCGACGTGGGCGGCTTCTATACCAAGCTCCAGGAGGCCCGTTCGGCCTTGTCATAAAATTAACCAGCTTGTTAATTTTTAGTCAAACCACCAAAGAAATCCGGTCAAATCCTGTTCAGTTCCACGATTTTTGCGATTCGAAGCATTTTGGAGTTGACTATTCGCCCCAAAATGACTACGATATAGGTACAGAGTAGAACCCTAAAACAAAATGTAGGAGGAAAATTCCATCATGAAAGATCTGTATGTCGTCAATTGCTGCCGTACCGCTATCGGCTCCTTCGGCGGTTCCCTGAAGAACACCCCCGCCGCCGAGATGGGCGCCGTGGTGGTGAAGGAGGCCCTCAAGCGTGCCAATATCGCCCCCGAAAACGTGGATGAGGTCATGTTCGGCTGCATCCTGACCGCCGCCCAGGGCCAGAACGTCGCCCGCCAGGTGGCCATCAAGGCCGGTATCCCCTACTCCGTTCCCGCTTACACCGTGGGCATGGTCTGCGGCTCCGGCATGAAGTCCGTCATCGAGGGCGCCCGCTCCATCCTGGCCGGCGATTCCGACGTGGTGGTCTGCGGCGGTACCGAGAACATGAGCGCCGCTCCCTTCGCCTCCCTGGACGCCCGCTGGGGCGCTCGCATGGGCGACAAGAAGCTGGTGGACACCATGATCAAGGACGGTCTGTGGGACGCTTATAACAACTATCACATGGGCACCACCGCCGAGAACATCAACGACATCTGGGGCATCACCCGCGAGGAGCAGGACGCCTTCGCCGCCGCCTCCCAGCAGAAGACCGAGGCCGCCCAGAAGGCCGGCCGCTTCGACGACGAGATCGTCCCCGTGATGGTCAAGGTCAAGAAGGAAATGGTCCCCTTCGCCAAGGATGAGTATCCCAAGGCCGGCGTCACCAAGGAAGGCATCGCCAAGCTGCGCGGCGCTTTCCCCGTGGGCCCCGAGTCCCCCAATCCCGTGGTTGTGAACACCTTTGAGCCCACCGGCATTCAGGACGCCGAGGATAAGGGCACGCCCCGCGTGACCGCCGCCAACGCCTCCGGTATCAATGACGGTGCTGCCGCTATCGTGCTGGCCTCCGGCGAGGCTGTTGAGAAGTACGGCCTGAAGCCCATGGTCAAGCTGATCGGCTGGGGCCAGGGCGGTGTTGATCCCAAGATCATGGGCGTTGGCCCCGTTGTGGCTTCCCGCGCTGCTATGGCTAAGGCTGGCGTGTCCATCGAGGACATCGATCTGGTCGAGGCTAACGAGGCTTTCGCTGCTCAGTCCATCGCTGTGGCCCGCGAGCTGCACTTCGACATGAGCAAGGTCAACGTCAACGGCGGCGCCA
>ENA-UAPA01000005-UAPA01000005.1-human-gut-metagenome-genome-assembly--contig:-NODE-5-length-89294-cov-7.997927_pt1 | contig 89294 bp, 81 predicted proteins | sample MGYA00243476_ERZ654569 | MGnify/ENA primary metagenome ERZ654569 (study PRJEB26926, sample SAMN06164726) | human gut metagenome | biome: ENVO:00009003; feature: ENVO:2100002; material: ENVO:00002003... | reverse complement strand
TGGAGACGCTGTTAGATGATGTTTCCGATGCGGCCTATGACAAGGCGGTGGAGGTGGTGACCGATACCGTCCGGCAGGAGACACACAAGGAAGATATTCGTCTGGTGGAAGAATCGAAAAAATGGGTGCTTTCGCCGGAGCGCAAGGCCCCGAAGAAGGAGCGTGACTACGCTGCCGCCCGTCTGGATGGAGTGATTACCAAAATCAAACGGGTCATGCAGAACGCCCTGGCAAAAATCCAGAAAACTCTCATGCAGCCGGAGGTCAAGAAGGCCGGTAAGGAGCAGATTAAGGAGAAGGCCAGAGAATCCATCCGGGAGAAGCTGGCGAAAGGCAGGCTGAACGCTGACCGAGATAACCGGGAACGCTGGGAACGTGAGGGGCGGATTGCTCCGAAAAAGAAACACGATATGGAGTTATGAGGCACCTGATTTTCTGCGGAAACGGGTGCTTTTTTCTCTGCCTGGAGGTGAGAAAATCGAATATATTTGAAGCGGTGAAGGAGTCTGTCACCACAAGGCAGGCTGCGGAATATTACGGGGTGCAGGTTGGCAGGAATGGCATGGCCTGCTGTCCCTTCCATGATGACAAACATCCCAGTATGAAGATTGACCATCGGTTCCACTGCTTTGGCTGTCAGGCAGATGGGGATGTGATTGATTTTACCGCCCGTCTGTTTAGTCTGAGCAGTAAGGAGGCGGCGCTGAAGCTGGCGGAGGATTTCTCTGTCCACTATGACGCCAAAGGCCATGACCCGCCCCGCAGGAGGCCGGTCAAGCGAAAAATCAGCGAGGAACTGCGTTACCGGCAGGCGGAGCAGAAATGTTTCCGGGTGCTGTGCAATTACCTGCATCTGCTGGAACGCTGGGAGAAGGAATACGCCCCGCAGACGCCGGATGAAGCGTGGAATCCGCTGTTCGTGGAGGCCCTGCAAAAGAAACCGTACACGGAATATCTGCTGGATATTCTCTTGTCCGGCAGCATGGAGGAACGTGCTTCCGTGGTCGCTGAGTATGGAAAAGAGGTGAGGAAGATTGAGCAGCGAATATCAGAGTTTACCGCTAGCCACCCGGCAGGCCGCCATGAGCGCAGCCGAAGCCTTAGCGCCGGAGCGGAGCGTTGATGAGGTGCGGGAAAGCCTGTCCGTCACCGAGAAGGGCCAGCCCGCCAACACCATCGGCAACTGCCGGACGGTGTTCTGCCATGACCCTCTCCTGCGTGGGGCGATCCGCCTGAACCTTTTGACTGACCGGGTGGACATTGTACAGGATTTAGGCTGGCGCAGGAATACCAGTGCCCTGACGGATACGGACGTGAAATATCTGCTTCTCTATTTTGAGCAGACCTATGGCCTGACCAGTGAGAAAAAGATGACGGCGGCGCTCTCCATCGTGGCGAATGAGAACTGCTACCATCCCATACAGGACGTGCTAAACGGCCTTGTCTGGGACGGGACGCCCCGCATCCGCTCCTGTCTCCATCATTTCTTAGGTGCGGACGAGAGCGACTATGTGGAGGAAATGCTGAAACACTTTTTGCTGGGGGCTATCCGGCGGGTATTCCGCCCCGGCTCCAAATATGAGGAAATGCTCTGTCTGGTGGGCGGTCAGGGGGCTGGCAAGTCCAGCTTCTTCCGCTTGCTGGCGATCCGGGACGAGTGGTTCAGTGACGACCTGAAAAAACTGGACGATGACAGGGTGTATCTGAAGCTGCAAGGACACTGGATTATCGAAATGTCGGAGATGCTGGCTACCAGCAGCGCCAAAAGCATTGAAGAAATCCGCTCCTTTATCAGCCGCCAGAAGGAAACCTACCGGACGCCCTACGAGGCCCAGCCCAAAGACCGGCTGCGGCAGTGTGTGTTCGGCGGTTCGTCCAACACACTGGACTTCCTGCCCCTTGACCGGGCCGGAAATCGGCGCTTTTTGCCGATCATGATTTACCCGGAGAATGCAGAGGTTCACATTTTGGAGGACGAGGACGCCTCCAGAGCCTATCTTTTACAGGTCTGGGCGGAGGCCATGACGATTTACCGCAGCGGCCACTACTCTATGAAGTTCAGCAAGTCCATCCAGCGCCAGCTGGTGGAGGTGCAGAAGGATTTCATGCCGGAGGACACCGAGGCCGGACAGATACAGGGCTTTCTGGAACACTACACCGGCAGCATGGTCTGCTCCAAACAGCTGTTCAAGGAGGCGCTGGGCCACACCTACGATGAGCCGAAGCGGTGGCAGCTGCACAATATCAACGAGATCATGAACACGGTGGTGACGGGCTGGAAACCATTCTCCAATCCCCGGATGTTCACCGGATATGGCAGGCAGAGGGGCTGGGAACGGGACGTTTCCGGCAACGAACTGCCCGGCAACGAAGATGGATTTGTGGAGCTGACCGAGGAAGAATGCTGCCAGCTGGAACTGCCGAAGGAGTGGATCGCATAAAATTAGCGGTCTGTTGCCGGGATGGTTGCCACTTGGTTGCCGGGTTTGTTGCCGGGGATTCTCCGGTCTGGATACGGAAAAAGCCTGTAAATAAGGTATTTTCTAATATCTATCTCTATCTCCGGCAACGAAAACAACGAGATTTTTCAAGAAAATTGATAAAGTAAGATTTGCAGGTCAGACGGTAGTTTACAGGTTTTCAGAGGTTCGTTGCCGGACTTCGTTGCCAGTGCTGCCGTCTGGCCTGCTACTCTATGGAGGTAGCCTATGGAAAAAAGCAAACAGCAGAAAAATAAAGTCCGTTTTGTGGTGGTGCGGGAGTTCTCCGGGGAGAAGTCCATGCGGGAAGCCTTTGAGCAGCTGATTGAGCGTCAGACCTGCGAACACTTCGAGGAATGGCGTCAGCAGCGGGAAATGGCCGAAAACGCTGCGTAAAAACGGTTGATTCAGGGGCAGGGACATGGTACTATAATGGTATCGTGTCCCTGTTCATAGAAGGAGAACGCTATGAGCAGGAAAAAACAAGTCTATGAGAAAATCACCGCTCTCTACTGCCGCATCTCTCTGGATGACGGCGGCGACAACGAGAGTATGAGCATCAGCAACCAGAAAATCATGCTTCGGGACTTTGCTGAAAAGCATGGAATGTTCCAGTATGAATATTATGTGGATGACGGCTATACGGGCCGCAATTTCAACCGCCCTGCCTTCCAGCGCATGATCGCTGACATTGAGGCGGGGAAGATCGGCTGCGTCATCACCAAAGACCTATCCAGGCTTGGTAGGAACTATATTGAAGCTGGCAGCTATATCGAAATCTTTTTCCCCAAACACAATGTACGCTATATCGCCATCACGGACGGCGTGGACAGCCTGACCCGTCAGGAGATGGACATTACGCCCTTTAAGAATATCCTGAACGATATGTACAGCCGGGATATTTCTAAAAAGGTGCTGGCAGGCATCACCACCCGCTCCCGGCAGGGGAAGTTCTGCGGAGGGACGCCGCCCTTCGGCCTGATGCGTGACCCGGAGGACAAGGGGCATCTCATCATTGACCCTGAGACAGCGCCAATCATCCGCAAAATCTATGACTATGCCCTTGACGGGCTGGGCTGCATGAGGATTTCCAAACGTCTGATGGAAGAAAAAATCCCAATCACCCATGTCAAAGCCAACACGGAGTTTGACGCCAACTATTATTTCTGGGGCGGAGCCAGAATCAGTCACATCCTGAGAAATCCATTCTATAAGGGCGCACATTTGGTCTTTCGGACGCATCAGAAAGGCATCCGCTCCAACACCTATGACATTATTCCCCGTGACCAGTGGGAAGTGATCGAGGGCTGCCATGAGGCCATTGTGACGCCGGAGGAATGGGAACAGGTGCAGGAACTCATTGACCGCAGGCCGACCATTCAGGGGAATTCCTGCCCCTTTTATAATCTGTTCCACGGTCTGGTCTACTGCGCCACCTGCGGGAAGTCCATGCAGGTGCGGTATGAGAAAGTGGGCCGAACCGGGAAGAACCGCTTCACCGGCGAAATGCGGGAGCCGATTGACAAGGCGTACTATATCTGCCAGACCTACAACCGCATGGGCTGCAAGGTCTGTTCCAGCCACAAGATCGAGGCCAGGGATTTATACAATCTGGTGCTGAAAGACATTCAGGAACTGGCGGCGCAGGCTATGAAGGATGCCGATGCGTTCTACCAGCGGCTCAGCCGCCGGATGGAGCACCGGTATCTGGTGGACGCCTCCCAGACAGAAAAGGAACGCCTGCGGCTGGAAGCCCGAAATCAGGAAATTGACGGGATGTTCCTGAGCCTGTACACCGATAAGGCCAAAGGCATCCTGACCGAGCAGCGGTTTGTGAAGCTGACGGCGGCGCTGGAACAGGAGCAGGAATCCAACCAGAAACGCCTGCATGACCTGGCAATGATGCAAGGTCGTGCCGATGCGCAAGAAAGCGAAGTCCGCACTTTTATCAAGGAAATCCGGCGCTATGCCGCCATCGAGGAACTGGACGAGGCGGTGCTGAACCGGCTCATTAGCCGGATTCTGATTGGAGAAATCAAGAAGATTGATGGTCAGAGGACACAGGAGGTTAAGATTATTTACAATTTTGTTGGGGAAATGTCAAGGTAGAATTTAGACGCTAAATACTTTTAATTTATATCAAAAGTGATACAACAATTTTCTTTTAATGCTATCAGGCAATAAAGTTATTCCTTTGGCCAGAGTAAAAGGGATAACTTTATTTTGCTAAAGCATACTAAAAAGGGCGCGTTGCAGAAAATTATCCGCAACACGCCCTCTTCTATAAGTCCTTATGTCAAAATCAAATTATTGGTAATCTTGAATATTGGGATAAGCGGCACCGTTATTATGCGCGTAAGCTGCTTCAAAGTAGTCGAGGCTTTCAAAAGTAATGCCCTGATAGTTTCCGACATTCAACACATCAAAAGTTAGATTCAGAACATCACCAGCGGAATATTGGTCAAGAAGATTTCCTGCAAATTTCCATCCTATGTTTTCCTCATAAGTATCCTCGGTAAAATAAAATGTAGTCGCATCCTCAGTCGCATCATAACTAATGTCAATAATTATATCAGAGAAATGAACTTGATCTCCAGCATTAAAGTCTTTGAGATAATCTACAGTTTTTCCATCAGCAGGATTAATAAATTGAGCATTAAGTTGTGTCATATCAACAACCTCTGGAGGAAGAGAATTAAGTCTGTAAGATTCTGCAACAGAGAATTGATAAACTCTGTTATTATCCCCAAAGTAAAATCCATCTTCCGTCATAGGAACACTTGAACGAGCATTGGCATTGTAATAATGGGCATAATACAACTGCCATTTGTATGTCTCAGTTGAAACAAACTGTGCTTTCCATGTACCAGAACTGTCTCCTGCTTTCTTTGTATAAAACATATACTGATTTGTACCAGTAGTTGCTTGACTTACCGTATCACCAGAGGCATCTGACAAGATGAGTGCAATCTGTGTAAAAATATCGACAAAGATAATCCTATGTCCATGCATACGGATAGAACCAACGCTGTTATCTACTTCTGGACGAAAATAAACCTCAGGCCCCATATCACCCGTGTTATATTCTATGCTAGGTGAAACAAGATAGGCCCAACTACTATCCTTTTCACTCTGTCCATCGAGATCGATAAGCTTTTCCACATAATCTGAAAGGATAATCCAGCCAATCTTCCACCAATTCACTTTGCTTGCTTCAGCAGAAGAACTGATATTCTCGTTGTCGGCATAAGCAAAAGTAGTGTTAGAAAAACTTATGCACATAACCAAGGAAAGAGTAAGTGCAACAATCTTACGTGTTAGCTTTTTCATTAAAAGCCCCCCTTCTCTTATAAAACCAAAACAATAATGCAAATGATGGATGCAATAAAAAAGAATACTCCAGCAACCCGCATCAAACCAAGATATAAATCTGTAGGTTCACCGCCTTTTACAGAAAAGAAGTGTTCAATTTTCCATAAAAGTTCCGGCTTAAAAATCATAAAAAAACTTAATAGAAGCAAAAGGATAAGCCATATGTTATCTATGTATAACACTTCCTTTCTGCTAATACTGAAAATTCAAATAAAAAAGCGCATAAGTAGACAAATAATCATGCCTAACTTATGCGCAAATAGAAACAATTTTAATTCTAAGCCTCCAAAGCTGGCAGCGTCGGTAAAAATGCTCCATTATTAAGTTAGGCAACTTAACCTTAAAACAAATCATCGGTCTTACCTCCCAACAATATAAATTTCGACTTTTCACTTTTATTTTATCACCTAAAGCAGAACTTGTCAATGAATTTGTCTAAAATAAGTCGATTTTCTTTTTTGATTATGTGCATTTTTAACTAATAGAAAGAAAGTTGTATTGAGGGCGATTGGTGTTCCTTATTCCATATGTCGGAACTGTATGAAGTGAAAATAGTTTATCCGTTGAAGAGTCACTCCACAGGTTATGCTTGATTCTTTCAAAGTTATGTTTCTATAATATGCATCCGTACTGTCATATTATAATTCACATTATTGGATAATATAAATTGACAAGTATAAGATAAACAGACAAGGAGTCGCTGCCACCCGTAAAACGGGTGGCTCGGGACGCAGGCTTTAAGCCCACTCTACTTGGCCGCGCCTCAAGGCGCTAGCTTTCTCTTTTAGGCTATACTAAAGTTTTTATTTCCCTGGTACAACCGGGGATTTTTTTGCTTCAAGCCGCCAATTAGAACGGCAGCCACAAAGATTTTTCTTTGCGGCTGCCGTTTTCTTGAATTCATCACTTGACAATGTGGCAAAGAGCTTATGACACCGGACGAGGTGCGGCGCTTGGATAATAAAAATGCAATCGTTCTGATCCGCGGCGAGAAACCGGTCATTGACGAGAAGTACGACATTCTGAAGCACCCCAACATCCACCGCACGGAGGACGGCGGTGCGCCGCCGTATCTTCACACGCCGCTGCGTGCGTTCGCGGCGGACGACATATCCTTTTGCATTTCTGACCTTAACGATATTGAAATTATGGAGGAATCTATATGATGAAACAAGCTCTTTCCCCGCGGCGTAAGGAACGCCGCATCATGGCAGTCTGGACAAGCCTTGTACTGACGACGGCGCTGTTTACGACCTCGGCATTTGCCGCCGATTCTGACCCGCTGACCATCGTAAATAACCTGTCCGACTTCATTTTTTCCTGCATCAAGGCCATTGGCATTATCATCCTCGGCTGGGGTGTTGTGCAGCTCGGTATGTCCGTGCAGTCGCACGACGCGACGCAGAGAACGCAAGGCGTTCTCTGCCTGTTCGGCGGTCTGCTGATTGCGTTTGCAAAGGAAATTCTGACGGCCATCGGTGTGGTGTAAGCAAAAGAAATGCGCCCCGACTTGGGACGCATTTCAGTTAAACTATACTTTCTTATATGCAGTGATCTTCTTCCAGTTTTCCGGAAATCCCATAAGCCGAAGCAAATCCGTACCGGCTAACTGACGATTTTCACGATCCGCCTTATCAATCAGCTTAGCTAACTGCGCTTTATACGTCAGGAAGTCTTTGTTGGGCAGCAGGTAGCGGAAAGACAATACCAGCGCAAAATAATCATGCTTGCCATATATGTACTGCTGACCATTCTGCGGAATCTGCATCTTTTTATGGAGCGGTAAGTCCGAAATGTCATTCTTTGTGTTGTAGGAGAAAAGACGTTCATTGTGCGCGCAGACATTGCGAAACTTTGTCAGCACCTCCAGCATGGAACCTAACTGCTTTTCCCGAACGCCCACAAATTCCTTACTGATTGCAGCTTGGATTTTAGACTGAGAAAGGGCGTACATCTTGGATAGTGTTCCAAACGTCAGTGCATTGATAAGTACCCATAACGGCACATTCCCATGCACCTGTTTATGATGCTCAATATACGGATAGTCTGTTGTATGCGAAAGAAACGGCTGCAAATGCCGCGTAATCAACTTTTGAACCTCGCGCGGGTTTATACGCCCCATGAGATTATAGTTATTTGCGTCCAGATAGCTGTTCTGACTTTCTCCAAACTGACTGCAAAACGCATACGAATACGCAGAACGGATGTGTCGCTCCACTTGCAGCAAATAGCGCAGCGTGAGTTCCCGAAGCTGTTCATCGAAACGATAGAGCGCAACAATGTCATCCAGTGTTGTTCCGTCGCGGTAATCTTTTGTCGTGGGATTTTTGAACAAGTCCTTGTAGCCGGAAATCAGCGCAAAATATCCATAATGGTGCAGTGTGATGATTGCTGCGGCTTCATCCTCAATCGTCAGGTTCTTATCTTTCAGCTTTTGAAGCTGCTGGGGATATGTCAGAAACGGTTTCGGCATTTGTATCATCCTCTCAGGTGTGAAAAAGGGAGCCCCCGCAGGGACTCCCCCGGTTGCAGGCCCCGCGAGCATCTGCAACTCGATCACTACGGTAAGTATAACGCAAGATTTCGTATCTGTCAACCAGAGAACAGACAACAAAATTACGTTTACTCGCCCTAGCATTATGAAGTATAGTCGTTTCATTATAAAATATGCGTAGAAATGGAGATGAAATCATGTGAGTGATAATTGGGTCGTATCGACCCTTGAAGATGCTTTAAGCAACTGGAATGACAAGCTGGCTGAAATTTGGTCGCTCGTGTCACAAACGCCGGAGAGCTTTCGCGGCGGCGAGATATGGACGGTCATTGTCAGCATTCACAACGCACTGGTGGGCTTTGGGTATGGGTTGCTGGTGTTATTTTTTGCAATGGGTGTGTTCCGCTCGGCGGTCAGTTTTCGGGAGCTGCAACGACCGGAATTTGCCCTACGGCATTTTATCCGGTTTCTGCTGGCAAAAGTGGCGGTCGGCTCGTCGCTGGAGTTGATAACTGCCATCTATAAAATCTGCGGCGGCGTGGTCAGTACCGTCATGGGCGGTATTGGCTCTGCAATTTCCACAACAGCGACGCTGCCAGACAAGATTGTGGAAGCCATTGAGGACGTAAGTTTTCTGGAATCCATTCCGCTCTGGCTGGTGTCGCTGCTTGGTAGCCTATTGATAACTGTCCTGTCCTTTGTGCTGATCCTGACCGTCTATGGCCGCTTTTTCAAAATTTTCATTTACACAGCCATTGCGCCGCTGCCTTTGGCATCATTCGCGGGAGAAGCTACGTCCAGAACCGGACAAACATTTTTGAAAAGCTACGTCGGCGTGTGCATGGAGGGTGCGGTCATTGTGCTGTCCTGCGTGATCTACTCGGCGTTTTTATCCGGCGGCAGTACGGCGCTGGACGAATCGCTGCCCGCTGTCACAATGGTCTGGCAGTACATCGGACAGCTTATGTTCAATATGCTGGTGCTGACCGGGCTTGTCAAAGGGTCTGACCGGTTGGTGCATGAAATGCTTGGCGCATAAAAGAATTGCGTCCCGACTTGGGACGCAATTCTTTATATTCGTTCACAGAAATTCAAGCGTTCTGGATTCGCCCGGCTTCAGGTCCTTTGTGTAGTGATGAAGAAACTCTGCCATAATCTGTTCCTCCCGCTTTTGCCGGATGAAGCGCACAATCCAGTACAGAAGGAAGAACAGCACACAGCCGACAAAGATCAAAATGCAGGCTGTTCGGTGCGCCGTCGCCCAGCGCGGCCAGAACAGCTTTGTAGCTACAAAGTAGCAGCCGAGCGGAAACAAGCGTAATTTCCAGAGGATACGAACGACAATCGGCAGACTGAGAATCACAAGGGAAACGATTAGAAGCTGGTGTCCAATGGTACGGAACAGAGGTAATGCAGAAGCCATAGTATTTTCTCCTTTTATAAATATTTTCCACACTAATATTATCTCATATTCCGTTTTTCTTGTCAAATTTTCAACAATTTAGGGGTGATTATCATAGAAGTCAAAATTCCCAAAGAAATCCGTGCGCACCGGGAAACCATCTTTTTCGGCCTGTCTGCGCGGCAGTTTATTTGTGCGGTGCTGGCCGTCGGTCTGGCGGCCGGCATCTATCTCGGCTTGGGCGGTATTATCGGCAAGGAGGCCGCAAGCTGGCTCTGCCTGCTGGTGGCCGCACCGGTTGCGATTGCAGGATTTTTTCATTACAACGGCATGACCCTAGAGCAATTTTTGTGGGCGTTTGTGAAATCCGAAATTCTGTGCGCAGGTCCGCGCCGTTTTGATTCCGTGAATCTGCATGAAGAACTGTTTTCTGATGTGGAGGGCTTACAGGAATGATGAAATCATTGTTGGCTGCGAATCGCAGCGAGAAAGATTCTTTCCGTATCCCGCACAGCGTCCAGCAATCCATTCCCATCCGCCGCATCTTCACAGATGGCATCTGGCAGGTCGGGCAGAAGTACAGTAAAACATGGCGTATTTCGGATATAAATTACGCTGCATCGTCGCTGGACGACCGACGCAGCATCTTCCGTTCGTATGGCGCGGTACTGAACAGTCTGCCGACCGATGCAACCGCGAAAATCACGATCATCAACCGAAGATTAAACCCGGTCGATTTCCAACGCACGATGCTCATGCCGGAGTGTAACGACGGCCTTGATTATTACCGCGGCGAATACAACCAGATCATTCTGGACAAGGCTGCCGAAAGCAACAATCTTGTGCAGGAAAAGTATATTACGCTGTCCATCGGCTTACGGAAGATCGAGCAGACCCGCGCGTATTTCAGGCGCGTCGATACAAACCTGTCTGCCAGTTTCGGACGGCTGGATTCTGGGGCTTATGCGATCTCCTGCGCCGACCGGCTGCGGCTCCTGCATGACTTTTTCCGCCCCGGCGAAGAAGCGTCGTTCCGGTTTGATCTGTCTGCGAACATCAAGCGCGGCATCGACTTCCGCGACCTGATCTGCCCAGACGGACTGCAATTCCGCGCCGGGTATTTTGAAATGGGCGGCAAGTTTGGGCGCGTGCTTTTTATGCGCGACTACGCATCTTTTATCAGCGACGAAATGATAAAAGACCTGTCTGATTTTTCCCGAAATCTGCTGCTGTCCATTGATATTCTGCCTATCCCCACCGAAGAAGCCGTTCGGGAGGTGCAGTCCAGAATCCTCGGCGTGGAAACGGACATTACGCGCTGGCAGCAAAGGCAGAACCGGCAGAACAATTTCACCGCGACGGTTCCCTATGATTTGGAGCAAATGCGCACCGAATCGAAAGACCTGTTGGAAGATCTGACTGCCCGCGATCAGCGGCTCATATTTGCCTGCGTCACGCTCGTTCATATCGCGGACAGTTTGGAGCAGCTTGATGCAGATACACAGACCTTACAGTCTATTGCGCAAGAGAAATTATGTGGGTTTTCCGTCTTGCGCTACCAACAGGAGGACGGTCTAAATACGGTTCTCCCGTATGGTCTGCGGCGAATCCACGCACTACGGACGCTGACCACAGAGAGCTGCGCTGTCCTTATGCCATTCCGGGCGCAGGAAATTCAGGACCCCGGCGGTTTGTATTATGGCGTCAACGCTATTTCTAAGAATCTCTTGATCTGTGACCGCAAACGGCTCATTTCTCCCCATGCGTTCTATCTCGGTGTGTCCGGTTCGGGCAAATCCGTAGCGATGAAGAACACGATTGCCAACGTCGCGCTGTCCACCAACGACGACATTATCATCATCGACGCAGAACGTGAATATGCACCTATCGCGCGGGCACTGGGCGGCGAAGTCATTGAAATCTCCCCAAACAGCCAGCACCACATCAATCCGTTGGATTTACAAGATGGCTATGAGGACGGCGAAAACCCGATTGCCATGAAATCTGAACTCATAACCAGCATCTTGGAGCAGCAAATGGGCGCTGGCTTGCTGACCGGCAGCCAGAAATCCATTATCGACCGATGCACGGCCAATGTCTACCAGAACTATTTCCACGCAAAAGGTGCGCTGCCTATGCCGCTCCTGTCCGATTGGCGTGCAGAGGTGCTAAAGCAGCCAGACCCCGAAGCGCGGGAAATTGCCCTTGCTGCCGAGCTTATTACAGAGGGCAGCTTAAATGTGTTTGCGCACCCGACAAACGTAGATATTAACAACCGGATTGTCGTGCTTGACCTTTACGAGATGGGTGAACAGCTCCGTCCCACCGCCCTTGTTGTCGCGCTTGAAGCCATTCAAAACCGCGTCATGGAGAATCGCAAGCGTGGCAAATACACCTGGGTGTTCCTCGACGAAGTGTATTTATACTTCAAGTACAAGTATTCTGGCGAAATTCTTTACAGGGCATGGAAGCGGTTCCGTAAATACGGCGCAGCGCTGACGGCTGCATCGCAGAACGTGGAGGAATGTCTGAAATCCGAAACTGCGCGTCTGATGTTTGCCAATTCGGAATTTCTGCTGCTGTTCAATCAGGCAGCAACAGATCGAGCAGAGCTATCGAAGCTCCTGCATATCTCCGATACCCAGCTCAGTTACATCACGAACGCCGAAGCCGGTCACGGTCTGCTGCGCATGGGCGGCTCCATTGTGCCTTTCGTCAATACCATTCCGAGGGATACTGAGCTATATAAGTTAATGACAACGACGCCGGGTGAAAGCCAGTAATCTGTCCCAACTTGGGACGCAAAAAATCCCATTATGAGTTCCATTAGGAAAGAGGAACTCTTGGTGGGATTAAAATTCGTATCAATAAAAAACGTGTCCCAACTTGGGACAGAATATGGAGGTGACTATTATTCCAGACATTCGAGAACGAAACGACCGCCCGAAAGACAAGCCGCCGAAACATCAAGCTGCATCCACTGTGAAGCGACAGATGGTACAGAAATTTGTAAAAGAATTGGGCGACAGCGCGAAGCCGCCTGACCGCTCGGATAGCGCAGAACGCACGGCGACCGAACAGGTAGAAACGGCTGCCCGTGAAATTGTCCACGAAGCTGTTCAACTGCCGCGTCGTGCAATCCAGTATTCTACCCGCAGAAGATCAGAAGATTCTTCTGCGAGCGTGCAGCCGGAGCGGTCCGACCAGCCGCGCCATGCGCCGGAATTACCGCGAGAACGAACAGACGCGCCGCGTACCCGGCCAAATGCAACGCCGCCGCAGAGCACATCGATACCCGCACCACAGGAGCAGGCCCGCCGCGCCTATGTTCAGCAAACCGCAAAAACGGCTACGCCAGCGCCGCCGATCACGTCGGAGCAGCCGCAGCATACCACAGTGACCGTGCCATCGGCAGAAAATGCACCGCGTCAGCGCACGGACGATGTGCGCACCCGGCCAGAACCGCAACGGTCACAGAGCGCACCGCCACCAGCGCCGCAGGAGCAGGCCAGACGTGCCTATGTCCAGCAAACCGCAAAGGCGTCCACCACAACAAAAGCGCCGGAACGCTCGACAATTCCCGACACCACGCCGATTGAAAAACAGCCGCACCAACGCATGGAGGATGTACGCATACGGCCAGAATTGACGCAGCGGCAGCACAAGCCAGAATTTCAACCACAAGAGCAAGGCCGCCGTGCCTATGTCCAACGTGCAAAGAAATCCCGCGCAAAAAAACGTCTGCGCGGGATCATCTTCATATAGGACAGCCGGAAATCCGGCTTGCGGACGATATGCCGCAGAGCGCACTGCCGACAATCCGCGAAAAGCCAGACATACCTGAAAACCGTGGTCAGGTGCAATCCGAAGCCGCACCAGCAAAGCCATCCGCTGTTCGTCATGTAAAGCAGTCGGGAGCGTGGACACCGCGCAAAGAAGCGACGCCGACCATGCGCGGTAAGGAGCAGTCTGTTCGTGAGCGGCCAGCGGTCACACCGGCACATGATCTACCGCCCATGCCGCAGGTGCAGGCCCGGCAAGCCTTTGTGGAAAAACAAGCGCAGCTCTCTCAAAATCTATCTATCGAATCCATCTATCCATCCACCCCGTCCGCCCCCGTTCCACCGCAGCCGCCTGTTTCGGATGCACCCACGATCACGCCGAAGTGCCAGCCGGTCACGGCTGGCAGCAAACCGCCCCCACCTGTCCAGCCGTCAGCACTGGCACAAACTCCATCAGCGGAGCAGCCGCCCACCATCCGCGAGAAACCGAAGCCAAACGCCGCACCGAGGGAACGGCCCCAGCGCGGCGTTTCTATTCGTACAAGGGATACGGAACAAATCAGCGCACCAAAGGCAGCGCCGAAAACGTCTGTATCAAAAATTGATACAAAGCGTGCGCGGAAAGCGGCAACGCAGGATGCACAGCGGAAAATGTTCCAAAAGAGCAATAAGCGTTCTGCCAGAGCAGCAGTCGCAGCCGCGAAAAAGCTGGCTGAAGCCGCGGCAAAAGCCGTCAAGGAGCTGATAAGCGCCCTTGCCAGTCTGGGCGGCGGCACGGCGCTTTTCATCGTGTTTTCCATCGTCATTGTCGCGGGTGCGTTCCTTGCATCGCCGTTAGGGATTTTATTTGCGGACGAGCAGGAAAGCGATGATACTGTTCCGCTGGCGACGGCCATCGCGGAAATTCAGGGTGAATATCATGCCGAGCTGGAGCGCCTGCAAAACGGCGATTTTGCATCCGTCCAGATTGTCGGTCAGGCTCCGGACTGGCGCGAGGTCGTTGCCGTATTCGCGTCCAAAACAGCGGGCGCAGAGGACGGCGTGGACGTGTTCACACTCGATGAAGAACGTGTGGAGCTGTTGCGGCAAGTCTTTTGGGATATGTGCGAGATCACGACGGCAACGCAGACCATTGATGTTCCGGACAGCAATCCGGACGACGATGTGGACGACAGCCACACGGGGATTGCGCTGACCATCACGATCACAGCCAAGACCGCTGAGCAAATGCGTCTGATATACGCCTTTACAAAATACCAGAACGACGCGCTGGATATTCTGCTAGAAAACCTCGGCAGCTTGAATATCCCTATGGGTTCGCTGACCATTTCGCAGGAGGACGCAATCGAACTGCTTGAAAATCTCCCGGATGATCTTGACCCGGCACGAAAAGCCGTTGTGGAAACGGCGGTGCAGCTTGTCGGGCGCGTGTCGTACTTTTGGGGCGGCAAGAGCTTGACCCTCGGCTGGGATGACCGCTGGGGCGTTCCAACGGAGGTCACAGCCGCAGGCAGCGGCTCCACCGGCACGGTACGCCCGTTCGGATTAGACTGTTCGGGGTTCGTCGATTGGACATTCTACAATGCAACGGATGGTAACTACTATCCGGGGCGCGGCGGCGGAGCTGCCACGCAGCACAGCTATTGCACGAACATTTCATGGAGCGACGCACAGCCGGGCGATCTCGTATTTTACCCGGCAGACGTACACGTTGGTATTGTCGGCGGCAGGGACGCAGACGGCAATCTCCTGATCGTCCATTGCAGTGGCGGTGCAAATGGCGTTGTTATCACCGGTGCGGCAGGATTTACAAGCGTGGCAAGACCCGAGTGTTTTTCATAAAAATAAGTGTTGACATAATAGCTCATAACGCGCATTTTGGGTATGTTGCCGCATCAATGTCTGTGTCCGATGCAAAAATGTGATTATAGACGTTTTGTTTTGGTAGCACAAACAACCACCACAGAAGTGGCACAAAGTCTACTGATTTTTTCGGAAGATCGGAATATTTTTTATCAGTTTTCGCGTGTGTCAGACCCCACTATTCTTTTTACTGCGGCGCAGTTTTTAACTCTGATAAATGATGTTGACAAACGTTATCACTTGTGATATTCTTCAAATATAACCTGCGTTAACATTTGCAAAAGGGGGAGTATGCAATGGAACATCTCAAACTGTCTGACGGCGAATGGAAGCTGATGAAAACGCTCTGGGCGGGGCAGCCGCAGACGTTGGCGGAGCTGGTAACTGCTTTGGACGCGGACACCGGCTGGAGTCGGGCGACGATCTTTATGATGCTCAAGCGTTTGATCGCCAAGGGCGCGGTCACGCTGGACGACAGCGGAAAATTTCAGAAATACAGCGCAGTGATTGCTTACGCCGATGTGGAGCCGGAGGAAACGGAATCGTTTCTGTCCAAGGTCTACGGCGGCAGCGTCGGGATGATGGTCTCGAATCTGGTCGGGCGCGGTGCGCTGTCGGAGCAGGAGATTCAGGAACTGAAAGCCATTTTGGATGCAGCGGAAAAACAGGAGGAATCCTCATGCTGAAAGAAGTTTTGACCGTTTCCGCGCTGATAGCGGTTGTGCTTTTGGTGCGGGCGATATTCAAAAAGTACGTGCCAAAGCGGATGGTCTATGCGCTCTGGCTGGTCGTGCTTTTGAAGCTCTGCTTGCCGGGAACACTGGTTTCTCTGCCTGTTCTTCCGGCAGAGGATGCGGCAGCTCCGGCGCAGAGCGCAGAGCTGCCCGCGCAGACCACGCCGGTGATTCAGCAGCCCGCACAAACTGTGACGCAGCCGCAAGCACCCGCGCAGCAGCCGGTTTTCCCGGTACAAGAAACTGCGAAGCCGGCTGCAAAGCTGTTGACGACGGCACAAATTCTTCAAATTGTCTGGTTCAGTGGCAGCGCATTGCTCGGACTCTGGCTGTTCGGCGCGTGGGCGGTGTTTACGATTCGGCTGCACCGTGACCGGCGTTTTCTCGGCAAGCGCGGCGGAGCGCACATTTATGTTTCCGGCGCGGTCAAATCGCCGTGCCTTGCCGGTCTGATTCCAGCGGTCTATCTGACGGAGGACGTGCTGCAAACGGACGAGGCGGAATTGATTTTGCGCCACGAGCTGACGCATCTGCGGCATCTGGATTTCCTGTGGTCGTTCTGCCGCGCAGCAGCCGTGACCGTCTACTGGTGGAATCCGTTCATCTGGCTTGCTGCGATTTGCTCCAAGCGCGACGCGGAGCTGGCGTGTGATGAGGCGGTCGCCGCCAAGCTGCCAGAAAAAGAGCGTCTTGCCTACGCCCGCGCAATTCTGGCGCAAGCTCCGCGCAAGGCGGCAGCTCTGAGCCTTGCCGGGCCTCCGGTCAAAGAACGGATTTTGTTTCTGACGAAAAAGCGGCGTACCAGCGTATTGTGTGTCATTCTGGCTTTGCTGCTCGTCATATCCGCGACCGGCTGCTCGTTTGCAGAGCTGACACAGCAGAAAGCGGATGAAATCACAACGCCGGATCATTCAGCCGATTCCAGCTCAGAAGCAACACCGCAAGAGGTGGATTCTGCGTTGCCTGTCATGAATACGGTTGAGCTGATTGGGTATGTTGCCGATTCGCAAACGCCGTGGATTGAACTGTACGAAAGCACAGACAGCAAGGAGCCGCTTGCAAAAGTTCCGTACGATCTGATTGCGGCACTCCCCGGCTGTGACAGGAAAAGTGAAGCCTTTACCTTTGGCTATCTGGATTCCATCACATTTTACTACGGCGAAATCGGCACATTCTGCTGGTGTGTCGCCGCGCTGCCGCCCGCAGCCGGAACAGGCGCGGCGAACGTCTGTACTTCTCAGGACATCGGCGAAACGTGGGAAATTTCTGACCCAAACGCGCTTTATACCGGCACGGTCATCGGCGCTGGCTTTGCGTCTGAAACGGTCGGCTTTATCAGCTACCGCTACTTCTTTGACAACGGCCCTGAAATCGCGCGGACGCTGGACGGCGGCAAAACATGGGCGCGGTTGGAACTGGATATCCCGGCAGAATATGCGCAGTACAATATGCAGCCGCAGAATCCAACGTTTTCCGGCAATGACGGCAGCTATCCGGTCATATTACTTGATAAGGATGGAAATGACAGCGCCACGACACTTCAAACGCATGACGGCGGCATGACTTGGACGTGGGATAGTATTCAGGCAAGCGACAGCAATACACTTGATCTTCCGGAAGAAGCTGCCGCATGGGTCAACACATATCTTTCTGCGCAGTACACAGTGCTGGACTGCCAGACGACTAACCTTGACGGTACAGACTATCTGCTCCTGCTTACCGGCAGCAAAAATGCAGACGAAAATGACTATTCCGGCTATCAGGTGTTTGCCTTGGAAAAAATAGACACCGGCTATTCACTCTATGCGTGGAACGAGGCGCAGCCATGGGATTCATCGTTTGGACTTCTGGCCTGCGCTATGCGAACGGACGCTTTTGCCGCTGTCTACGGCTTTATTGGAAATGATGGTACACAGTATGACGCGCTTACAACCATATTTGAGGATGGAACTGAAGAAACGACCGCCATTATGCCGGGTGCGCCGTTCCTGCACGTGTTCACCGGCAGATTGATAAAGGTTCAAGACGTTGTATTTTCCAGCAGCGCTTCAAGCGTAAAGTGGTCGGAAGTATCAGCGGCAGGATTACACGCGCCGGTTGAGGACGGTTATCCACCGAACGATGGAATTGACGCAAGAGTTCGTAAGAAACTGGATTTTGCAAACTGGCTGCCGGAATACGAAGATGGTGTCCGGGAATTTGAGTTGGAGGACAGCAAGCGGAGCGATCTGCCCGGCGACTTTTTCCAATGGCCGCGTTATTATTCTGTATTCGGTGATTATTTCATCGGCATGAACGCTGATTTGCACTATCTGGATGCGGATGCCGTCTGGACACAGGACTTGTCTGAGGACGGTCAGACGCTGATTGTCACAATGACACCGGGAAATGGAGATCATGCAGCGTTGACACTTTCCTATTCGCTCCAAACACAGGAAATCAGTTCCGGTGATAGGCTGCCAGCAATAATGACGCTAACGATCTTTGACCTGAACACATCTCCGTCCGGTGAAAAAACATACACGCTGTCTGCCGAAGATGCGGCGATCTTGGATGAGCTATTTTCGATTGATTCCATGACGCCAACCGCAAGCGATTCCGAATCCGTATGTGCGTACCAGTTTGATATTGAAAATTGCAGTTATCTTCTGGACGATTCACTTGACTACGTGGATGCGGTCGTGCGCGAAAGCGAGGGTGACTATACATATTACGGCAAGCACCTGAGCGATGCGGAAATAGAATCTTTGAGAAGGATTATCGAAGCGTATGCAGAACGAAGCATGGCTGGATGAAGAAAACCGCATCGTGTCCTTTCACGAGATTCCAAACAGCCGATATTATTGCGCAGAAGAACACGACTTCTGGCAGGTGATCGTTGGCCTGATTATGACTGGATATCGGGTGCAGTAAACTGCAATCACTTGACACAATCAAACCGTGCCACCATACAAAATGCACATTCAATATGAATGGGACACAGGCAAACAAGAGGGAATCCGTTACCCATGTCCGGGTAATGGATTCCCTCTATTTTTCATGCCGCATAATAATCGTAGACCATAGACTGAACACCTGCTGCGCATTCTTGCCTTTCGACCTTGAATCCGTCAAAGTTTGTCCAAGTGGGTCAAAGTTTGGCAGAAAACCTGAAAAGCAGAGAAAAATGTATTATGCTTATATCAGCTCGAACGGGAAAGGAATGTATAACATGAAGGATGTTCAGAACGCTATATACTCCATCGTCGAGACACGCGGCAAGGACTGTTATTGCATCTTATGCCATGCGATTGATGTTGCAATCGCATACCAGCCGAATATGCCAAAGATGCAGGTAATCTGCAATGAAGTTCGGATTCGGACAGGAAAACGCACCAACGAAGCTGTTTCGCGGGCGTTGAATCGTGCAGCCAAGGATATCTGGCAGAACGGGCGTAGACGTGAACTGCGTGCGTATTGGATTGAAGAGCTGCCCACGGCTAAAGAACTGATTTCGCTGATCTCAGCAAAACTATGGGCCGACCGTCAGGGATAAGCTATCACCGCATACCATTGAACGTTTGCGCTAAGGCGTAACACGGCAAGACTTGCGTACTAAGGTTTCAAGTCTATGATTATGCGGCAGGATACTTGACTATACAGATGTCCTGTCCAGTCTACGAGGCAGGCATCTGTCTGAATCTAAATCTGTCCCGACTTGGGACGCATTCCCCCACAAAGGAGAATTTCCATGATGTATTTTTCTGAGGAGCGCTGCGTGATGTGCGGTGAGATCATCCCGGAGGGGCGCATGGTATGTCTGCGCTGCGAACGTGCTGCTTCAGAACAACCCAAAACACCGGATTGCCGGTCAGGGAAAGCACAGCGCCGGAAGGTTCTGCGTTTTCCCTGGTTGACAATCAACCGCAGGTAAAAGCCTGATTTACAACTGAATAGGGTCAACAGATACGTTTTTGTATGTGCGAGCCAATGGGTGCGCGGGGATGCGCGGAATGGGAGGTGATACCGATTCTGGCGCGGAGCGAGAAACACCTGCATGGAGAGCGATTCATGGCTGGATCGTGCGACGACCGCATACAAAGAACAATGATACTTGCGTTAGCCATACGTCACAGAATGGAACGCCCCGCCATCAGCATGGAGGGAGGTAACAGCCTATGGAGCAGCCTTGCCCGCTGCCGTCTGCCTGACCTATGAGAAAAACAACATTTATTCTGGAGGTTCTTCTATGGACAAACAGACCGCAGAACCTAAGCCAAAAAAGCAGGAAGAAATCTTATCTTTTTGCGGTGTCGCAATCTCTGTAAAGTATGCGGAGCAAGATGATCCGCACATTGCAGAAACGCTGAAACGTTCGGTTTTCTCCTATGGATTTTATAATAACAGCTACAAAACTTGATAAAATATCTGAAATATGCTATAATTACACTATAAAATGTACCTTGAAAATCAAATAGCGAACAAGGACATACACACGTTTTCTCAGAATGGAGTGTATGTTATGGAACAAAAGAAACGAGTAAATTGCTTATATCGCGTATCAACAATCGGTCAGGTTGAAAAAGATGATATTCCCATGCAGCGGCAATTCTGCCGGGAGTTCATCGCGTCACACCCTGACTGGGTTTTACAAAATGAGTTTTACGAAAAAGGCGTATCCGGTTTCAAGAAATCTGCAAAAGAGCGCGACGCCATGCAGGAATTGCAGCAGGAAGCCGTTGCCGGGAGTTTCGATATTTTGCTTGTCTATATGTTTGACCGTCTCGGCCGCAGAGATGACGAAACGCCCTTTGTCGTAGAGTGGTTTGTCCGTAATGGCGTTGAAGTTTGGAGCGCCGTAGAAGGGCAGCAGCGGTTCGACAATCACGTTGACAAGCTGCTTAACTATATCCGTTACTGGCAGGCATCCGGCGAGAGCATCAAAACCTCCGTGCGCGTGAAAACCCGCATGGAGCAGCTTACAAAGGACGGCTGCTTCACCGGCGGCATTGTACCATTTGGCTACAAGCTCCAGAAGCAGGGACGGATCAACAAGAAGAATCAAGAGGTCAACGATTTTGTAATCGACGAGGACGCCGCAGAAATCGTGCGTTTCATCTTTTACAAATACGTCAACGAAGGCTGCGGCGCTCAACGAATTTCCCACTACCTTTTGGAAAATGGGATTCGCCGCGCAGACGGTTCCATGATTCCGAATACAACGATCGTCCGCATGATAAAGAACAAGCTATACATGGGTGTAATTTCAAATGGAAACGCGGAATCAGAAATCATTCCGGAGCTTCAGATCGTAGACGAAGCGACCTTTCGACGAGCGCAGGAGTTAATGGAAAAACGTACAACGCACCATGCGGATACACCGCTGAATCTGCGCGGCAGTTCTCTGTTGGTAGGGAACATCTTCTGCGGGCATTGCAAAAACCGGCTGACGCTGACGACCTCCGGCAAGAAGTATATCCGCAAAGACGGAACAGTACGCAATCAGGTCAAAAGCCGGTATCAATGCCATTTTAAGGCCCGGCACCCCGACCTCTGCGATGGCCAATCCGGATACGGCGTTATCAAACTGGATGAAATTGTGGACGCTCTGGTGCGCTACCAGCTCTCCAGAATCCGTGTTTCTGCCAAGGATAGTCTGATTGCCGAGCAGCATGAAAGAGCCACAGCGCTTGCCAGAAGCCACTACAGAATGTCTGCTATGCGGCTGGAGGAAAAACAAAAAGAGTTTTCCGACTATGAAGCCGAGACGATCAACGTCATTCGCGGTAAAAGTCGCCTGAATGTTGACTTGCTGAACAGTCTTGTTGCAAAATGTAAAGAAGAAATTGCAGAGCTTGCGCAGGAGGTTGAAACACAAAAAGCCGATATGGAGCGTCAAATGGAAAGCGCTGCACAGGAGCAGGCCGAATTTGAAAAGCTGGAAAGCTGGGCTGACCTTTACGACAACTGCACCTTTGAAGCAAAGAAGATGATCGTATCGCAGCTTATCAAGGCCGTCTATGTGTACCGGGATTATCGGTTGGAAGTCGAATTTCGGGTTTCCTTTGATGATTTCAGACGGCTTTGTGTGGGATGCGAACCGAATGGTGGCAGAATTACGACTGTTGAGAGCGTCTGATTTTGAAAGATACAAAAAAGTTCGAAATCTTCTGTAAAAATCAGAAAATTCCGAACATTTTGGTGGACCTGAAGAGACTCGAACTCTCGACCTCTCGGATGCGAACCGAACGCTCTCCCAGCTGAGCTACAGGCCCTTATTGACTTTTTTGGCGGCATAGATGCGAACCATCTGCCGGACGCTTGCGCTACATCCCCAAATTTGGGGGCATAGAATTGAACCGTTCGCTCTCCCAGCTGAGCTACAGGCCCATTTATGAAGCTGTGCTGTTTCCCGTGCGGTGCTATGATCCGGAAAACATAGATATTATAGCGGCGTTTGGTACGTTTGTCAAGGCTTTCTTTCAAATCCTCCCCGCGCAGATTGGATCTGCGCGGGGATCTCTGGTTTTACACGCCCAGCTTGTTGCGGCGGATGATCTCAGCCTCGTCGGGAGTGGTGGTGGAGGTGTAGCCCTCCAGCGGGATCAGGCGGGCGTTGACCGCGTCGATGATCCACTCGGCATACGGGAAGAAATACTTGTCGAACTCGTGCGGCGGGGTGATCCAGTTGCGCGCGCCGATGACGACGGGAGGCGCATCCAGATAATCGAAGCACATATTCGTCAGATTCTCCGCGATCTCGTTGAGGAACGTGCCTCTTGCGCAGGCGTCGGAGGCCAGGACGACACGGCCGGTCTTCTTGACGGACGCGATGAGGTCGGTATAATCCAGCGGGACAAGCGACGGCATATTGATGACGTCGGCCTCGATGCCGTATTTCTCGGAGAGCGTCTTGGCTGCGTCGACCGCGCGGTAGAGCGTTGCGCCGATGGTGAGGATGGTGAGATCCTTGCCATCGCGGACCTTATTGACCGCGCCGGGGGCCCACTCGTACTCTTCGGCGGGAACACCGCCCTCGTGGAACTCTTCGCCCTTGCCGTAGATACGCTGGGACTCAAAGATGACGCAGGGATCGGTGCCGTTCAGAGCCGCCTGCATGATGCCCTTGGCCTCATACGGGGTAGCCGGGAAGAAGACCTTCAGACCGGGGATGTGGGAGACGATGGCGACCCAGTCCTGAGAATGCTGCGCGCCGTACTTTGCGCCGACGGACATACGCAGGATCATCGGCATCTTGAGAATACCGGCGGACATGGCCTGCCACTTGGACATCTGGTTGAAGACCTCGTCGCCTGCGCGGCCCAGGAAGTCGCAGTACATCAGCTCGACGACCGCGCGGCCGCCGCACATACAATAGCCGACGGCGGTGCCGACGATAGCAGCCTCGGAGATTGGGGAGTTGAACAGGCGGGAGTGCGGGATCACGTCCATCAGGCCGCGGTAGACGGCGTATGCGCCGCCCCAGTCGCGCACGTCTTCGCCATAGGCGACGAGCGTGGGATCCTCATAATACTTGTTGATCAGCGGCTCAAAGATAGCGTCGCGGATGTTGTAGACCTTCATGTCGGAGAACTTATTGCCGTCCTTATCGAACGCATAGTGCTCCTTCTTGGCAAGGTCTGCGTAGCGCTTGCAGCTCTCCTTCGGGCCGGTGACGTTCAGCTTCTGATCGGGCGCGCCCATGGAGCGGACATGCTCGTTGGAGAACATCAGATTTGCCAAATAGTCCGGGTTCTTGTCGAAGTCGACATACGGAGAGATCTCCTTGTCGTCGGCTGCACGGCAGATCATGGTCATGCGGTCGGCGGTGTCCTGCAGGAGCTTGGCGAAGAACTCGTCGGACTCGACGCCTGCTTCCACGAGGGCCTCGCGGAACTTGACGATCGGGTCGTGGCTGCGCCAATCCTCGATCTCTTCCTTGGTGCGGTAGGCATTCTGATCCGAGGTGGAGTGGCCGACGAGACGATAGGTCACGACGTCGAGCAGGACCGGACCTTCGTTGTTCTTGATGAGTTCCATCTTGCGCTTGTACGCGTCGATGACAGCCAGCGGGTTCCAGCCGTCGACACGCTCGGCGTGCATCTGGCTCGGGGTGATGCCTGCGCCGAGACGGGCGGGCATATTGTAGGCCATGGTTTCGCCCATGGTCTGGCCGCCCATGCCGTAGAAGTTATCAAAGACGTTGAAGATGATGGGCAGACCGCCCTTGCGGCCTTCCTCCCAGAGGGTCTTGAACTGGTCCATGGCGGAGAAGTTCATGGCCTCGTAAACCGGACCGCAGCCGAGGGACGCATCGCCGATGTTGCAGACGACGACGCCCTTCTTGTCGTTGTTCTTCTGGTACAGCGCAGCGCCCGTTGCGATCGGAGCGGAGCCGCCGACGATGGCGTTGTTCGGGTAGATGCCGAACGGCAGGAAGAACGCGTGCATGGAGCCGCCCATGCCGTGATGGAAGCCGTTTTCACGGGCAAAGATCTCGGCGACGGTGCCGTAGAGCAGGAAGCGGATGGCCAGCTCCTTGACGTCGCTGGTGTCGGCAAATTTCTTGACGGCTGCGAGGGTCTTGCCGCCGAGGAAGCTTTCCATGGTCTGCATCAGCTCTTCGTCGGAGAGCTTGTTGATGCAGCTGAGGCCCTTGGACAGGATCTCGGAGTGGCTTCTGTGAGAACCGAAGGTGATGTCGTCCTTGTTCAGCAGATATGCTTCGCCGACGCAGGAGGCCTCCTGGCCGTAGCTCAGGTGCGCGGGGCCGGGGTAGGTCGTCTCGACGCCGTTATAGTTGGCCTGCGTCTTGATGAGCGTGAGCATATGCTCGAACTCACGGCAGATGGCCATGTCGCGGTAGATGCGGATGAGGTCTTCCTTGGTATAGTTGCCCTCTTCGAGCTCCTGCTTGATGGTCTTGTTGTACTGGCAGACGGGAATATCTTCAAAGTGGATATAGCCGGGTTCGCGGACTTTTACGGGATCGATATACAAAGATTTCGGCATAATTTCGTCCTTCCTTTCTCTTACTTGGCAAGCAGCGTCATGAAGTTCTCAAGGCTCTTGCACAGCTCGCTCATGTAGCGCGCGGCAGGTGCGCCGTCGATGACTCTGTGATCGAAGGTCAAAGACAGGCCCATGGCCGGGTACGTCTCAATGACGCCGTCCTTCGCGGACTTGATCTTCGTCTGGATATTGCAGACGCCGAGAATGCCGGTCTGGGGCGGATTGATCACGGGCGTGAACGCCTCGCAGCCGAACGAGCCGATGTTGGAGATGGTGAAGGTCGCGCCGGACATATAATCGGGGCTGAGCTTGCCTTCGCGGGCCTCGGCGGCAAGCCGCTTGGCTTCCATGGACAGCTCGAGCAGCGTCATCTGGTCGGCGTTAAAGATCGTGGGGACGATCAGACCGCGCGGGGTGTCGCAGGCGAAGCCGAGGTTGACGGTATTGAAGTGACGAACGACGTTCTCTTCGATGACGTTTGCATTCAGATCCGGGCAGGACTTGATGGTCTTTGCAACGGCAAACATGACCATGTCGTTGAGGCTGACCTTGCCCATGGGCGCGTCAAGCGGCTTGAGCATGGCGCGGTAGGCCTGGATCTGGGTCGCGTCGAAGGAATACTGCTGGGTGAGCTGCGCCATGGTGGACAGGCTCTTCGTCATGGACTTGGCCGTGGCCTTGCGCACGGGGCTCCACTTGACATCCTCAAAGTCGGCGGCAGCGGGCGCTGCTGCGGCAGGTGCTGCATACGCGGCGGCTGCGCCGGAGGCGATCAGCTTGTCGATATCGCGCTCGATGATGCGGCCGTTGGGGCCGGTGCCGGTGGCAAGGGCCGGGTTGACATTGTTCGCGACGGCCTTGGCCATAGCGCGCGGAGAAATGGCCTTCAGCTCGGCTGCGGCGGCAGGCGCTGCGGCAGCTGTGGGCGCGGCTTCTTCTGCGGCGGGAGCGGCTGCGGGAGCCGGAGCCTCTGCGCCGGGCTTCAGGAACTCATACGCGTCGCCGGGGTTGCCGACTGCGCAGACGTTGGCAAGGCACGGAACCTCGTCGCCGTCCTCAAAGAACTTTGCAAGCAGCGTGCCGGAAGCAGTGGATTCGCATTCGAACTCCGCCTTGTCGGTTTCGTAGGTGAACAGAACGTCGCCGGCGCTGACGGGATCACCGACATTCTTCTTCCACTCGCCGATGATGCAGGACTCGACCGTGATGCCCTCCTTCGGCATGATCACGGCCTGTGCGCAGGGGCCTGCGGGCGCTGCTGCGGCAGCGGGAGCGGCAGCCTTGGGGGCTTCTGCTGCGGGAGCTGCGGGTGCAGCGGAGGCTGCCGGTGCGTTTTTCAGCGCGGAGGTATCCTCGCCGGGGTTGCCGATGGCGCAGACATTGACCAGGCACGGAACCTCGTCGCCGTCTTCATAGAATTTCTCAAGCAGGGTACCGGAGGCGGTGGATTCGCATTCGAACTCCGCCTTGTCCGTCTCATAGGTGAAGAGGATATCGCCGACGTTTACATGGTCGCCGACATTCTTCTTCCACTCGCCAATGATGCAAGATTCGACTGTAATGCCTTCCTTGGGCATCAATACGCCTTCTGCCATAAGTGTTTCACTCCTATTTTAATCTCAATAAAAATTATTTGTTGGCCAGCAGATACTTCTCTGCTTCCGGGCTCCACAGGCCGTTGTGGCGCTTGGTGATCTCGTCGAGCTTGGCAAACAGCGGATCTGTCTCGCCCAGCTTGCCGAAGTCGGCGATGGCCGTCAGGGGCAGCTCGATCTGCGTGTAGATGAGCTTCTTGCCGCCGGGGATCTTCGGCAGGTTCAGAACGGTGTCGACGACAGCGTTCAGGCCGCCGATGTGGGTGATCATGGCAGCGGGGTTGATCTTGCCGGAGGTCATCATCTCGATGGCTTCCTTCATGTCGCTGGTGTTGCCGCCGGAGGTGCCGACCACATGGGTGTAGAGATAATGAACGTTGTACCAGTTGAATTCTGCCTTGAACTGGCTGTTGGTCGGGCCTGCGAAGAAGTTGAGGCACCCGTCGAAGCCGAGGATATCGCCGGCCTGCTCGACAACGGGACGAACCGGTGCGAAGCAGATGACATCGTCATAGCCGGTGCCGCCGGACAGCTCACGCAGGTAGTTGGTGTCGCAGCCGGGCTTGGCGGTGTTGACATAGTGCAGCTCAACGCCCATTTCCTTTGCGTGCTCAACGGTATAGATGCTCTGGGCGCGTTCGAGTCTGGCGTCGTCAATGTCGGTGATGACGAGCAGGCTCGGGCGGCGGTCGCAGTGCAGCGCGTAGTCGATCGCGCCGAGGCCCATGGGGCCGACGGAGGCGAGCATGGCCATCTTGCCGCCCTCGACGATGCCCATCTGATGCTCATAGGAGCCGGGCTTGGTATGGTACATGGCATGGAACGTGCCGATGATGCAGCTCATGGGTTCTGCCAGAGAGCCGTAGAAATACGTGTCGGAGTTGTACGGCAGCAGGTTGTCGGTCAGCAGCGTCTCGATGGGGATGTTGGAATACTGGCTGTCGCCGCCGCAGTACTGGTAGGAGTAGCCGGGAGCCAGCTGGGAGCCCTTGTAGAAATGCGCGGGCTGGATGGCGAAGCCCTGGCCGGGCTTATACTTGTTCTTCCAGTTTTCACCGACCTCGGTGATCACGCCGCAGAATTCATGGCCGACGATTGTGGGATGCTCCGCAACGTCGTTCGGGACGCGCTTGTGATCCTCACCCTCGACTGCGGCCTTGTAGGTCGACATACAGATCGAGTCGGAAATGACCTTGACCTGAACGTCATCCGGGCCGACCTGCGGCAGCTCGATCTCCTCCAGGCGGAGGTCCATTTTGCCATGGATACGGACAGCTTTCGTTTTCATACGTTCCATTCCTTTCTTGCATTTACCTTGCATAAATCATCCAACCAAAAATGGGATTGTGTTGGTTTGTATTGATTTCACCTTATTGTAGCGCAAGAATCCCAAAGTGTCAACGACAAATCCCGCATTCCGGTGCGGGATTGCGTTGTTTTTTGTGGGAGCACTTTGCATCCCCCTCCCCTGCCGGACACGGCGGGCAGAAAATGGCTCCCCTGAAAGGGGAGCCGGGGTGCTGGCGCGCCAGTGCTGATATTGTTACCCCTGCACCCTGCGCAGCGTGAGGGTATAGCTGTACTGCGTCCGCACAGAATCGGTTATGGTGTCGGTATAGGTATAATCGACCGCGACGCCGTCCACGACGGTATGATATTCGGAAAATACGCTGTCGCACAGCTCGGACGCAGCCGTCTGCAGGGGCTTATCGAGCAGGATGTGCCCCTTTTCTGCTCCGGCAAATGCAAACAGGGCGTACTGCATCACATCACCGGACGGGACGCTGATCCAGCCGTCCTCCTCGCCGCCCGCAGCGTGGTAGACAATGCCCGTCAGGACGCCGTTTTCTGTCTGGTATTCCAGCTGCGGCAGGCGGTCGTTGAACATGACGGTCGTTGTCCCACCGTTCGATTGAAAGCTCGATTCTTCCTTCCAACGGCCGTTTTCGTCCAATTCAACATCATAGTCCCCGAACTGACGCAGGATCGTGTTGTAATTCTCCGCAAACTGCGCAACAGTCAGCTCCCCGCGGTAAACCGGGCCGACCGGCAGCAGTACGCGCAGTACGCCGCCCGCGAGCAGCAGCGCCGCAAGCACAGCTGCCGCCGCAAAGCGCCATCCGGCGTGATCGCGGATGGTCTGCTCGGAGCCGTCCTCCCACGGAAGCGCCTTCCCCTGCTGCTCGTCGGTATAGCTGACATACAGGCGGTACAGGCGGAAAAACGGCAGATTCAGCCGGATCCCGTACCAGAACAGGTACGCCGTGCGCTCCCGGCCCTCCGCATAGGTCAGCTTTCTGCCGTCCGGGCTTGTCACGCGCAGGCCGAAGAGCCATTTGCCGGGCGTCGTGCCAAACCGGGACAGCAGCAGCGGCTCCAGCAGGAACATCGTGCCGAGCGTCAGAAGCTCCAGAAACAGCATGCCGCCCCGGCTGTTTTTCAGCATGTTGAAGCCAAGAGCCGGCAGGAGCAGCATCCACAGCGTCCGGTAGATCTGGCCGTCGAGCAGGCGCGCGAAGAAGCGCTGCCACGGAAAATGCTCCTTCGGAAGCGTATCACGTTCGAGCACGCGCTCGGTCTGCATTTCATCGAGATACGGCCTTGCGTCGAGCGTCCGGAACTGCGCATGCGCCTGCCGGAGCCGTCCGGCGATCTCCCCCGCCCGGTCAAGCGCTGCCTTTTCCTTCTGTATGGCCATAATACGCGCGGAAAGCGCCGCATCCAGCTCTGTTTCGCCGCGCACGATCGCCTCGATCTCCTCGGCCGAATAGGACGAGCCGCAATAGTCGCATTCGAGCTTCCCGGACGCGCCGACAAAGTGCAGCGGGCCGGTACACGCGGGACATTTGTAATTCGTGATCTGGTCTGCCATGCAGATATTTCGCCTCCTTTGATGGCTCTGCCCGCGCCAAAGGCGCGGGCAGAAAACTCAATTAAAGAACGATATCGCCCTCGTCAAACGGGTCGCCGCATTCGGGGCAGAACTTGGGCGGGTGGGTCGGATCCTCCGGCTCCCAGCCGCACTTGTCGCACTTGTACTTGGGTGTTCCGGCGGGCTTGGGCTTGCCGCACTCGGAGCAGAACTTGCCCTTGTTCACCGCGCCGCAGGAGCAGGTCCAGCCTGCCGCGGCAGCGGGTCTGGGCTTGCCGCATTCGGGGCAGAATTTGCCGGTGATGCCGCGCTGGCCGCAGGCGCACGTCCAGCCTGCGGCAGCGGGCGCTGCCGGTGCGGGAGCGCTCTGCGCGGCCTGCTGCTGTGCGCCCATCTGATAGAGATTCTGCGCATTCATGCCGCCCATCTGTCCGGCCATATTCATGCCCATAAAGGCCATCGCCGGGCCGGCGTTCGGGTTGTTGGCAGCTGCCTGCATGGCGCTGGCCTGCGCGCCGACCAGATGTGCCGCCGCTCTCGTCGGGTCCATAAAGGCCGCGTTGCGCTGCAGCTCCTTGAGCATGGCCTCGTCTTCCTCGCTCGCCTTGACGGACGAAACGCCGAAGGAGACGATCTCAAGACCGCGCAGATTGCGCCACTTACCGGACAGGACCTCGTTGAGCGCGTCGGCCATCTCCATCGTGTGGCCGGGGAGCGCGGAATAGCGGATGCCCTGCTCGGAGATCTTGGCAAAGGCGGGCTGCAGCGCGGTCAGCAGCTCGGTCTTGAGCTGGCTGTCGAGACGGTCGCGGGTATAGTCCCCGCCGACGTTGCCGCAGACGTTCGTATAGAACAGGATCGGGTCGCAGATGCGGTAGCTGTACTCGCCGAAGCAGCGGATGGCGATATCAATATCGATCCCGGCGCGCTGGTCGACCACGCGGAACGGGACGGGAGAGGGCGTGCCGTATTTGTTGCCGATGAGCTCCTTGGTGTTGAAGTAGTACACGCGCTGATCCTTGGGCGGCTCGCCGCCGAAGGTGAAGCGCTTGCCGATATTCTTGAAGGTGTCGAGAATATTCTTGCCCAGCTTGCCGTAGAACAGAGACGGCTCGGTCGAGGAATCATATTTGAATTCGCCCGGCTCCGCGCAGAACTCCGTGACCTTGCCCTGATCGACGATGATCATGCACTGGCCGTCGGCGACGGCGATCACAGAGCCGTTGGAAATGATGTTGTCTGAGCCTCTGGTGTTGCTGCTGCGGCCGGAGGTGCGTTTCTGGCCCTTGACGGCCATGACGTTTTCCGGAAGAGAATCGCAATAGAAATACTCAAGCCACTGATCGGCCATCGCGCCGCCGGCAGCGCCGAGTGCCGCTTTGATAAGTCCCATTTGATTACGCTCCTTTTCTTGTCTTGAATGAAGTTGCTATGTGGAAATCTGCCATTGTATTCAGGATACCATAGTTTGACGCGTTCGGCAATCGGTTTGTTCCAATTTCATGAATAATCACAAATTTTCGCAGGAAACCGCGCATGGGCAGAAATGAAAATGTGCCCATAGGCAGATCCGGGCGAATTTGATATTATTATATCGAATAATTAGGTTTCCGCGATTTGCAGAGAGGAAGTGAGCCGAACCGTGCCGTTTTTGAAGTGTGCCTGTTATCTTGCAGGGCTGGGTATCCTGAGCTTTGTACTTGGGCGGCTCGTTCCGAAGACGTGGTTCGACTATACGCGCTTTCCCTATCGCACGTTTGCGTTTGAGCGGAACGGGAAGCTCTATGAGGCGCTGCGCGTTTCGCACTGGCAGAGCCGTGTGCCGGATATGAGCAGGCTGTTTTCAAAGCTCATGCCGCCCAAGAAAATGCCCGCCCGTCCGGACGAGCAGACGCTGCTCGTCATGATCCGCGAGACGTGCGCGGCAGAGGCCACGCACACGCTTCTGATGCTGGCCGGACTTGGCGTGATCGTCATCTGGCCGTGCGTATGGGGCGTGATGCTGTATCTGGTCTACGCGATTTTGGGAAATCTGATTTTCATCATCATTCAGCGCTACAACCGCCCGCGCCTTGTCCGGCTTTACGAGCGGAAGCGCGCAAAAAGGAGCAAAGAGGCATGAAGGTACTGATCCTCAGCTGCAACACCGGCGGCGGGCACAATTCCTGCGCCAAAGCCATCGGCGCGGAGCTTTTAAATCGCGGGCACACGTATGAGACGGACGACGCGCTTTTATACGTCTCCAAGGGCACGAGCCGCTTTGTGAGCAATTGGCACGTGCGGTTCTACCGCTACTTTCCCAAGCTCTACAATAAAGGCTATCAGTACGCCGAGGAGCACCCCGCGTCGTTTGACGAATCCTCCGCTGCCTGCCGCATTCTGCGGCGCGGGTGCAAGCGGCTGCGCGCAGCGATCCTCGCGGGCGGCTATGACTCGGTCGTATGCGTACACCTGTTCCCGGCGCTGATGCTGACGTTTATCCAGCGGGAGGCTCCCCTGCCCATTAAAACCATGTTCATCGCCACGGACTACACCGCAAGCCCGTCGTGCGACCGGATGCGGCTGGATACCTGCGTGATCCCGGACGCGGCGCTGACGGAGCTGTTCGCGAAAAACGGCGTCAGCCCGGACACGATCGCGCCGCTCGGCATTCCGGTGCGTGCGGAGCTTTATTCCTGCCTGCCGGTGCAGGAGGCGAAAAAGGCCGTCGGGCTTGACCCGTCGCACCGGCATCTATTGATGATGACCGGCAGCATGGGCTGCGGGCCGATGGAGGAACTTACACAGCTGCTTGCAAATTCGCTTCCGACGGAGTATGATGTAACTGTGGCGTGCAGCAGCAACCGTCAGCTCCTGCGGCGCATGGAGCGGAAATTTGAGGACAGGCCCAATATCCACATCCGCGGCTACATCGGAAACGTATCCGCCATGATGGACAGCGCCGATCTGTTCCTGACAAAGCCCGGCGGCATCAGCACGACGGAGGCCATGGTCAAGGGACTGCCGATGGTGCTGGTCAATGTGGTCGGCGGCTGCGAGACGCCGAATCTGGAATTCTTCGTTTCGCACGGCGGCGCGGCCACGGCCGACACGCCGGAGGCCATTGCCGCGCTCTGCAAACGGCTGCTGGAGCACGACGAGGAGCGCCTGATCATGCGCCAGTCATTGCTCGCCATGCACAAAACCCCCGCTGCGCAGGCCATCTGCGACTGTCTGGAGGCATAAACCGGGCAAGGCGTGGGATTCTAATGATAAACAGGGAGGTCACAAACATGACAATCGTAACATTGGACAACTTTGAAAAAGAGGTCATGCAGGCCGAAACGCCCGTTGTGGTGGATTTCTGGGCAAGCTGGTGCGGCCCGTGCATGATGCTTGCGCCCGTGATGGAAGCGCTGGAGCCGGAGGTTCCCGGCGTGAAATTCTGCAAGGTCAACGTCGATGACGAGCGCGATCTGGCCATGGAGTTCCAGATCGAGTCCATCCCGACGCTGCTGTGCGTCAAGGGCGGCAAGGCCGTGAAGCGTCTGGTCGGCTTCCGCGAGAAGGACGCGCTCAAGAAGGAGCTGGAGGCGCTGTGAAGGTACGGCTGAACGGGGACAAGGAGGTCGTCGCCCGCATCAAGGAGGGCCTCAAGCGCACCGGCGGCTACTGCCCGTGCAGGCTTGCCCGCACGGAGGAAAACAAGTGTATGTGTGAGGAGTTCCGCAATCAGATCAAGGATCCTGACTTCGAGGGCTACTGCCATTGTATGCTCTACTATAAGGAAAAATAAGCGCCAGCCCGGCGTCCGCGTTGCGGATGCCGGGCTGATTTGCTGCGGGCGGACAGAGTCGTCCGCCCCTGCTGGCCGACGAAGAGACAGGGCCTCTTCTCCCGGTCGAACCGCTTGTCAAGCCCCGGTTCGCCCTTTGCCATGATTTTGGCGAAGCGAAAAAGCGCTTTCGGGGTCATGGAGCCGAACAGCTCCTTCGCAAGCGGCAGCATGGCGCGCAGGCTGAGCCTTTCGCCGGGCCGCTTATAGGGTGTATCTGAAAACTCCCAACGCACCCGGACAGCGGGCCTTTTTGCGGTGCGCCGCGTCATTTTTCCTTGAAATACGTCAGTATTCCTGCGAAAAAATGTCTTGCGCAACGCAAAAATCCCTCGCTGCCGGTCACATCATGAGTTTTCAGATACACCCTAGGCAAGATAGCCCTCGCCCCGTTCGCTTGTTGCGTAGAGGATCCCGCCCCGCAGTGCCATGCGCACGTAGCCGCAGATGAAGGCCGCCGCTGCGTCCCGGCTCGGGAACGCGTCGATCAGGCCGTGTTCCTGGCCGTAATCGTAATAACCGAACGCGTGTCCGATGTCCTGAATGACGCGCTCGTCCAGCTCTGTGAACTTCATGCCGGTTCCTCCCGTTTCTGAAGCACGGCCACCGCGCACGGGATCCGGCCCTCGCAGAGCGTATATTCCGCGTCCGGATATCCGGCTTCCGCGAAGAACTGCCGGTAGGTGTCCGGCGTGAACTCGCGCTTGAAGTCCGCGCCCGCCTTCCCGATCGCGCCGGAGACGCGGTTCGTCGTGCCCTTGTCCGTCCGGTTCATGTAGGTGGGGATGATGAGCCTGCCGCCGGGGCGGCAGACCCGCTCCAGTTCCTGCAGCGCCCGGTACGGCTCGTCCAGCAGGTGGATGACGTTCGCGGCCACGACCGCGTCAAAGCTTTCGTCCGGGTAATCCAGATGGAGAATGTCAGCCTGCGCAAGCTGCACATTGCCGAATTTGGCGCACTTTTTCTTTGCCCGGCGCAGCATCGCTGCAGAAAAATCCGTGGCGGTCAGGCGCTTGCAGCGCGGCGCGATCACAGCGGTGAGCAGCCCCGTGCCGCAGGCGCATTCCAGCACGTCGTCAGCCGGAGAGATCAGCTCCCCGACCGCGGCGCACAGCGCCCGGTTCGCTTTTCGGTTGATGCCGTCGGCAAAAATGTCGTAGAGCCACGCAACGTTGTCCCAGAACATGAAGGCTTCCTCCGTCCGTCTTATTTGTCTCTGAGCTTCAGGCAGAAATCGCAGCAGTCGCCCCCGCGTCCAAGCGTCTTGGTGCGGTGCCAGTAGAGCTTGGGGTGCAGGCCGTCGTAGGTGATATCGTCGCTGTCGCAGAAGCAGTGGCACAGCTCCGGACAGCCGTAGTGCACGCTGGCGTCGTGGTACGGACATTTCGTCATATCGATGCGCCAGACGCCGCCGGTGGTCTGGATATCCCGCGACGCAAAGCCCGCCGTCACGCCGAACAGCTTCGGCGTCTGCTCTGAGAAGATCCCCGGCACCTTTTTATAAAGGCCGGGAATGCGCATGAGGCGAAGAAACAGCTTTTTCTGCCGCCGGGCCTTCTGCTCAACATAGCTGTGGATGGTCTCCAGCGCCTCGTCCTTCGGCATGACGGTCTGCAGCGTCTCATACGCCGCGATCCCCGGCAGGATCTGGTTTTCCAGATGGCGCTGCTTTTCCTTCGCCGCCCCGGCGTTATCCTGCCGCAGCGCCTGCAAGCGCGCATAGAACGCGGCGTTCAGCTGCTCGGCCTGCACAGGGAACCGCGCGGCGGCGGTCTTTTTAAAGTTTTTGGTAATGTAGCTTTCTTTCATGGTAGTTCCTCGTGCTGCATGTCCTGCTCGTGAAGGATCGGGTGGGCGAAGTGCCGCAGATAGCGCGCGCGGTATTTTTCGCCCATTTTGCGCGCGTAAAAAATATGAATTTCGGTACCGGGCAGGAGCATAATTGCAGGCGCATCCGCCTGTCCGAATTCGTAAATCTTCATGCTTTCGCAGCCTCATTTCCGGGCCAGCACACAGAGCCAGTCTCTTTTATGCTTGTAGATCTGCACGTCGCGGAAGCCCGCCTCTTCCAGCGCGGCTTTCAGCTGCGTATCCTTATAAATGCGCATACCGCTGATGCGCTGCGTCCACTTTTCATCGCCGGGGATGTCGCCGCCGCATTCGTTGCAGATGAGAAACGTGCCGTCCGGCTTTAAGACGCGATAAACCTCCCGGAAGCATGGGACGAGCCCCGGCCAGAAATAGACCGTCTCAAACGCCGTGACCGCGTCGAACCAGCCGCTTGCGAAAATGATCTGCTCTACGCTCCCCTGCCACACGGCGCAGCGGCCCGCCTGAATCGCGTCCGCGTTGCGTTTGCGCGCCTGCTCCGCGCTGACGGCAGAATAATCGATGCCCTTGACGATGCCCTTCGGGCATTTTTTCAGGAGCGTCCGGATGTTCGCGCCTCCGCCGCAGCCGCAGTCGAGAACCTTTGCGTCCGGCGCAATCTTCAAAAAGCGCAGACCCCAGCCCGACAGCGCGCGGTGCCCCACGTTCATCATCAAAACCATCAACTTCCCCCCAAAACCGGTCGGCTTGCGGGTGTTTTCAAAAAAGGACATATCAAAGCCTCCTCAGACGTGTTCCAGCACGATGATCTTGTTTGAAATATTCCGCACGGCGGGCAGCTTGTCCAGAAGCTTATAGACCGGCGCGAACACCGCCATGCCCTCGGTCAGACTGTGCTCCTCCACGAAGCGGAAGCCCGGCAGCAGTGCGGCAAGCGCCCGGCCGTCCTTCACGCCCCATGTAAATTTCGCGTGGCTGCCCTCGATGGAGCGCTCCTTGAAGCGCTTTGCGACCGCGGGGTTCATGGTTTCCACGAAAACCTCCGCCTTGGGCAGGCGGGCGGCGATCACTTCAAAGATGCGCCAGACGTCCGCCTCGGACAGGTACATCGTCAGGCCCTCGATGATCACGAGCGCGGGCGCGTCCGTCTCCCGGATCGCCGCGCCCCAGTCATCCATTGCGGACATGGCAAGCTGCGAGATCGCGCCGCTCTCCGGCAAAAGCCGCTGCCGCACGGCGATCGTCTCCGGCAGGTCGAGGTTGTACCAGTGCTGATACCCCTTCATCCGGTAGCAGCGGGTATCGAGGCCGCAGGCCAGATTGACGACGACCGTGCCGGGATGCCTCCCGAGCCACGCGCCCACAAGCCGGTCGAGCACAATGGTGCGGGCGATCACGCCGCTGCGCATGGCCGTATCCTTCTCCGCGAGGGAAAAATCATAGTCAAGACTTCCAATGATCTGCTCCGCCGTTTCATCGCGGATCGCGCCGCGTCCCGCGCTTTCCCGCGCGCGGGCATAGACGGTCTGCAGCATGGTTTCCGGCACGCCGGTAAGGGTAATTTTTTCAGGCATGAATCTGCCTCCTCTGTTTGCTTTCTCTGCCTGTCCAGATCGCATTCGCGGCCATCCAGATACACAGCGACGCATTGCCCGAGCCCTGGCTGCATACAAAGTCCCACGTGCTGATCTGTGCGCCGAGCAGCTGCCGGAGATCGGGGATCAGCACAAAAATGATCTGCCAGACGAGCATATGGAACACGGGCAGCCGCCACGGCTCATATCCCCCGCTCAGATATGCCTCGCGCAGGAACAGGCCGCTGTCCCCTGCGCTCGCGGGGATCACGCTCAGGCACAGATCGCCCACCAGCATGAAAAGCGCTCCCAGCGTCCCCAGCCAGCAGTCGCGGCGATAGGCCCGCAAATCAAGCTCCATTCTGTATGCCTCCTTCGGAAGACCGCGCGGTTATATGAATCTAACCCGCACAGTTAAGCGCTTCTAACCAAGGACAGTGTACCACACCTGCCCGCCGCTTTCAAGATGGGAACGAGACTTTTTCTGACATAATATGAACGGGCGCAGGGAGCAGCATTTGCGTCAGCAAATGACGGAGGGGATGTGTTGCAGATTTCAGAGTGTTTCGAAATTTGTGACGTTCGAATCCCCTCAGGCGCTACGCGCCAGTGCATTACCGAAAAGAAAAGTTTTTAATGTTACAGCCTAGGGTGTATCTGAAAACTCCCAACGCACCCGGACAGCGGGCCTTTTTGCGGTGCGCCGCGTCATTTTTCCTTGAAATACGTCAGTATTCCTGCGAAAAAATGTCTTGCGCAACGCAAAAATCCCTCGCTGCCGGTCACATCATGAGTTTTCAGATACACCCTAGTAGGGGCGGACGACTCTGTCCGCCCGCTGGAGGCAGTGTTTTTTGGGGAAATTTACGTCAAATTTGCAACATTTTTGGGCCGACAGAGTCGTCGGCCCCTACAGAAGTCGTGTTAATTACCAACTGCCCCCGGTGCTTTACCGGCCCACGCCCTTCAGCAGGCCTGCTTTCGCCCGCTCCGGCGTGTCGTCGGACTCGTCGTAAGCGTCGTAGGGGGCGGCGGGGTCGTGGACGCGTTTTTTGAATGGGGAGCAGAGCTGGTCCTTGTGGGCGAAGGCGAATTCGAAATTGTCCGTCCAGCCGGTCGTAGTGATACCCGGCGTCGATCATGATGGGAACATCGCCCTTCCGATAAAAGAAGATGTTCGCCGCCCACTTCCGGACGCAGGCAACATTCTCGTCGATCCAGCCGGTATTCAGCGGCTTGAAGATCTCCTTGCCCCGGTACATCCTGCTCATTTCCTTCTTCTGAAATTCCGTCGCTTTCCTTGACATACGCTCCCCCAGTTCCGGGCCGTTCCAGAAACAGCCCTGTGTTTTTTCTGTCAGGCGCAATAGGTTAGATATGTCTAACTCGTGCGTATACCCAACTGTGCCTCCTGATTCGGTTTAGCACGCGGCTCCGGCAGTTTCAAGCCGGAGCCGCTGCTTTTTGCGTGAAATACCGGTCAGCTGCAAAGCTTCTCTGCGGCGGTGCGGGCGAGGGTGATGCAGGTCCGGATCGCAGTTTGGTAATCTGCGGGATCGTTGCAGATGATGCAGAGCAGGAAATCCGTCTGCGGGGTAAAGACGATGCCCACGTCCGCGCAGCACAGGCCGAGCAGATCGCCGGTTTTATGGGCGCACTGCGTGCCTTCCGGCAGGCCCTGCGGAATGCGGTCGTTCACCTGCTGGGCAAGCAGGTGCGCAAGCATCTGCTCCGAGGCCTCCTGCGAAACGCACTGCCGGTTGTAGACCAGCCGTAAAAACGCCGCGCAGTCCTCCGCGTTGACGTAGTTCTGCGTCCCGTTTTCCACGAGCATCAGGCGGTTATAGCGCACGGCGGTGCAGTCGATGGAAGCGGCGAAGCGCTCCACGGCGGCGCGGCCGTCCGCTTCGCTGCCTCCGCCGAGCAGGCAGGTCAGCTCATTTGCGGCGGCATTGTCGCTGACGCTGATCATCTGGCAAATAGCGTCCTCCTGCGCGCCGGGCGTCAGGGTCCCGCTGCGCTCCGCGTCATAGACCGCACCCATGATAAACAGCTTGATGAGGCTTGCCGACACCATCTGCGGCGCGTCAGGGTCGATATTTTCCTGCACATGGGCATACGTGCCCTCCTGCAGCCGCTCTGCCCAGATATCCCATTTGTCGCTGCTTCCCTGCAGCTGCTCCCGCAGTGCCTCGGCCAGCGCCGCGTCCTCCGTCAGGGATTGCCTTTGCAGCCTTCTAAAGTAAGCGTCAACGCCGTCGGCGATCCCGGCTGCGATCTTTGCCCGGTACGCATCCGTCGCCATTGCCTCGTCCTCGGCCGGGTTGGTCATAAAGCCCATTTCCACGATGGTGACCGGGACCTCGCTGTAATTGATGCCAGTCATGGTGTCCGTCTGCCAGAGCGTCCGCTCGTTCTGCGGCTTGTCAAGCGCTGCGCCAAGCCGCTCGAGCACGCAGTCGGACAGGGCGCGGCTTTTTTCATATAACGCGCCGTTATACGGGTTCGACGGCGTCATGCAGATGGTCATGATCCCGCTGGCGGCGGCGCTTTCGCTTGCGTTGGCATGGACGCGGATGAACGCGCCGGCCTGCTGCGTGTTCGCGATCTGCGCGCGCTCGGCGTTGGATATGGAAACGTCGTTCTCCGTCCGCGTCATGACGACCGTATAGCCGCGCGCCGTAAGCTCCTGCTGCAAAAGCAGCGAGACGGCCAGATTCAGCTCGTATTCCGGGATCCCGGTCGACACGCCGGTCGTTCCGGCGGAAACGCGCGTTTTCAGCTCTGTGCTTCCCGGGCCGACCGGCTCCTTGCCGTAATCGGCATTCAGCTGGTGTCCGGCGTCAATGACAATACACGGCTTTTCGGTCTGCACGGCCTCCGGCACGGGGGTCTGTGTCTGCACGGGCTCCGCCTCCTCCGGTTCCTTCTCCGGCTGCTCCGGAACGGAAAGCTCCTCCGGCTCGGCGGGCTGAACCTCCTCCGGTGCGGCAGGCTCCGACCCGGCGGAGATCGTCGTTTCCCCGATCCTGTGCAGTCCGAAAAGCAGACCGCCCGCTGCAAGCAGCACGGCTGCCGCCAGAGCCGCCGCGATGATCTTCTTTTTCATATCCTGATCTCAGACTCCATTTCCAAATTCCTTAATAGTATGATTTTCCGAATTTCCGCTTCTCGTATTCGAGCATGAAGGTCGCGTTATAGAGCTCATCCTCGGATAAGTAGCTGTTCTGGTTCGCGTCAAATACGGATGCATCGATGGACGGGTAGTACCAGTCCTTTTCCGCAAAATACGCGGCGATGTCTTTATTCTTAAAGCGCCGTCCGTGGCGGGCATAGATCTCGTTGCGCGCAAGGCAGAGCTGCTGATGGGAAAGGCCCTCCAGATCCGCCTCGGTCAGCCGGCGCTCCGCGCTCTGCGGGAGAATATACGCACTGACGGGCTGTGTCAGCACATTGTTGCAGGACGCACGCGAAAGGAACGCCGAGGCGAGGTCCTCATAGGCCGACGTATGCAGCATGGAGCTGTCCGGATATTCAAACATGAAGTAATACGCATACAGATCACCCCACGTCTCATAGACGGACATCCGCCTGCCGCTTCCGGTGCAGGTATAGCGGCGGCTGTTTTCCGTCTCCTGCATGGAAGCCTCGTCCACGCGAAAGCCATAGGCAGTGCACAGGCGGCTGCTGCCGGGATCGTCGGCCATGTCGACCGGCGCTTCCCAGACGCGGACGAGCATATCGAGCGTCTGCGCATAATAGCAGTAGATGTTTCCGTTCACGGAGAAGCCGATTGGCGTTTCCACAAATCCCTCCGGCACGGAAAAATACAAATCATAATCGCCGGTCACGACCACCCAGTTCAGCTGACCGGGCTGAAGCTCCAGAATACGATCCGGCTGGTACGCCCCGGCATCCTCCTCCGGCTCCTCCTGCGCGGGTGCTTCCTGTATGGGCGCTTCGGGCGCGGTATCCTGCGGCGCAGGCTGTTCAGGGGTGTCCTGCGGCGCGGCTTCCGCTATGGTTTCCGTATATGCCGGTTCCTGCACGGCGTCCTTTTCCCCGCGCAGCTCCAGGATCAGCTTGACCGCCAGCGCCACGCCAACCAGCAGGACCAGGCTTGCAGCCACAGCAAGCAGCACGGTCTTTCCATTACCCGGCTTTTTCTGTCTGGGTCTGACAGGGCCGCCGGCAGCGCCTCTGCCGCTGTTCATATCCCCATAGTGATAGCTGTCAACCGTCGGCTCGGCGGAACCGAACATATCCTCACCGCTGCCGACAGGCATCCCGCACTTGCCGCAGAAATTCCCCGACGGCGGGAGCTGCGCCCCGCAGTATTTGCAATATCGTTCCATTTCTTTTCCTCCCATTCGTTCTGTCTGTCCCGGCTCTTATAACCGCGGCGTCCCCGCCCGGTTCATGAGGGAAAATTCAGGCAAATCCTACTTATCATTAACTTTAACACGCCGTCCCGGAAAAGTCCACGCCTTTCGGTGAGAAATTCCAGAACTGGTATATCCGCGCCAAACCGAAACGCCGCATTCCGGCTTTCATCGGAATGCGGCGCATTTGTTTTCCAGCCGGTCCCCGGCTTTATTTTCGCGTCTCGTCATGGCCCTCGGCGGCGATCATGTGCATGGCGTGCTCCAGCGCACCGATGACGGCGGCAAGGTTTTCCCGCGCGGCATCAAGGCGGCTGGTGCAGATATCATCGCCTACGGCGCGCCGGTCCTGCCGGGCGCGATGTTCCTGCTCGGCTATTTTGAGGACGGCACGCCCGTCATGGGCCTGCCCGGCCGCGTCATGTACGCGGGCGCGACGGTCTTCGATCTGATGCTGCCCAAAATCGCGGCGGATGTACCCGTCACGCGCGCCGACATCGCCGCGCTGGGTGAAGGCGGGTTGTGCCTCGGCTGCGCAGAATGCCATTATGTGTCTTAACGGCACATACCCTTTTTGTCAGCAACCCTTGTCCGGCAACTGCCATATTATTTGTTTCGTGAAACCTGTTTTATGGACAGCTACCTGCCAGGGAGGATTTTTATATTTTACGCCTCAAGGCTCGACGGATACTGCTCCAGCAGAGAGACGTTCGGGAGTTCTGCGCCGAAGCGGGCCATGCTGCGTTCGCATTTGCGGCGGATGCCGCAGACGTCCTTTTCGTCGACCGGAATGTGATAAATATAGTTTTTCACTGCCGCCTCCAGCAGCAGCTCCCGCGTCTCGGGATGGGACAGATACTGCCCGTTCCAGAACGCCGCGTCCGCCCGGCGGCCATGCAGAATGGCGCGGTGGCGTTCCGTGTCGATCTGCGCGTCGGCAGTCACATAAATGCTTTTTCCGGCAGCGGAGATCCAGTATACAGCGTGCGGGGCTTCGGCCATACCCGGAACGGGGATGTGCGGAAAGCGGCTGCATTCGACCGTAAACGGGCCAAGCTGCATCATCAGGCGCTCCGGCGTGTTCGGCTGCGGAAGGAAAACCGGCGCGCCGCAGGCCGCGCGGAGCTGCTCCGCGCGGCTGGCGCTGTAATGGTCGGGGTGCGCGTGGGTAAACAGGACGCCGCAGACGGCGTCATAGGGCGGCTCGCCTGCCAGCATTTTCGCAAAGACTTCAGGCGGCAGGCCGTAATAGCAGCGGAACTGCTTGTTGAGCGCGTCGATCAGGAGCGCGCTCCCATCCTGCTCCAGCACAAGGCCGCAGCTGCTGACGAATGTGATCCTCATTGCAGCAGCTCCAGAAATTCCTGCTCGGACAGGACCGGGATGCCCAGCTCGTTGGCCTTTTTCAGCTTGCTGCCCGCGTTTTCGCCCGCGACGACATACGTCGTCTTTTTCGAGACGGACGAGGCGGCCTTGCCGCCGAGGCTTTCGATCTTCTCCGTCGCCTCCTCGCGCGTAAAGAGGCTCAGCGCGCCGGTCAGCACGAAGGTCTTTCCCGCAAAGCGGGTGTCCGTGATCCGGTTGGTCGACAGGAAATTCACGCCAGCCTCGCGCAGACGCTCAATGAGGTCCTGCGACTGCGGGCTTGCAAAATAGTCGAGAATGTTCTGCGCCGTCGTCTCGCCGATATCAGGCACGGCAGTCAGGTCTTCAAGCGCCGCGTTCTGCAGCGCGTCGAGGCTGCCGAATGTAGCAGCCAGCACCTTGGCCGCCTTGCTGCCGACCTGCCGGATGCCGAGGGCGCACAGAAGGCGGGACAGATCGTTCTGCTTGCTGGCTTCAATGGCCGCCTCCAGATTCGCGGCGGACTTTTTGCCCTGACCGGGGAGCTCGGCAAACGCGGCGTAGTCCAGCCGGTAGAGGTCGGCGGGATTGGACACCATCTTCTGCTCGATCAGCTGATCGAGGATCGCGCTGCCGAGGCCGTCGATGTTCATGGCCTCGCGCGAAACGAAATGCGCAAGATTGCGCGACAGCTGCGCGGGGCACTCCGCGCCGGTGCAGCGCAGAGCCGCGCCGTCCTCATCGCGCACGACGGGCGCGCCGCAGACGGGGCATTTGTCCGGCAGGTGATAGGGCTTCGCGCCCTCCGGGCGCCTGGCGGGCACGACCTCGAGAATTTCCGGGATGATCTCGCCTGCTTTCCGGATCTTGACGGTATCGCCGATGCGGATGTCCTTATCCGTAATAAAATCCTGATTGTGGAGCGTCGCGGCGGTGACGGTCGTCCCGGCCAGATGCACGGGAGCGACGATGGCGCGGGGCGTGAGAACGCCCGTGCGGCCCACCTGCACGACGATATCCTCCAATACCGTCTCCTTGACCTCGGGCGGGTATTTGAAGGCTGCTGCCCAGCGCGGGAATTTGGCCGTGCTGCCGAGACGGGCGCGGCCCGCAAGGCTGTTGAGCTTCATAACAGCCCCGTCGATATCATACGGCAGGTCATAGCGCGTTTCGCCAAGCTCGGCGATCAACTGCTCCGCTTTGTCCATATCGCGGCAGAGCGTATAGGGAATGACCTTGAATTTCAAATTTCGCAGATAGTCCAGCGTCTCGCTGTGGGTCTGAAATTCCGCGCCCTCTGCCAGCTGCAGATTGAAAACCAGAATGTCCAGCCTGCGCTTTGCAGCGATACCGGGGTCGAGCTGGCGCAAAGAACCCGCCGCCGCGTTGCGCGGGTTGGCAAAGAGCGGCTTTCCGAGCTTTTCCTGCTCGGCGTTGAGCGCCTCGAAGCTGGCGCGGGGCATAAAGACCTCGCCGCGCACGATCAGACGGGCGGGCGCGTGCTCCAGCGTCATGGGGATGGAGCGGATGGTCTTGAGATTTTCCGTTACATCCTCGCCGATCAGGCCGTCGCCGCGCGTTGCGCCGCGGACGAACTGTCCGTCGACATATTCCAGCGCGACGGAGAGACCGTCGACCTTCGGCTCGACGGAGTATTCCGCGTCCGGCTCCTCCTCGCGCACGTGCGCGTCAAAGTCCCGCAGCTCGTCATAGGAAAACACGTCCTGCAGGCTTTCCAGCGGGACGGCGTGGCGCACCTTGACAAATTCGCTCAGCGCCTGCCCGCCGACGCGGCGCGTCGGACTGAGGGGCGAGGCGTACTGCGGGTACTGCGCCTCCAGTTCTTCCAATCTGCGCAGCTTGTGGTCATAGTCATAATCGCTCATTTCGGGGTTGTCGAGCACGTAATAAAGATATCCGGCGTGTTCCAGCTCCCGTGTGAGCTGTTCAATTTCCTGTTTCGGTTCCATATTGTTCCCAGCCTTCCGTTGTAGTCAGATGTCCCAGGTTTACGTACGTTTCAGGCACTGTGCCGACGATCACGGTCTGCGCGAGCATGACGTCGCTGTCCACGTCGACCGTCTCATAGCCGACGGTCGTCAGGATGGTCAGGCTGATGGTGAATTTCACCTTCAGCGTCTGCAGCGTCTGGTTGATCCCGGCTGCGGTAAAATCCGAAAAAAAGTCAGCGTTCGACATGGTGAGGCTGACGGCCTTGACCGGCAGCTCCGGGCCGGTTCCGGCCAATAGATCCGGCAGCAGGAGGTTCCCGAGCGGGATGCCCATCTGCTGCGTGTTGATCTGCGCGACAAGGGTATCCAGAAGTTCCAGCACCTCGACCTTGAGGCGCTCGACCTGCGCCATGTCGGTGCGAAGCGCGGTGATATGGCCCTCCACGTCTTTTTCCAGCACGATCACGCGGGAAAAATCCGTGTCGCCCCTGCGGAGCATTTCGCTGACGGCCTCTATGATGGCGTTCGACGCGGCGTTGACCGCCTGATTGCGCGCAAGCTCGCGGATATACGGTGACAAATGCAGCTCCACGAGCAGAACCAGCCCCGTCAGCACGAGCAGCGGGACGATCAGAAGCAGTCTTCTGCGTCTTCGTTTTTTCCGGCTCATCTCCATACACCCCCAGCATAGCCTATGCCAGGGTCATGGGAAGATTACAGCTTTTTCATGTGCTGGCTTGCCGTGTTTGCCATAAGGCGCTTCGTGCCGACGCCGTCGAACGCGATCTCGAGCAGCGCATCGGCGCCCATGGGCAGGACCGTCAGGATCATGCCCCGGCCAAATGCCTTGTGCTGCACCATTTCCCCTGCCGCGAAGCTGACCTTCGGGGCCGGCTTCGGCTGCGTGTGGACGGAATAGTCCTTCTGCGGCTTCGGGCGCGTGGGGATCTGCGAAAAGTCATTATACTCGTCGCCGTAGATGCTGACGCGGCCAAACGAGCCGTACTGCCGGGGGGCCTGCTGCGAATAGCCGGGCTTCGGCGCGCCGACGCGCTTGACGGATTCCGCCGGAAGCTCGTCTACAAAGCGGGAGGGCAGATTCGTCGTCGTGCGGCCGTAGAGCATACGCTGCCGGGCGTAGGAAATGACGAGGTTCTGCTTGGCTCTGGTGATGGCGACGTAGCACAGGCGGCGCTCCTCTTCCAGCTCCTCCGGCTCGCTCAGGCAGCGGTTCGACGGGAACAGCCCCTCTTCAAAGCCCGTGAGAAATACATTTGGGAATTCCAGGCCCTTGGCCGCGTGCATCGTCATCATCACGACGGCGTCCGCGTCCGGGTCATACTGCTCAATATCCGTGTAGAGGGCAATTTCCTCCAAAAAGCCCGCCAGCGTGGGCGTATCGGTGTTTTCCATATAGGCAAGAATGCTGGATTTCAGCTCGCGGACGTTTTCGGCGCGGGTGCGCGCTTCGACATCGTCCTTTTCCTCGAGCATTTTCAGATAGCCGGTGCGGAGCATGACCTCCTCATAGAAGTCCGGCAGAGAAAGCGTCGTCAGAAGCTCGGCGCATTCCTCGATCACGACCGTGAAGGCCATGAGCTTCGCGGCGGACTTTTCAAGGCTCGGATAGCTGTACGGGTCGGAGACGACCGTGTAGAGCGGCACGCCTGCCGCAGCCGCCTGCCGCTGCGCCATTTCGAGCGTTTTGCCGCCGATGCCGCGCGGCGGGTTATTGATGATGCGCTGCAATCTCAGCTCGTCTGCGCGGTTATTGATCACGCACAGATAGGCCAGCATATCCTTGACCTCGGCGCGGTCAAAGAAGCGTGTGCCGCCGATGATGCGGTACGGGATGCCGCTGCGCTTGAACGCGTTTTCCACCGCGTTCGACTGCGCATTCGTGCGGTAGAGCACGGCGAAATCCTTGAAATTCTTCCCCTTGGACATGGAGATAATGCGGCTGGAAATGTAATTGGCCTCATCCGACTCGCTTGCCGCCTCGTAGACCGTGATGCGGTCGCCCGCAGCGTTCTGCGTCCAGAGCTTTTTGCCCTTGCGCCCCCGGTTGTGCGAGATGACGGCGTTGGCCGCGTTCAAAATGGCCTGCGTGGAGCGGTAGTTCTGCTCCAGGCGGATGACACGTGCGCCCTTGAACTGCTTTTCAAAGGAAAGAATGTTCTCGATAGTCGCGCCGCGGAATTTGTAGATGGACTGGTCGTCGTCGCCGACGACGCAGATGTTTTCATACCCGCCCGCAAGCAGCGCTGTCAGCTGATACTGCAGCTGGTTCGTGTCCTGATACTCGTCGATCATGACGTAGTGGAACTTGCGCTGGTAATACGTCCGCACGTCCTCAAACTGCTCAAGCAGCTCGACGGTCTTGAGGATGATATCGTCAAAGTCCAGCGCGTTGGCCTCGTGCAGGCGCTTTTCGTATTCGGCGTAGAGCTGCGCGATGCGGTCCATGCGGTAATCGCCGGACTTTCCGGCGTGTTTGGAAAACTGCTCCGGCCCCTGCCGCTTGTCCTTGGCCTTGCTGATGACGGAAAGCGCCAGACGCGGCGGGAGGGATTTTTCGTCCAGCCCGAAGTCCTTCAGAATGTCCTTCATGACCCGCTCGGAATCGCTCGTGTCATAGATCGTGAAGCGGCCCGTGTAGCCGTCCAGCCGGTCGATCTCCCGCCGGAGAATGCGGCAGCAGGCAGCGTGGAACGTCATGGCCCAGACGTCCATGGCGTAGTCGCCCAGCAGCGCCTGCAGTCTGGCCTTCAATTCATTTGCGGCCTTGTTGGTGAATGTGATGGCCAGAATCGACCACGGCGCGGCGGGCCGGAGCGCGCACAGGCGCTCGGCCTGCTGCTGCATGGCGGGATCGCGCGTTTTGAGGTAGTCCTCGAGATATGTAACGTCCGCCTCCGCAATATACTCCGGAATTTCGTTGGAGTCGGAGCCTTCGCCGAAGGCGATGAGATTGGCGATGCGGTTGATGAGAACGGTCGTCTTGCCGCTGCCCGCACCGGCCAGCAGCAGCAGCGGCCCCTGCGTTGTAAGAACGCCCTCGCGCTGCATCTCGTTCAGGTTCTGAAAGCGCGCAGCGATCACAGCGCGGCGCGCGGATAAGAACCGGGCTTCAAATGTCTGTTCCATAGCTTCCCCTTACGGGCAATGTCGTCGATTTAAGACCGCATTCTATACGAAACCCCGGTAAAAAACGGACGCAGCTGGTAGGGGCGGGGCTCTGCTCCGCCCGATGGGCAGCCGCAAATCCGTATGGTGCCCTGTAGGGGCCGATGCCTACATCGGCCGGCAGAACGCACCGCTTTTACGGTAGTCTGCAGCGAATTCGTAACTTCCAAACGGGCCGATGTGGGCATCGGCCCCTACAATCACGCAAGCAAGTGCCTGCGAATTCGCCGAAGATTTTCGATTATCCGGTGCGTCCCGCAGGGCGGAGCAGAGCCCCGCCCCTACCAACCTTGTTCGAGGTTTCGTCGTGTTTGCGTGACAGGACACAGTATCAAGTGGTATGACATTGCCTTTTCAATAAACTACGGATATTCTACCGCATTTTGCCCGGTTTGTCGACATCAAAAAAATGTCCGAAGCCGTTCCAGCGCCTTCTTTTCGATGCGGCTGACCTGCACCTGCGACACGCCGATGAGGCCCGCGACGCGCTGCTGGGTCAGGCTGTGGTAATAGCGGAGCTGGATGACGAGCCGTTCCTTGTCGTTCAGGCGGGCAAGCGCCTCCTGCAGGGCCATGCGTTCGAGCAGCTTTTCCTCCATGCCGTCTGTACACAGGACATCCTCGAGGGAGAAGCCCTCCTCGCCGGTCTGGCGCTGGATGGACTCGGTCGCGCTGGTGGCGGTTTCGGCAGCCGCGATCTCCTCCGGCGAAAGGCCCAGCGCCTCGGACAGCTCGGAGACCGTCGGGTCGCGGCCGAAATCGCCGGTCAGGCGCTCACGGGCCTTTTTGATGGCGGCGGCGCGCTCTTTCACGCTGCGGCTGACCTTGACCGCGCCGTCGTCGCGCAGAAAGCGGCGGATCTCTCCGGCAATTTTGGGGACGGCGTAGGTCGAAAACTGCGTGCCGTAGGCGGTATCAAAGCCCTCGACCGCCTTTAAAAAGCCGACGCAGCCAAGCTGAAACAGATCGTCCGGCTCTACGCCGCGGCCAAAATACCGCCGGGCGATCGACCAGATGAGGCCCGTGTTTTCCGTCACGAGCCGTTCGGACGCGTCCCGGTCGCCCTGCTGGGAGCGCTGGATGAGCGTGATGGTGTCGCTCAAGCGGTTTTCCTCCGCTGCACGATCTTGCGCTTCATATGTACCGTCGTGCCCTTGCCGGGCTTTGACGTGACCTGAAGCGAGGTCATGAAGCTCTCCATGATTGTAAAGCCCATGCCGCTGCGCTCCGGGCCGCCGGTCGTGAACATGGGCGCGCGGGCCTTTTCCACGTCCTCCATGCCGCAGCCCTTGTCGCGGATGACGATATCCAGCACGTTCTCCGGCAGAATGCGGCAGCGGATGGTCACGGTGCCGAGGCAGTCGCGGTAGGCATGGACGATGCAGTTGGTCACGGCCTCGGACACCGCGGTCTTGATATCGTTCAGCTCCTCGAGATTGGGGTCGAGCTGGGCGGCGAAGCACGCGACTGCCGCGCGGGCAAAGGATTCGTTCGAGGACCGGCTGGGGAAGGTCAGCGTCATTTCATTTTCAGCTTTCATGGACAAGGCTCCTTTCGTCTTCCAGAGTTGCTATGCGCTCAATGCCGGAGGCCTTGAGCACCTTCATCGGCTGCGGCGGAACGCTTCGGAGAATGACCTCGCCGCGCAGCTGCCGCATCCGGCGCACGCAGGAGATCACGATGGCGATCCCGCTGGAGTCCATAAACGTGACCTCCCTGAAATCCAGCACGCACACGCGCGGCAGATAGAGGTCGATTTTGTTGCCCAGGACGCGCATGATATCCTTCGCGCTGTGGTGGTCAATTTCGCCGCGCAGTGCGACGGTCAGATGCTTGTCCTGCAAAAAGCTTGTGAGATTCATTTGTTCGCCTCCAAAATAGAAAATGGACACACAGGGCTTTTTCCTGTGTGTCCATTATAGAAGCTTTTACGCGCGGGTTTTGTCAAAGGGATTACCGGCGCAGACGCTTTTCACTTTCTTCGAGCTGCGCAAGCAGCGCGCGGTTCTTTTCGAGCTTTTCGCGCTGCTCGGCCACGACCTTTTCGGGTGCGCGGGAGACAAACGCTACGTTTGAAAGCTTGCCCTCGAACATGGCGATCTGCTTGAGGCAGTTCGCCTTTTCCTTTTCGATGCGGGCCAGTTCCTTCTCGAAGTCGATGAGCTCCTCGAGCGGGATATAGAGCTTGGCATCGTTCGTGACGACGCAGACCATGTTTTCGTGGCCCTCTGGATCAGCATCGCAGATGATGACCTGATCGGCATAGGCCAGACGGCAGATGAAGCCCGTGCCCTGCCGGAAGATCTCGCCCTTGTCAGACACGACATAGAGCGTGCTCTTCTTCGACGGCGGGACGTTCATCTCTGCGCGGCGGTTGCGGATGGAGCGGATGGCATTCATGACGGACTCCATGTGTGCAGCCTCAATGGAGAAGTTCAGGTTCTCGTCATACTTCGGCCAGTCAGCCAGCATGAGGAAGCTGCCCTCGTGCGGGATCGCCTGCCAGATCTCTTCAGTGATGAACGGCATGAACGGATGCAGCAGACGCAGGAACTGGTCAAGCACATAGACCAGCACCTTCTGCGCCGCCAGCTTGCTCTTTTCGTCCTCGCCGTAAAGTCTTGCCTTGGTGAGTTCGATATACCAGTCGCAATAGGTATCCCAGATAAAGTCGTAGACCTTGGCGGAGGCGACGCCCAGTTCATAGGCATCCATGTTCTCCGTGACTTCCTTGATGAGCGTATTGAGTTTGGAGAGCACCCACTTATCTTCGATCTCAAGGTCTGTCACATCAGGCAGGCCAGTCTCTTCGACGGTCAGGTTCATGAGCACATAGCGGCTCGCGTTCCAGATCTTATTGGCGAAGTTGCGCATGGCCTCGCACTTCTCGACGTAGAAGCGCATGTCGTTGCCGGGCGAGTTGCCGGTGATGAGATTGAAGCGCAGCGCGTCCGCGCCGTATTTCTCGGCCATTTCCAGCGGGTCGATGCCGTTGCCGAGGGACTTGGACATCTTGCGGCCCTTATCGTCGCGGACAAGGCCGTGGATGAAGACGGTCTTGAACGGCTCCTTTTTCATCTGCTCCATGCCGGAGACGACCATGCGCGCCACCCAGAAGAAGATGATATCATAGCCCGTAACCATGTCGGTCGTCGGGTACCAGTATTTGAGGTCTTCAGAATTCAGATCGGGCCAGCCGAGCGTTGAGAACGGCCACAGGCCGGACGAGAACCAGGTGTCGAGCACGTCCTCGTCGCGGGTCAGCTTCGTGCAGCCGCACTTTTCGCACTTCGTCGGGTCTTCGCGGCTGACGTTGATATGGCCGCACGCATCGCAGTACCACGCGGGGATCTGATGGCCCCACCAAAGCTGGCGGGAGATGCACCAGTCGTGCACATTTTCCATCCAGTTGAGATACGTCTTGGAGAAGCGCTCGGGAACAAATTTGATCGTGCCGTTCTTGACGACGCGGATAGCCTCTTCTGCCAACGGCTTCATCTTGACGAACCACTGCGCGGAAATGAGCGGCTCGACATCGTTGTGGCAGCGGTAGCAGGTGCCAACGTTGTGGGAATACGGCTCGGTCTTGACGAGATAGCCCTGCTCTTCGAGGTCCTTTACAAGGGCTTTGCGGCATTCATAGCGGTCCATGCCGTTGTATTTGCCGCCGTTTTCGTTGATATGGCCGTCGTCGGCGATGACGCGGATAACATCAAGGTTATGGCGCAGGCCGACCTCAAAGTCATTGGGGTCGTGCGCCGGGGTCATTTTGACCGCACCGGTACCGAAGCCGATCTCGCAGTATTCATCGCCCACAATGGGAATCTCGCGGTTCATGATAGGCAGAATGCAGGTCTTGCCGATCAGATGCTTGAATTTTTCGTCATTCGGGTTGACGGCCACGCCGGTGTCGCCCATCATGGTTTCCGGGCGGGTCGTGGCAACGACGATATCGCCGGAGCCGTCAGAGAGCGGATACCGGATATACCAGAGATGGCCGGGCTTGTCAACGTATTCGACTTCCGCGTCGGAGAGTGCGGTCAGGCAGTGCGGGCACCAGTTGATGATGCGGCTGCCCTTGTAAATAAGGCCCTTGTCATACATCTCGCAGAACGCCTCGCGCACGGCCTTGGAGCAGCCCTCGTCCATGGTGAAGCGGCTGCGCGACCAGTCGCAGCTGACGCCGAGCTTTCGCTGCTGCTCGACGATGCGGCTGCCGTACTTTTCCTTCCACGCCCAGACGCGCTCGAGGAACTTTTCGCGGCCAAGGTCATAGCGGGTCTTGCCTTCCTTGACGCGCAGTTCTTCCTCGACCTTAATCTGGGTGGCAATACCGGCATGATCGGTGCCGGGCAGCCAGAGGGCGCTGTAGCCCTCCATACGCTTATAGCGGGTCAGAATGTCCTGCAGCGTGGAGTCGAGCGCGTGGCCCATGTGGAGCTGGCCGGTGACGTTGGGAGGCGGCATGACGATGGAATAGGGTTTCTTGCCGGGGTCTGGTTCGGCCTTGAAGCAGTCGCTGTCCAGCCACATCTGATAGATCTGGCTTTCCACCTGCGTCGGGTCGTATTGCTTGGGCAGTTCTTTTCTCATGTTGATTCTCCTATTGAAACATATTGTTTATTCTTCAGTCAATTTTGCACAGGGGCAGGCTGCGTGGGCACGGAAAAAGTCCAGAAATTCCTCCGGCGTGCCTAAAATCAGATCCTTCTTTTGCAGGACCGTGGCCGAGCCGGAGTGCGTCAGCAGGAAAAGGCTCGGCGTTTCCACCAGCGTTTCCATTTTTTCATACGGGAAGTCGGCCGATTTCTGGTTTGTCTTGATCTGCATTGCCTCGTCCGTGAATCGAATCTTCGGCTTTGACGATAAATCCAGTCCGCCGAGGCTTTTTAAAAGCAGTGCCGCTGACTTCTGAAACTGTCTTGTCATGTCTGCATCCGGTCTTGGAAGAAACCGCGCCGCTGCAATCACCAGCGCAATGACGCCGGTTACAAGCAGCGTCATATTCTTCGGCTCCATCAGCCCCGTCACAAGCAGAAAGACACCTGCGGCGGCCAGAATCACAGACAAAACGGTCCGTACAATTCCCCGGCGCTTCAGCAGCGGGTCGTCCGCTCTGCATTCCTCCGCGAAGCGGTTCACGCCGTCGGTCATACGCCAAAGCTTGGGGTTCTTCTTCCGTGAGACAATCTCTGTACGCGCCCGCAGCGCCTTCGCCAATTCGCTCTGCAGTTCCGGACTGTAGTGCGTCGGGACAAATACAAATTCACCGGGCATGAATATCTCCTCTCATTCTCAATGTCATCGGCGGTGGTTTTACGCGTGGAATCGTCTTTACTTGATATATACGACCGGCTTTCCGGTCTTTTCCTTGATAAATGCACGGAATTCCGCTGTGCTTCCGCCCTGCATGCCTTCCTTATCAACTGCCTGTGCATAATCTTTGGAAAGCGTAAGGATAAAATAGCGCTCCGTCTCGGCAACGGCAAAGATCTGCTTGTACTGCCATCTGCCCTCATTGACGCTTGTTGTCACGGTATAGCCGTCTTCATCAAACACCGTACTGGCATGCTCCGTGCCGGGAAGCAGACGCGCTCTGGCAGTCCGGGCATTGAGCCGGTCTTCTGTTCTCACCACTATGATTATGGCCAGGATTGCGATCAGCGCCAGCACGTCCCCTACGTCGAGGGCATTCTTCCTCAAATCCATAAGCAGGAAAAACGCTTCCATCAGAACGACAAGCGCCGCGAAGATATGCACCAGACAACTGCGCTTTTTCCGCACAGTCCGGCGGATGCCCTTTGCCATCGCCGTAAGTGTTTCAAGATCGTAATCCGTTTCAAACCGGAAGGTCATATGCGCTCCTTTCCAAAAAGCTGTGAGTTGGCAGGGACGGAACTCTGCTCTGCCCGGCAGAATGCAGTTGTTTTAACGGAAATCTCAGGCGGATGCGAATGCAGTTTCTCACTTGTTCGTAGGGGCCGATGCCTACATCGGCCCGTTGAGAAGCTGCGAATTCGCCGTAGATTTCTGTAAAAGCGGTCTGTTCTGCCGGGCCGATGTGGGCATCGGCCTCTACAATCGAATGCGCAGATGCAAGAAAAAACGCCCTGAGTTTCAGACTCAGGGCGAAGAAATTCTCCGTGGTACCACCTGCGTTCCCGGAAAACCGGGCTCTCAAATCTCTGTAACGGGAGAACCCGGCGGGGCTTACTGTCAGTTCAGCCCGGCGGCTCGGAGGCGACGGGAACTTTGGCTTTGCGGAAGCTTACACCAGCCGCTTCCTCTCTGCGGCGCTGCGCGAAGTTCGTTCCTCTTCTCAGCTTGTATCGGTATGGGAAAATGGTGCTTTATACGTCTTCGATGATAGGCGAGGGCTTGGCCTGCTGCGGGTTGACGAGGGCGCGGAACTTACTCCGGGACTCGCGGATCTCGCTCAGGGCCTGTGCGATGGCTTCCTCTGTGCGCTTCATGGAATCGTCGACATAGTCGTTCGTGACCTGACGCAGCTCCTTGATCTTGGCCTGCGCGTTCTTCATGAGGTCGTCAGCCTCCTTCTGGGCCTGCAGATAGACCTCCTCGTGCGAGATCATCTGCCGGGCGCGCTGCTCGGCCTGCTTGAGAATGTTTTCGGCCTCGCGCTTGGCGTTGGTGATGACGTCGTTGCGGGATTCCACGATCGTCTTGGCCTGCTTGAGTTCACCGGGAAGCTGATTGCTGATCTCGTCGAGAAGATCGAGAACCTTGTCGCGTTCGAGCACGCACTTGTCCGCGCCGAGCGGCAGGCTCCACGCATCCTGTACCATCTCATACAATGTCGTCAGGATCTCTTCAATACCGCTTGCCATAAAAATACCTCCTTAGATTTGCTCCATCATGCGGGCTTTAAAGTCCGGGATGATCGCAGCCGGGAGAAAATCACTCACGTCGGCGTCATACCGCGCCAGCTCCTTGACGGCGCTCGAGCTCAGGTACATGAACTGGTGCTCGGCAGTCAGGAACATGGTATCCAGCCCGGGGTTGAGTTTGTGATTCATGAGCGCCATCTGGAACTCGCGCTCGAAATCAGAAACGGCCCGCAGGCCCTTGATGATAATGGAGCTGCCCTGTTCGCGCGCAAAGTCGGCCAGCAGCTTGTCGGAGTGCATGACCGCGACGTTCGGAATGTCCGCCGTGACGCGGCGGATAAGCTCAGCGCGCTCCTCCGGCGTGAACATGGGTTTTTTTTCACAGTTATACATCACGCAGACGATCAGCCGGTCAAAGCTGCGCGCCGCACGGGTGATGATGTTGAGATGTCCGTTTGTGACAGGGTCGAAGCTGCCGGGATAAATCGCTGTCTTCATGGCTCCTCCAGACGGCTATCCTCTGCGGAAGATCGTCACCGCAGCCTTGCCGTAACGGTAATCCCGGTAACGCACAAGACCCGGAATATCGTCCGGAAGGGACTTCTCAAAGGGTCTTTCACAGACTATTATACCACTGTTCGTCAAAATGTCAATTTCTGATATGATTTTTAGCGCAGTTTCAAGGAAAATTTCCGCGTAAGGCGGGTCTAAAAGGATCAAATCGAACTGCCTGCGGCAGGTTTTCAGGTAGGAACTGTAATCCGCCTGCACAACTTCGGCACGTTCTTCCAGCCTTGTCTTTTTCAGGTTCTCCCGAATAACGCTGACCGGCTCTCTGCCCTTGTCGACAAAGGTGCAGTGCGCCGCGCCGCGGCTGAGCGCCTCGATGCCGAGCTGTCCGGAGCCGGCAAACAGGTCGAGCGCCGTTCTTCCCTCGACCTCAAACTGGATGGCGGAGAAAATGCCCTCCTTGACCTGATCCATGGTCGGGCGGGTATCCATGCCCCTGGGGGCCTTCAGCGGGACGCCTCTGGCGGTTCCTGTGATGACGCGCATGGCGTTTGCCCTCCTTCCTTCGGGTGAAAATGCTGATAGACAGCCAGCGCGGCGGACGCGGGGAGCACCTGCTCAAGCTGGCTGCGCTCCGCCTGCGAAATGGCTTTAACGGAGCGGAATTTCTTTAACAGCGCCTGCCGCCGCTTTTCACCGATGCCGGGGATATCCTCCAGACCGGATTTTTTCATGCGGCGGGAGCGCAGCGCACGCTGGTACGTGATGGCGAAGCGGTGCGTCTCCTCCTGGATCGTGCCGATGAGGGCGAAGACGGACGGGACGGCGCTGATGGCGATCTCATCGCCCGCGGCGGTCACGAGCGCTCTTGTGCGGTGCTTGTCGTCCTTGACCATACCGTAGGCCGGGATATCCAGCCCCAGCGTTTGCAGCACATCCTCCGCGACCTTTGTATGCTCGACGCCGCCGTCGATCAGCAGCACATCCGGGTGCTCGGAAAAGCCCGCGTCCTGCTGGACGTAATGCGTCAGCCTGCGCAGCAGCACCTGATGCATGGACGCGTAATCGTCCTGATCGGTCAGGCCCTCGACGCGGAAGCGCTTATAGGCGGATTTGAGCGGCCTGCCGTCCTGAAACACGACCATGGACGCGACGATATCCGTCCCGGCCAGGTTGGAAATATCATAGGACTCCATCCGGTGCGGGATATCCGGCAGATGGAGCATATCGGCCAGCGCACCGAGCGTGCCGGTGCGGCGCTCGGCTCTGGTTGTGATGCGCTCAGCCTCCTCGCGCGCGTTTTTATGCGCAAGCTCGACCAGCCGGACATTGTCGCCGCGCTGCGGCATGCGGATAAGGACCTTTTTGTTCAGTTCCTGCTGCAAAAGGGCCGAGAACAGCTCCGCATCCTCCAGCTCAAACGGCGTAAGAATGATCTTGGGCGCTGTGCCGCGCGCAAGATAGAACTGCTTGACGAGGGCGGAGACGGCCTCCTGCGGGTCGTCCGCCGGGGAAAGTATCTCATATTCCTTGTCGAGCAGGCTTCCGCTTACATAATGCAGAACTGCGAAGCAGGCCCGCGCTTCGTTCTGGTAATAGCCGATCACGTCGGTATTGGCCATCGTCCCGGCGGTCACAAGCTGCTTTTCGCCGAGGGATTCGACGGCGCGCAGCCGGTCGCGCAGGGACGCGGCAAGCTCAAACTGTAATTTATCTGCCGCGGCCTCCATCTGCGTGCGCAGCTCGTCCGCGACCTTTTTATAATTGCCCTGCAAAATCAGCACGGCCTGCTCCATGCGGGCATGGTAGTCCTGCTGGCTGCGCGAGAGCTGACACCAGCCGTCGCAGTTGTTCATGTGGAAGTTGAGGCACGGGCGGTCCTTGCCGAGGTCGCGCGGGAACTGTTTGGAGCAGCCGGGCAGCTTCAGCGTCAGGCGGAGCGTGTCGATCACGTGCTGCGTGACGGAGCGGCCGCCGAAGGGGCCAAAATAGCTGGCCTTATCCCCTGCCGTTTTGCTGACCATCTGCATGACGGGATAGTCCTGCGTCAGGTCGACACGCAGATAGGGGTAGCCCTTGTCGTCCTTTAAAAGGATGTTGTACTTCGGCATATGCCGCTTGATAAGCGAGCATTCGAGCACCAGCGCCTCAAACTCCGAGCGCGCGACGATGGTATCAAAATGGTCGATCTGCGACACCATTTTACGCGTCTTCGGCGTATGCGCCGCCGTATCCTGAAAATACTGGCTGACGCGGTTCTTGAGCTTTTTGGCCTTGCCGACATAGATGACCGTGCCGGTCTTATCCTGCATGATGTAGACGCCCGGCTCGTATGGCAGAGAGAGCGCCTTGTCCTTGAGTTCTTCAAACGTCATAGCTTCTGAATAAAAAAGCGCTGCGGTCGCAGCGCAAGCAAATGTGCAGATCGGGCGGCAGAATCAGGAGGGGCATCCCCCTCCTGATTCTGCTGGTTTGTAAAAAATGCCTCAGAAGACCTCTTTTACGAGCATATCGGTCAGTGCTTTTACTGCTTCTTCCTCATCGGGGCCTTCCGCAATGATGCTGACGCGCGTGCCCTTGGTGATGCCCATGGACAGAACGCCGAGCAGGCTCTTGGCGTTGATCTTGCGATCCTCGACCTCGACCCAGATGCTGGACTTGAACTCGTTCGCCTTCTGGATAAAGTAGGTGGCCTGCCGGTTGTAGAGGCCGGATTCACACTTCACGATGGATTGCTGCATATACATAGACGACACTCCTTATACATCCTGCCGGGGATTTCAATTGCTATTGACCTTCTAATTTTAGCAAATTTCATTGAAATGTCAATCACTATTTCATTGCGCCCCGATTTCCAGACAAAAATCGATGGGACTTATTTGAATTCGACGATCGTGACGCCGGATTCGCCCTCGCCGTAAACGCCGAGGCGGAAGGACTTGACGTATTTGCAGCGGCGCAGCTCCTCCTGCACGGCTGCGCGCAGGACGCCCGTGCCCTTGCCGTGGATAATGCGTGCGTTTGGGAGATTGCCCATATAGGCCGCGTCCAGGAAATTATCGAGCACCGGCAGCGCCTCGTCCACGGCCATGCCGCGGATATCCAGCTCCGGCTGGGCCGCGGCCTTCAGCTCACGCACCTTGCCCGCGATGACCTTTTTCGCCGCGTTCTGCGTCTCGTTTTCGAGCAGGTATACCTCCTCCGGCTTCGCCGTAATCTGCATGATGCCGGCGCGCAGCTGATAGCTGCCGTCCTTGTTAATGGCAAGGACGCTCGCCTTTTTGCCGAGCTTCAAAAGCTCGACCGTATCGCCCACGCGGATGGCGCGGGTCGGCTCCGGGCGCTGCTTTTCCTCGCGCTGGGGCTGCATTCTGCTTTCGGCCTCGTTGAGACTGCGGCGCAGCTGCGCCTGCTTTTCATTGGAGCCGGGGACGAACGCGCCGTTTTTCGCCTGCTTCCGGAGCTGCTTGAGTTCTTCGTAGACCGCGTCGGCGGCACGGCGGGCATCGTCGATGATATACTGCGCCTCCTTGCGCGCCTGCTGGGCAGCCTTTTCCTTTTCCTGCTTGATCTGGGCGTAATATTCGTCGGATTTTTCCTTCTGCTTTTCCGTCTCGCGGCGCAGGCGCTCGGCCTCCTCCTTTGCCTTCTCCATCTCCTGCCGCTGCTGGTCAAGCTGCGTCAGAACGTCCTCGAAGTTCACGTCGTTCTGGCTGACAAGACTGCGGGCCTGCTCCAGAATGGCCTCGTCGATGCCGAGCCGCTTGGAGATGGCGAACGCGTTGGACTTGCCGGGCACGCCGATGAGCAGCCGGTAGGTCGGCTGGAGCGTCTCGACGTTAAACTCGCACGACGCGTTCATGACGCCGCTTGTGCGCATGGCATAGAGCTTCAGCTCGGCATAGTGCGTCGTCGCGGCGACGCCTGCGCCGCACTTGCGGCAGAACTCAATGATGGAAATGGCCAGCGCCGCACCCTCGGCGGGATCCGTGCCCGCACAGAGCTCGTCAAACAGGACGAGGCTGTCTTTGTCGCAGACCTTGAGGATCTCTACAATATTCTTTGTATGCGACGAGAACGTGGAAAGCGACTGCTCGATGGACTGCTCGTCGCCGATGTCAGCGAAAACCTGCTCGTAGACGTTGACCGCGCTGCCGTCGTCGGCAGGGATATGCAGGCCGCATTCGGCCATGAGTGTCAGCAGGCCAATGGTCTTGAGCGTGACGGTCTTGCCGCCGGTGTTGGGGCCGGTGATGATGAGCGTATCAAAATCGCTGCCGAGGCGCACGGAGATGGGCACGACGATCTTGCCGGTGATGAGCGGGTGGCGGGCGCGGATGAGGTTCAGCTGCCCGTCCGTCCGCACCTCCGGGCAGATGGCGCGCATGGCAAAGGACAGACGCGCCCGCGCGAAAATGCATTCCAGATCCAGCAGCACGTCGTAGTCCAGCTTGATCTGCTCACGGTGACCCGCCGCTTCGGCGGAAAGCTCGGCGAGAATGCGCTCGATCTCCTTGCGCTCGGCCATGAACAGCTCGCGCAGCTCGTTGTTGCCGTTGACGGCGGACATCGGCTCAATGAAATACGTGCTACCGGAGGACGAGACATCGTGCACGAGGCCCGGAAGCTGGCTCTTGCACTCGGCCTTGACCGGGACGACGAAGCGGTCGGAGCGGATGGTCACGATCGGCTCCTGCAAAATCTTCGCGTAGGACGGCGAGGTGATGATCTTTTGCAGCGATTCGCGGATCTTCGCGCTCTGCTGGCGGATCCTGCGGCGGATAGAGGCAAGCTCGCTGCTGGCCGCATCCGCGATCTCGTCCTTGGAGAGGATGGAGGTGAAGATGCGCTCCTCCAGATATTTATTCGTGGTGATCTGCTGGAAGTACACATCCAGCACGCCCGGCTCCTGCGCGCTTCTCCCCTCGCCCTCGGAATACGCCTTTGTCTGGCGGGCGGATTTTAAAACAGCCGCGATGCGCAGCAGCTCCTCCGGGCTGAGGCAGCCGCCGCGGTCGGCGCGGTCCAGCGACGCGCCCACGTCATATAATCCGCCGAAGGACGGCGAGCCCTTGACCGTGATGCAGGCACAGGCCGCGCTCGTCTCATCCAGAAGGTGCCGGATCTCATCCGCGTCCGTGCTCGGACGGACGGCAAGGCAGCGATCCTTTGCCGCCTGCGACGCGGCGTGGTCGGAGAGCATAGCCAGGACCTTATCCAGCTCCAGCTTGGTCAGTGATTTTTCATATTGTTCGTTCATATGTATGATCCTATTCTGTCAAAAGAGATTTATAGAAATCCAATGTATAGAAGCTGCGCTCGAGCTGCGTGAGCAGATAGCTCTCCGCCGCGTCGCACAGCTCCTTTTCCGCCGCGCCGGTCAGCGCAAACGAAAACAGCTTTTTATCCGGGCAGGAGACGATATAGCGCATGGCGGCCAGCGACGCGGCAGACAGCGGCATCCGCACGCCGTCGGACGCGCGGCAGGACGCGCACTCAAGCGTCCCGTCGGAGATGGAAAACCGGTCAGGCTCCGGATTGCCGCACACACAGCAGCCGGAAAGCTCCGGCAGATAGCCCGCAAGGGCGGCAAGCCGCAGCTCCGTCGCCGCCTTGACGAGCTGCGGCGGCTTCTTGAGCTTCGCGAGCGCGTACAGCGCGTTCAGAATCAGCGGCAGCAGCGCAGGACTGGCCGCATCCTCCTGCGATAGGACCTCGGCCAGCTGGGCAAAATAGCTGGCAAGCGAGAGAAGCACAATGTCTGTCCGCAGCTCCGGGAACATCTCGATGGCGGTTGCCTCCGTGATGGACGAAAAGCCGTGCGCTTCGCCGACGGTGAACTCCGCATAGGTCAGCAGCTGGCACGCGCCCTTGAGCTTGCTGCGGTTGGAGCGGACGCCGCGAGCCTTCATGGTGAGAAGACCATGGTCGGCGCTCAGAACCGTCAGGATGCGGTCCGTCTCCTTATATTCGGTTGTCCGGAGGACAAGCCCCCGCGTCGTCAGGTAGTCCATGCTCCGCTTTCCTTACGCTTTGCTGCGCGCGGCCCGCATCCTTGAACAGCAGATACGCCTCCGGCGCGCCGGTATCGGTAAAAACTTCCCACAAAAATTCCGCTCTCATCGGCTCGGCCTCCTTTACTGTTAGGATAAGCCGAACTGCCGGGCGCTATGCCGGGGAATTATGGCAGCGCGCCGCTCACCCCTTTTCCAGCAGCTTTGCCAGCGCGGTCCTTCCGACCACCATCGCGCCCTTCGGGCAGAATTCCTGACAGCAGAAGCAGTGGATGCAGGCTTTTCGGTCGATGCGCGGCTTGCCGCGTTTCATCGTGATGGCCTTTGCCGGGCAGATATTCGCGCATTTTTTGCAGCCGACGCAGTCCTTCGCGCGCAGCTTCGGGAGGGGCGTGAACATATGGAACTTCACGCTGTCGGCAAGTCTGGAAAACGGCCCCTTTCCGCCGCTGCGGAAAAAGACGCTCGCCTGCGAGGGAACGGTCTTATAATCCGGCACCGTGAAGGCCGCAGGATCGCCGAAGATCGTCAGCTTTTCCGCGCTGTCCGGGCACAGGCCGCGCCGGATGGCGGCGGAAAGCGTCGGGATCTCGCAGGGCGTCAGGCCGATCAGGCCGCAGGCGGCCAGGTCAAGCTTATGCGCGCTCTGCGCTGCGATCAGACAGCCGATGGGCCGCGCGGAGCCCTGCGTCGGGCCGTTGCCCTCCATGCCGACGACGGCGTCGCAGATGCAAAGGCGCGGCTTACAGTATTCGCAGAGGTCGACGAGCATGTCGGCAAAATCGGCGGCTTTCGGGTATTTATAGTGATATTCCGGCTTCATTGTGCCGGGGATGATGCCGAAAAAGTTTTTGACGGCGTTCGTCATGCCCATCATGCCGTGCGTTTTGAGCTTGCAGACGTCGATGATCGCGTCAGCCTGCTTCAAATATGCCGTCATCGTAAAGCTCCTGGCCTGCGCTGCTTCCGGATACGAGACAGGGCAGACGGAAAAATCCGCGTTAAGCTCCGCGCCGAGCGCCTCGGCGGCACGCAGGCCGGTCACATCGTAAACGCGCTGCAGATGCGCCGCAGTATACAGCCCGCCGGGGCTGTCGCCAAGAATGACGTGCGCACCGCGCGCCGTCAGCAGCTTTACCAGCGCGCAGACGACAGCCGGATGGACTGTCGCGGCCTGCTCCGGCTTCATGGCGGAGACAAGATTGAGCTTCAGCGCCACGCGCATCCCGGACGTGACCCAGTCAAGCCCGCCCGCCGCGTCGATCGCGGCTTGCAGTGCGGCGGAAACCTCCGCCTCTTCATAGCTTTTGCAGGCGGCAAACGCAGCATCCCAGTTTCTATTCATACGCCCTCCTTCAGGCAACGTGTCGGAATCACAAATCGGTATGCGCCTGCTCTGTAGGGGCGGACGTCTCTGTCCGCCCGTTGGAAGCAGCTGTTCTACAGAAATCTTCGGCAAATTCAGATGCAGCCGCGCATTTGATTGTAGGGGCCGATGCCGGTCACAGCCGTTCGCGACGAAGGAGCGTTACGGATGTGGGTCTGCCGCTTGCCGGTACACATCGGCCCGCGCAGTGTGCACCGTTTTTACGATAATCTGCGGCGAATTTGCAGCTTCCCAATGGGCCGATGTAGGCATCGGCCCCTACATCAAAACAGGCAGGTGCATACGTATGCGCCCCAGCTTTTTGCAAAACCGGTGCATTCTGCGGGCGGACAGAGTCGTCCGCCCCTACGCAGACTTTTCTTTTGTAAAACAGTCTACCACTAAACGGACGCGATTGCAATGCGGGAAATCCGCACAGTATTTACTTTTTGGTGAATTTATGTTACAATGATACAATATTTATGGGACTTTCTTTCCACCAGCCGCCCCGGCTGCACGGAAAATGGAAGGAGAACATAGTATGGAAGACAAGTATGCAGCGCAGCCCGAACAGGAAATTGCGCCGAAAACACCGGACGCGGACGACGTCGACGCGCTTTTGCAGGATGTAAAAAGCCTGCTCGGCGAATCGGACGGCGAGACTGCGGAGCAGCCTCCCCCCGAAGACGAGCCTGTGCCGGAAGGCCCCGGCAGTGAGCCGCTGAATGCGGAGGATGTGCACATCGACTACGGCAAATTCTACGGCCCGGAGGAGCAGAAGGAGCCGGAGGCTCCGCTGACGTTCTACGAGCAGTCCAAGCCCGCGTACCAGCGTGCACGGCGCGCGGAATACGAGCGCATCCGGGAGCAGGAGCGGCTTGCAAGAGCCGAGCGCCAGCAGGCATTTGAACAGGAGCGTGCCGCGCATATGAAGCAGAAAAAGGCCGCACAGAAGCACGCGAACGCGCACAGGAGCACAGCGGAATACGCCGAATGGCTCTACACGCAGGGGCTGAGCGACGACGAGCGCAGCGCACGCGCCGAGCAGGAGGAAAAGCTTGCGCAGCCGGAATCACGGCGGCGCAGAAGGCCGGAAAAGCCGAAGCGGCGGCACGGACTGCGCATTGCGCTGGTGCTGGTTCTGCTGCTGACGATCGGCGCGGCGGTGTTTCATTTTCTGATCGCCCGCGCACCGCAGAGCGAGGCCGCGCTTTCCGCCCGCAAAAAAGGCTGCGCGACCATCCTCGTCGCAGGCACGGACGAGGGCGGCTACCGTACCGACTCCATGCTGCTGCTGAACATTGAACGCACGGAAAAGGCCATTCATCTCGTCTCCATCCCGCGCGATACGCTGATCTACTGCGAGTATTCGGTCCCGAAGATCAACTCCGCCTACGGCTGGGCCGGCGGTGGAGAGGCCGGGATGCAGGAGCTGCTGCTGCGCGTGTCGGAGATCATCGGCTTTGAGCCGGACGGCTACGCCGTGGTCGATCTGAGCGTGTTTGAGCAGCTGGTCGATCTGATGGGCGGCATCACGTTCGATGTGCCGGTCGATATGCACTACTCGGACCCCACGCAGGGGCTGAATATCGATCTGCAGGCCGGGACGCAGCATTTAAACGGCGAGCAGGCCATGCAGGTCGCGCGCTTCCGCTCCGGCTATGCAACAGCCGACCTTGGGCGCATCGAGGTGCAGCGGTCGCTCGTCTCCGCGGCGCTCCGGCAGTGGGTATCGCCGAAGGGGATGCTCCATCTGTCGAAGGCCGTCAAGCTGGTGCTGGAGCACACCAACACAAATCTGACGAAGGCCAACCTTCTGTGGCTGGCAGAGAGCTTCCTGCTCTGCGGCCGCAGCGACATCGCCTCCGCGACGCTGCCCGGCTATGCCGCGAACTTCACAAGCGGGTCTTACTATGTGCTCGACGCGGGAGGCGTCGCGGACATTGTGAACCGATACTTAAATCCCTATGAGAAAGAGGTGCAGGCCGCGGAGCTCTACATCCGCAACGGCTGACAGATATGTATATCGATCCAGTACGGTACGAGGGCCGTCCGGGCAATGTCCCGGAGCGGCTGGAAAAGGAGCAGCGCTGCTATGCGCTGCTGGACGAGCTGCAAATTCCCTATGCCCGCGTTGATCACGAGCACGCGGACACCATCGAGGCCTGCGAGGCCGTCGAGCAGGTGCTCGGCGAGAAGATCTGTAAAAATCTATTCCTCTGCAACCGGCAGAAGACGCAGTTTTATCTGCTGATGCTGGAGGGCGAAAAGGTATTCAAGACGAAGGATCTTTCCAGGCAGCTGGGCGTGGCACGGCTGTCGTTTGCGGACCCGGCGGATATGGAGAACTATCTGGACATCACGCCCGGCTCCGTCAGCGTGCTCGGCCTGATGAACGATACGGAAAACGCCGTCCAGCTCGTGCTGGACAAGCCGATCGCCGCCTCCGCCCGCATCGGCTGCCACCCGTGCATCAACACCTCGACGCTGGCCGTCTCCACGCAGGATATTCTGACAAAATTCCTGCCCGCCGTCCACCACGAACCGATCATCGTCGACCTGCCGGACCCGGAGGACGCAGACTGAAGCCTCCCCCACCGGCCCTGACCGATCTCATGAACCATCCTGCAACCATCAAGAACCGGCACGTACAGTTTGTGCGTGCCGGTTCTTGTCATTTTCTCCGCAAATCCGAAGCATTTTGCCGCTATTTTATCAGCACCCGGCTCCTGCGCAGCTGCGGGCGCCCTTTGCGCCGCGCCTGACAGCCGGAGGCAGCGGTTATTCGCTTGGCGTTTCCAGAATAGGAAGATCTTATTAAAACGCTTCTGCCGCTTATCATTTGTTAATTACATGGCTCGTTTTTTGTAATAAAATAAGAGCACAAGCAGAAAGAAAATTTAGCAGAAATGGAGAATTCATATGGATGAGATTTTTCAATTGCTGGACTATCTCGGAATCCAGTCTCAGAGCACGATCCAGACCTACGCACGGCTGGCGCAGCGGCGGCACCTGAAAAAGGGAGAATGCCTGTACTACGGCGGAGAAGACTCGACCAATCTGTATTTTCTCATTTCCGGCATCCTGCGCGGCTTTACGGTCAGCGCGAGCGGAAAGGAATATACCGAGTGTATTCTGCACAAATACGGCCATGCGCACATCGGCATGATCGGTATGGATGACCGTCAGGAATTCAAGCTCAACAAGAATCTGGAGGCGCTTACGGAGGCGGATCTGATCTATTTTGATGTCCGGCCGATCATAAAGGAGTTGCCGAACTCCATCGAGTTTCTGCGGGTCTATGTCAAGAAGCTGGAGGAGTCCTACGCGCAGATGTGGGAGGTCCGCGAGATCATGCGCGAGTCCGCGCAGGCGCGCTACGCGTGGTTCCAGAGGACCTACCCGAAGCTGCAGAACATCATGCAGCTCAAGGATGTGGCGACCTTCCTCGGCATCACGCCCGTGACGCTCAGCCGTATCCGGGCCAGAGAAACCATCAGCGCTGAAAAGGATGACGCAACATGAAGCAGTATATTCTGTACCTGAATCTTCCGGATTCCTACTGTCAGATCTTTCTGCCGACGGAAAACAACCGGAAATACGAGCTTGAGCTTTCCGCGCAGCTGCCCATTCCGGCCTGCAAGATGGAACTGGAACTGCTCGATGGGCACTGGTGGATGCTCCGGAATGCACAGATCTACTTTTCTGCAGATGGGAAAGGGCCGGATTCCATGCAGCTGTCCGACCAGACGCCGGTCTACGGCCTTCTTGGGGCTGAGAGAGAAAAGTTCTCGGCGTGGATCCGGGAAACCTCGGCCCGTGAATTACAATTTGAAAAATTCAGCATCCATGGGCTGACGCGCGTCGTGGTCGGAAAAGCGGAGCAGGCTGATATCCGGCTCGACAGCCCGTATATCAGCCATACGCATTTTATCCTGACAAAAAACCGCGACGGCTGGGTCATTGAGGACATGAGCCGCAACGGCGTTTATCTCGACAACCAGCGCATTCCGCCGAAAAAAAGCTTGCAGCTGCGTCCGTTCAGCCATATCTATACGGGCGGCTTCCATCTGATCTTTCTGGGCGAGCTGCTTGCGATCAACTGCGCCGACCAGATCTCCACAGCGCTTGCACGCTATGCGCCGCCTGCACGGGAGGATAAGCCGCTGCCGCATGCACACGAGGCGTTTTTGCGCAGTCCCCGGTTCTTTGAGCCGCTGCCGCAGGATGTGATCGACATTGAAGCGCCGCCGCAGAAGCAGAACCGGAAAAAACAGCCGATGCTGTTCGTGCTCGGCCCCGCGCTGACCATGCCGCTGCCGATGCTGGCGACGATGGTCCTGCGTATGGGCGTCGGAAACGGCATGGGCTCCTACTGGATCATGGGCGTGTCGGTCGTAATGAGCGCGCTGATCGGCCTCGGCTGGTCGCTGGCGCGGCGGAAATACGACGCGAAGGAGGAAACCGCAGAGGAATCCGAGCGGCAGAGCGCATACCGGTCCTATCTGCAGAAGAACGAAGCGCTGCTGCAGCAGCGGCAGGCGATCTGCCGGGAACGGCTGCTGCGGCAGTATCCGTCCACGCCGGAGCTGGTCCAGAAGCTGACTGGCGGACAGGCCGCAGAGGTGCTCTGGAACCGCAACGCGCGGGCCGAGGATTTCACGACCGTGCGCCTCGGCCTCGGCCGGATGGACATTTCCTCCATGATCCGCACGCCCGCCGTCCGGTTCAGCATCCGGAGCGACGAGCTGGAGGAGCAGCCGGCAAAGCTGAAGGCGGACTACCAGACGATCCTGCAGATCCCGTCCCTATTGTGCATCGGGCAGCACAAGCTGACCGGCATCATCGGTGAGCAGGCACGCGTGCAGGAGGTCGTCCGCAATATCATCCTGCAGTTGGCCATGCTGCACAGCTATACGGACGTGCGCCTGATCGGCCTGTTCCGGGAGGACGAGCAGGAGCTGTTCAGCTGGCTCCGCTGGCTGCCGCACGTGTTCTCGCCGGACAAATCGCACCGGCTGCTGGCCTGCTCAGAGGCAGACTATCAGGCTGTTTTGTCTTATCTGCTCGACGTACTGCGCGCAAGGGACTCCCGCGACGCGCTCCAGAGCGGCGAGGCGCCGCTTCCGGTCTATGTCGTGCTCTGCACAGACCCGAAAATTCTTTACAACCACGCCGTCTACCGCTATCTGACCGACGGCGGCAGCTATAACGTCTTTTTCCTGCTGGCCTATGGGCATATGGAATTTCTGCCGAACGAATGCAAATACCTCGTCCAGGCGGATGGCCGCTTCTCCGGCGCGTTCCGGATGGACCAGAACCGCAGCGAGACGGATCTTGTGTCGTTTGATCCCGCGGCTGCGTCCATGGCCGAGCAGACCGCCCGGCAGATCAGCCGCTACTGGGTCAACGAGATCGCCGACGGCGAGATCCCGAACCAGATCGGCTTTTTGGAAATGTACCATCTGGCCGACATCCGCAGCTGGGACCTGCTCAAACAATGGAAAACGCACCGGGCGTATGAAAGCATCCGCGCGCAGATCGGCGTCAGCTACGGCGCGCAGCCGGTATATCTGGATATCCATGAAAAGCAGCACGGCCCGCACGGGCTTGTCGCCGGTACGACCGGCTCCGGCAAGAGCGAGCTGATCCAGACGTTCATTCTCTCCCTGATGCTGAACTATCACCCGGACGAGGTCGCATTTATCCTGATCGACTACAAAGGCGGCGGCATGGCGAATCTGTTCGGCGGCACGCCGCACGTTGCCGGCGTCATTACGAATATCTCCGAGTCCGGGAGCGGCGAAGAAAAGAGTGCATCTGCCAGCGTCAATCAGACGCAGCGGGCGCTGCTTTCGCTGAAAAGTGAGATCAAGCGGCGGCAGAAGATCTTCAGCGAGTTCGGCGTCAATCACATTGACCAATACAGCAAGCTCTACCGGCAGGGCACGGCAGCGGAGCCGCTGCCGCACCTGATCATCATCAGCGATGAATTTGCCGAGCTGAAAAAAGAGCAGCCGGAGTTCATCAAGGAGCTGGTCAGCACCGCCCGTGTGGGCCGGAGTCTCGGCATCCACCTGATCCTTGCCACGCAGAAGCCCTCCGGCGTCGTCGACGACGAGATCTGGAGCAACGCGCGCTTCAAGCTCTGCCTGAAGGTGCAGGACCGGCAGGACAGCATGGAAATGCTCAAGCGGCCGGAGGCTGCCGATCTGACGCGCATCGGGCGCGGCTATCTGCAGATCGGCAACGACGAGCTGTTCGAGCTGTTCCAGTCCGGATATTCCGGCGCGGAATACCAGCCGGAGCTGGAGCCGGAGGAGCTGCAGCTGAACCAGATCGAGCTGCTTGCGCTGGACGGCACGCGCACGCATAGGCGCACGCGGCGCCCGGCCGGTTCGCAGAGCGTCTCCCAGCTTGACGCCTGCGTCGCCTATATCTCGGAGACAGCGCAGAGCGCCGGGGTCCATCCGGCCAGAAAGCTCTGGCTGCCGATGCTCCGCAGCCAGATCACGCTTGAGCCGCTGCTGGACCAGCTTCCCGACAGGCCGTATTCCGCCATTCTCGGCAGGATCGACTATCCGGAGCAGCAGGCGCAGCCGCTTTATACGCTCAGCTTCCCGCGCTGCGGCAATGTGCTGATCGTCGGCAGCGCAGGCTCCGGCAAGAGCACGCTCGTGCAGACGATCCTCTATACGCTCTGCATCCGGCAGACGCCGGAGCTTCTGAACTGGTACGCGCTCGACTGCTCGAACCACCGGCTCGACGTTCTGCGCAGCACACCGCACTGCGGCGGGATCGTATACCCCGAGGAGGAGGAAAAGGTCAAGCGGCTGTTCTCGCAGCTCACAGAGCTCATGCAGGAGCGCAAGCGGACGCTGGCGGATGCCGGTGCTGCGAATGCGGAGGATTACCGCGCATCCGGCAGGGGCGTGATGCCGCTGACGCTGGTCGTGCTTGACAACTATGCCGGCTTCATGGAGAGCTACGAGCGCTTTGCGGAGCCGCTCCTGAAGCTGCTGCGCGAGGGCATGGCCTGCGGCATTCAGTTTATCGTGACCATGAACGCCCCCACGGATATGCGCAGCCGATGGAGTCAGAACTTTACGACGACCATTCCGCTGCAGCTGAACGAGCGTGCGGATTATTACAGCTATCTCGGCCTGACGCCGCAGATGATGCCGACCGGCGAGCCGGGAAGCGGCCTGACCGTCTTCAACGGCAGCGTTGTACAGCTCCAGTGCGCCTACGCCGCCGACCCGAAGGCGTGCGGCACGCTTGCGCTGCGCGCGGCGTCTGGCTACCGCGCCCCGGCGCTGCGATACATCGACAAGCAGCAGCTTTATGCCGAATTTTTGCGGGAGGACGCCATTCAGGCGCTGCCGGAGGACGTGCTTCCGCTCGGCTGGTACACACGCAGCATCCGCCCGTACAGTCTGCGCCTGCAGGATACGTTCTGCTATTTTATCAGCGACGTACAGGGCGCGGGTGCGCAGGCGGCAGTGGAAAACCTTCTGCTGACCATCACGCAGAAGCGGCTGGAATGCCATATCGTCTGCCGCGGCAGCACCGCGCCGTATGACACGGCGCTCCGGCAGTATTGCAGCTATGAGGACGTGCTTTCGCTTATGACCTATCTGCGCGATCTGTTCAAGACGCGCGCAGCGGCGAAGCGGGAATACGCCGCATCTCACACGGAGGCGGAATGCGAGGCCTATCTGCGCACGGCATTCCCGCCGGTCATCGTCCTGTTTGAGGACTACAACGCCTTCTGCGCCATGAGCTATTCGCCCGGCACGCGCGTCTCCTACACAGACGTCTGGGAGACGCTGCTGAAAAACGGCAGGGGCTACGGCGTGACCTTCCTCGCTGTGTGGAACCGGGCGCTGTATCAGCAGAGCTTCCAGAAGCAGGCCGTCCAGCTGTTTTTGTCGTATCAGACCGGCGTGCATCTGGGCGGCAAGCTGGATGCGCAGCGGGCAATCGAAACCGGCCTGTCCATCACCGAGCAGGCGCGGGTGCGCCCGCCGGAGACGGGCTTCGCGCTCGAGGGTACGCGGTTGTCCGAGGTCTATCTGCCGCGCGCTGCCGCGCCTGCGGAGGAGCTGTGATCCAAAATGTATGATACCTATATTATTGACGACCGGCAGGCCGACCGGAAGCACCTGCGGAACCTTCTGGTGCAGTACCAGATCCAGAACGGCGTTGAGGCACGGATCACCGGCTGCACGTTCGCAGATCCGCTGACGCCGCAGGCCGTGACAGTCATGTATCTGCTCGACGCCGCCGATGGCCGCGCGCAGCCAGTCATCGCGCAGGTGCGCGCCGGGCAGACGCAGCACCACATCGTGCTGACCGCGCCGACCTTCCAGCAGCTCATTCAGGCCGTGACCGCCGAAACGCTGCCGACCGGGCTGCTCTTAAAGCCGGTCGGCGCGGAGGAGCTGTTCCGGCTGCTGCGCGCAGTGGAGCAGCCGTCCGTCTCGCAGACGCAGGCAACCTATGTCTGGACAGTCAAGGCCCGGCGCTATTCCATCGCGCAGGACGCGATTTTATATTTTGAAAGCCGCAGCAAAAAGACGTTTCTGGTCACGGCAGCGCAGGAATATGAGCTTTCCGCGTCGCTGGATGCGCTTGAGGAGCAGCTTGGCAGCCGCTTTGTCCGCACGCACCGCAGCTATCTGGTCAACCAGCGCCATATTTTGTCCTATGACGCAGGCACGATGACCGTGACGCTGGACGATGAAAGCGTCGTTTATCTTTCCCGCGCGGGAAAAGCAAGACTGAAGGAGGCTTTGGCATGGTGACCGGCTACCGCTTTACGGAGGACGAATTCGTCTTTCTGGCATATTTCTATCAATGCATGACCGTTCCGGCGTGGTTCCTCTGTGAGCCGGAGCAGATCGACCCGGAAAAGGCGCTGCGGACGCTGGAGCGCAAGGGGATGCTGCTGAAAAACGGCGGGAAGAACACGCCGCATCCGGTGATCGAGTACCTGTTTTCGCAGCTTGCGCAGGCGTGCGCCTTCTTCGGCGGGACGGACCGGATCTTCTGCTATTTCTGCCCGCAGCTGACGCTGGCTGCGGAGCAGAGCGGCGCGGGCGTGCGCCTGCTGCCGTTCCAGACGCCGCAGGACTGCTTCGCCTATCTGCGCGAAAGCGGCTATGCACGCGAGGCGCTTCAGCCGTCCACCCGGCAGGCAGACGGCAGCATTCAGAACGAAACGGAAAAAACGCTTTGGACGCAGTGGGAGGAAGGGACATGAACAGCGAGAAAATTCTGATCGAGATCAATGTCGCCGGTGTGAACCGGTCGTTTGACTGCATCGTACCGCGGACGCTGCCAGCGAAGCTTCTGTGCCGCGGCTTTCTGGAGCTGGTCGAGCAGAGCATGGGCATCCCGTTCGGCGCTTACCGGCAGGCGCTTCTGATGTCGGAGCGCACGGGCCGCATTCTTTCGCCGGAGCAGACGCTCGACGACGCCGATATCGACAGCGGCGACACGCTGCACCTGGTCTGAACAGAGAGAAAATGACCGTTCGTCGGCGGAAGTCTGCCGTTCGTCGGAAATTTGTCCGCATCGTGGCGCAGCATGATAGACTGTAGCCACAGCAAGGGAACAGCGAAAAAAACGAGAGAGGTGAAATCATGGCGAACATCGCGTGGAACGGAGACGAGCTGCAAACCATTACAAACAACATCAACGAGTGCCTGAAATTGCTGCAAGTGCAGCAGGCGCATCTGGAAAAACTCCAGGCACAAACACAGGACGGCTGGAACAGCGAAGCCGGGCGCATCTACGCCGAACGGATCGAAGGGGATCTTGCAGAAATCCGGCAGAGCGTTGACCTGTTCTCCTCTGCGGTCAACCGTTTGCAGCAGGCGCGCGCCAGCTACGCGCAGGCAGAAGACGATATGCAGCACGCTCTGCTGAACCTGTGCATCTGAATGTGTGAGGTGAGAGGCTATGAAACTGGAACTGGAAATGCAGGAGCTCGAGCAGGTCTGGTACGGACTTGACGGCAGCGCAAAGCTGCTCGACGAGCTGGCAAAGGTGCTGAACAAACACCAGAAGGCCGAAAAAACTTGGGAGGGAAGCGGCAGAGATGCCTATGACACGCTGGAGGATCAGCTCAAGCACTGTGCGGAGTCTTGCGGCGCCCGCCTCAGAGGCTCTGTCAACGCAATGGTGCGCTCGCTGAACCTGTACTATGGGCTGGAAACGCAGCTGGACCGGCAGAACAGGGCGCTTGACGCGGCTGATATTTTCTGAAGGAGGAACGGAACATGGGGAAACAGATTCTGGTATCGCCAGAGGTTCTGCGAAAATCCGCACAGGGTCTTGCGGCGGCAAAGGAGGAGCTGACGTATCTGATTGAGGCGTTAGAGCAGGTGCAGACAGCGCTTCCGGGCTGCTGGGAAAGCCCGAACACGCAGCGATATATGGAAAAACTGGAGCGGGTGCTTCAGAGTGCACGGCGAAACTGCAACAGTCTGGAAGACATTCGCAAGGAGCTGAGACAAACGGCAGACGATGCCGAGGCCGCTGAGCGCGAGATACAGCAAAAATTCGGCTTCCTGTTTCCAGATAAGAACGTTTAAACATCAATTGAAAAATATTTGAAAAGGAGCATGAAAAACATGACGGAAATCAAGGTAAATACGGAAAACATGAGGACCACGGCAAACGCATTTCAGGACAAGATCGACGAGTGGAAGGGGCTTGTGAACCAACTCTGGTCGCTGACCGAAGAACTCAACGGTATGTGGGAAGGCGACGCAAATATTTCGTTTAATGAGATGGTCGACGCCGACCGCCCGCGCTTTGATCGTTTGGCAGGGATGATGGAAACCTACCGGCAGGCGATCGAAAATGCCGCCGCACAATATGAAGACGGTGAAGCGGAGGTCAAGGGTATCGTCTCCGCCCGCGCATGAGAAACGGCTGACATCACACAAAACAAGTTACTTTGAACGGAAAGAAAGGAATCAATCATTATGGCAAACGTATTAAGAGTCACTCCGCAGGAGGTCAATGAAAAGGCAAAGGCAATCACCGCAGTCAAAGCGCGTATGGAAGATCTTTTAACGGAACTCGACGGACGCATCAAGACGATGAACACAGAGGACTGGATCGGCGACGCGGGAAGCACCTACGGCAATCAGTTCGTACTGCTTTACAATCAGGTGATCCGCTCCATGGATACCGTTCAGCAGTATGCAAACAACCTCTCTCATGCGGCAAACCGCTACGCGGAGCTGGAAAGCACGCAGGCCAGCACGGCAGGCAGCCTGGACTCGACCGGAATTTTCGGTTGAATCACACCTGGCGGGAGCGGTTTTGTAAAAGGCCGCTCTCGCCGGAAAGGACGCGGCGATGAATTGCTACATGAATATCCCGCAGTGTGCCGAACAGGCCGAACGCATCCGCCAGACACTGGAAGCGCTCAGCAGGGCGCATGAGCGGATAGTTGAGACGCTGCGGCAGTTAGAAGACCAGACCTGTCCGGAGACGATTGACGCGCTGCGTCGGATGGAAAGCTCGCTTGCCGATATGCGTGCCGAAACGCTCTGGCTGTACCGGACGCTTTGCGCCGTGTCCGAGCGCTACAAGGAAACGGAGACGGCAGTCAGAGCGGCAGTCCTCGCGCTTCCGGTGGGAGAAGTGCCGCCGCGCACAGCAGGACGAACAGCCGCACCGCAAATAGCCGCGGCACAGCAACAGCAGTATACCCACATAAAGCGCGTATCCATGGAAGACTGGATTCGTCAATATCCGTGTACGTCGAGCTTTCGGCTGCCAGGCAACGAGCGGGCAGACGATTGGCTGATCGAGCAGATGCTCCGGGCATTCGCCGACGCGGACACAGATACAGCAACAGACAGGGGGCAGGAAAAACAATGAGTGGTTTGTTACAAAAGGCTGATCTTACCATGCTCGAGGAGCAGATTCAAAAGATGCAGAATGCCTATGAATATGCGGAAAAAACCACGCAGATCATCAAAAAGGTTCAGAAAAAATTGCGGGGACAGGATGGGCGGCGCGCCGTCCAGATCAAAAACGCGCTCCATGAGCAGGATAAGCGCTCACAGAAGCTCAGCAGCGACCTGAAGAATCTGAAAGATGGGCTCGTCTGGGTCGAGAATCTGATGTACTACGCTGATCAGGAGGCAGCCCGGCAGCTCGGCGCAGAGGACGATGGGAGCTGGGACATGAAGCGCAAGGCATTTGAAGAAGCGCGCGCGAGGCTGCCCAACGAGGATCCGGTCATTCTGATCCTAAACGGCGACGAGAGCGCTCACGACGATACCACTGACATCCCCAGGGGAGACGATGGCGCGTCGAACCAGCGCGATTCCGGACGGGTCGCCGTTTCGGAATACCTCAAACGGTTTGATAACAGCGCCTATTCCAACTTCCATGTGCTGAAGAATTTCAAACCGGAATATGTTCAGAAACAGGAATTGGGCTACAACTGCACGACGACCTCGGAGGCAATTGCAACCTCAATCAAATATGACCGCTGGACCAGCCAGTTTGACATGGAGTGGACGCCGGGAGAAGGTGCGGCCTGGACAGAATGTATAAAGTATGAAGAAACGGATTACTGGTCGGCAGAGCAGAAGCTCAGCAAAATCTATGAGTTCCTTCGCGCGGGAGAGCCGGTGATTGTCAGCTGTGATCCGACAGGAAGCCGAACCTCGCCCCATACAGTGACGGCGATCGGCATCCGGAACGGCGCAGATCCTTCAAATCTGACTTATGCGGATTTTCTGGTTGCAGACCCGGCAGACAGCACAGTAAAGACATTGCAGGAACTTCTGGAAAATGGTCAGCTGACGATCGACCGCAACGGTTGGAGTCTCAAAACGATTAGGTGAGGAAAAAGAGCAATGACGAAGCGGATATTTACGGTTTGTGAGGCTTTATGATTACATCACTGTGCTATACGGCAAGCGCGCAGAGCCTTCTTGGCGGGCGGGAGGAGCAGCAGGATGCGTATTGTCTGGAGCGGCGGCGGGGAGAGCTCCTTGCAGCGGTCTGCGACGGGATCGGCGGTCTGCCGGACGGCGCGGAGGCCAGCCGGAGCGCCGTGCAGGCCCTGCTGACCGCGTTTCACAAAAACCCGCAGGCTGCGCCCTCCTCCCTCTACCGGCAGGCGATCGACTGGATGGACCGGGCCGTCGCAGAGCAGACCGCCGGAGGCGGCTCGACCATTGTAAGCGTCTGGGTGCGCAGCGGCGGGCTGTACTGGCTGTCCATCGGCGACAGCGGCCTGTTCCTCCTGCGCGGCGGCAGCCTGCAGCGGCTCGTTCCGGAGCATAATTACGCCGCGCTCTTAAAGCAGCGGCTGGAACGGGGCGAGATCAGCCAGCTGCTCTACGACCGGGAGATCGGGCGCGGCCGGGCGCTGACAAGCTATCTGGGAATGAACGGCATCAGCCTTTATGCGCAGAACCAGTACCCGCTGACGCTCGAACGGGGCGACGTGATCCTGCTGTGCTCCGACGGACTGCTGCAGGCGCTCGGCACGCAGGCGCTGGAGGCGCTGCTTTCCCAGCCCGGCACCGCGCAGCAGCTGACAAAAAGGCTCCAGACCGTGCTGCTGGCCCACAGCGGCAATATGCAGGACAATACCACGCTGGTCCTGATCAAACGACACCGATAAAGGGAGACGAGACAGAATGAAAAAAGTGCTTTGTAACATGAATCACTACTACGATGCGGACAAGTTCTCGACTTGCCCGCATTGCGCGCGGGCAAAGGCATTTTTGGAGCGGTCCGCACCGGCGGCCCAGCGCTCCGAGCCGCCCGCGCAGGGCGCGCCTGCAAGGGACGGATACTGGAGTCTCGATGATCTGCGCGGGAAAACCTCCCTGCCGGACACCCCAGCCCCCGGCTTCTCCGCTCCCCTGCCGCAGGAGCCGTCCGGCCTGAATATCATGCACACCACGCCGCTGTTCCAGCCGGACGAGATGCCGCTGCCGGTTCCGCCTGTGCAGGACCAGCCGCATTGTCCGAGCTGCGGTGCGCAATTGCGCAAACAGCAGCCGTTTTGCCCGTTCTGCGGTGCGCGGACGGACGAACCGGCTCCGCCTGCGCCCGCACCCGTACAGGAGCAGCCGCCGCGCTGTCCGAGCTGCGGTGCGCAATTGCGCAAACGGCAGCCGTTTTGCCCGTTCTGCGGCGTGCGGATAGACGAAGCGGTCCCGCCTGCGCCTGTGCAGGCGCAGCAGCCTGAGCCGGAACCGATGTCCGCGCCTGAGCAGCCGTTTATCCCGATTCCCGAACCGGCCCCAGAGCCTGAACAGCCGAGCGTCCCGGTTCCTGAACCCGAACCTGAGCAGCCGGTTTCTGAGCCGGGACCCGCACCCGGAGCCGAGCAGCCGCCTGTTCCGGCTTCGGGGCCGGAGACAGACTCCGGGCCTCTCCCGGAAACGCCCCCCGCTCCGGTCATTGAGCCGGAGCGGGACTCTGTGCCCGTCCCCGCTCCCGCATCTGCTCAGCCGCCAAGACCGGCGTTTTTTCCGTCCTCTGCGCCAGGCGATGGGCGCACGCACATTCTGTATACTGGAGAGACGAGTCAGATCGAGCCTGTGGTCGGCTGGCTGGTCTGCGTGCTGGGCAGCCAGCAGGGACTGTCGTTCCCGCTTTCCGGCGGCAGGAACCGCATCGGACGCTCTGCGGACATGGACGTATGCCTCAGCTCGGATCCTGAGGTTTCCCGGAATATGCACTGCATCCTCACGTTTGACCCGGCCTCGGAGGCGTTTTATCTGCAGGCCGGAGACGGGCGCGGGCTGACATATCTGAACGGCACGCTGCTGCTGACCCCAATGCAGCTGAAGCCGCACGATCTGATCCGCGTCGGCGCGACGACGCTTCTGTTCGTCCCGCTGTGCGGAGAATCGTTCCACTGGAACACCTACTTTCAGATGCCATAAGGAGCCCAGATGAAAAGCTGTGAAAAATGCGGCAGACCGATCGCGGACACTGCCGCCGCCTGCCCGTACTGCGGCTATTCGCAGGCCGCAGAGCTGCCGAACGCCCTGCAGCCGGGCTGGGAGATCGCCGGGCGTTACCGTATCGAGTCCGTGATCGGCCTCGGCGGCTTTGGCATTACATACTGCGCCTATGACCAGAAGCTCGCGTGCACAGTCGCGCTGAAGGAGTATTTCCCCTCCGGCGTCGCCAACCGCATTCCCGGCAGCAAGGAGGTTATTCTCTACGCGGGAAAACGGACGGAGGAATTCCGACAGGGCTATACGCGCTTTCTGAACGAGGCGCGGAACATGATCCAGTTCCAGTCCGTTCCGAACGTCGTGCAGGTACGGGAATACTTTGAGGAAAATGGCACGGCCTATATCGTCATGGAATATCTGCGCGGCCACACGCTGAAAACGGAGATCGAGCGCGCCCCGCTGGCGTGGGAGCGGGCGGTCACCATCGGCGCGGTCGTCTGCGGCGCATTGAGTGCGCTGCACCGGAAGGGGCTCGTCCATCGGGACGTCAGCCCGGACAACATCTTCCTGTGCGACGACGGCAAGGTCAAGCTGATTGACTTCGGCGCCGCGAGAGCTTCCATGCAGCAAACGCCGCTGACCGTCGTCTTTAAGGACTGCTTTACCCCGCCGGAGCAGTATTCCCGCTCCGCGCATCAGGGGCCGCAGACGGATATTTACGCGCTGGGCGCTACGCTCTATACCGCGATGCTCGGCAAGAAGCCCGAAAGTGCGCTCAACCGCTGGCCGACGGACCATCTCAAGGCCCCGCATACGCTGAAGCCTGAAATTCCGGAGCCGGTCAGCAACGCCGTCATGCAGGCGCTGGCGCTGGAGCCGGAGCTGCGCTTCTCCAGCGCGGAGGAATTTTCCCGTGCGCTGCTCCAATACCAGCAGACAAAGAGCCTTGAAAAAACGAGGCAGGCAAAGCAGCGCCGAAAATGGCTCAGCCTTCTGAGCGTGTTTCTGGCGCTCGCCATCGTCGGCGGCACGGTCGGCTATCTCTGGCTCAGCCGCAAGGCGCAGGAAACGCTGCCGGACGCGACGCTCGACATCTGGTTCACCGCAGACCCGCTCCGCGCAAGCGGGCAGAACAAAATTGCCGCGCTGAACGCCGCAGCCAGCGCGTTCCAGACGCTGTACCCGAACGTCGAGCTGCGGCTGCAGAGCATTGCGCCTGAACAATACGAGCAGCGCCTCAAGCAGGCGCAGCAGGACGGCTCGCTGCCGGTCCTGTTTGAGCGCACTGCGCAGAGCACGGACATCGCCTGCAATGCAAAGGCGCTCCGCCAGCTGAACCGGCAGTACGATTCATCGGAGCTCCGCCTGGACGCGCCGGTCAGCGGGGACTATGCCGCGCTCGGCCTTGGCCTTCCCGTTCTGTACGCGTCGAACGCGTGCGCCGAAGGCATCGGCTTCGATTTCCGACAGGCGAGCAGCGCGACGCTTGCAAGCCTTGCCGGTCTTGCGCTCAAGGCCGGGATGGATGCGTCGTTTTTGCCCGCCTATGAGGTGCTGTTCCAGAGCTCCGTCCCGGAGACGGACAGCATGACCGTCAGCGCGTCCGCGCTGGACGCGTTCGTGTCCGGCGAACAGGGCCTGTATTACGGCAGCACCGCAGACGCCGCCGACGTGCAGACGCAGCTGGCCGGACGCTACCAGCTGTACGCCGTGCAGTCGCCGGAGAGCGCCTGTATGCTCCAGAATGTCTGGTCGGTCACGCAGCAGTCGGCCAAAAAGGAGACGGCCTGCGCCGTGCGCTTCCTGTCGTACCTTCTGAGCGAGGACGGGCAGCGCTGCCTGTATCTTGAGAACCAGTATCCCTGCGTCCCCGTGTCCAGCACGGTATATGAACAGTACCGGAATATCGCCGGAGAGCTTGCGGACGTTCTGACCGAAGCCAAGCCTCGGCCATGCGGAATCGCGTAGAAAGAGAGGAACAACATGAAAATATGCTTTGGATGCTTTGAGCAATACGACGACTCGTTCGACATCTGCCCGCATTGCGGCTATGCCGAGGGAACCGAGCCGGAGCTTGCGACCTATATGCGGCCGGGCGCAATCCTGAACGAGCGCTACGTCATTGGCCGTGCGCTGGGCCACGGCGGCTTCAGCGTGACCTATCTTGCATGGGACGCGCTGCTGCTGCACAAGGTCGCAATCAAGGAATATCTGCCCAGCGAATATGCGACCCGCCGCCCCGGCGAGAGCCGCCTGACCATTTTCTCAGGCAAGGAAGGCGAATATTTCCAGTTCGGCAAGGAAAAATTTCTGGACGAGGCCAAGCGCCTGTCCGCGTTCCAGAACGAGGACGGCATCGTCCACGTCTACGACTGCTTCTCCGCAAACGAAACGGCCTATCTTGTGATGGAATATCTCGACGGCATCACGCTGAGCGAGTATCTGAAAAAGGAAGCCGCCGTTTCGCCGCAGGGACGGATTGCGCCGGAAAAGGCCATCGCCCTGCTCACGCCGGTCATGCTGTCGCTGCAGCGTGTGCATGACAGCGGGATGATTCACCGGGATATCGCACCGGACAACATTATGATTCTGAAGGACGGCGGCGTCCGTCTGATCGACTTCGGCGCTGCGCGCCACGCGGTCCACGACTGCGGCAAGAGCATGACCGTGATCATCAAGGACGGCTATTCGCCCGAGGAGCAGTATAACAGCCACAGCGTACAGGGCCCCGCCGCCGACGTCTATGCGCTCAGCGCGACGCTCTACCAGATGGTCACCGGCATCACGCCGCCCGGCGCGATCGAGCGCGGAGAATATCTGCAGAAGCACAAGCGCGATATGCTGCCGCCTCCGTCCAAATTCAACAAGGCTGTTACGAAGACGCAGGATACGGCGCTCCTCAACGGCATGGCGCTGCATACGCAGGACCGCACGCAGAGCGTCGCCGAGCTTTACGAGGAGCTGACCGCGCAGACGCCGGTTCGGCGCGTGCAGGAGACGATCCGCAAGCGCAGCAGCTTCAGCTGGCCGCTCTGGGCGAAGATCACCGCGGGCGTGCTGGCAGCCGCAATCGTCGCGGGCGGCGTTCTGCTCTATCTCAACCGCAAGCCGAAGACCGACGCAGCGGCAGAGGACGGCTCCTATGTTCTGAGCCCGAACATTGTGAATATGCAGGTCGTCAACGCGGTGACGGCGGCGGAGAACGCCGAACTGCATCTGGTCGTGGAAGGCTCTGATTATGACGCAGGCGTCGAACAGGGCCGCATTCTGACGCAGAATCCGGACCCCGGCACGAAGCTTGCGCCCGCGTCCGATCTGCTCGCGACGGCCAGCCTCGGCAAGGAGCGCCCCGTGGGCGTCGTGGACGACATGACCTCCATGCTCAAGGACGCTGCAGAGGATTACCTGACGCAGATGGGCCTTTCGGACACGCAGATCAAATGGGAATATGTTCCGAGCGATGAGGAAATGCCCGGAACCATCGTCAGCCAGAGCGTGACAGCCGGTTCGACGCTGACCCCCAGCTCCAATGTTACGATCAGCGTCGCGCAGCCCTCGCAGACCCCGGTCACGCCAGTTCCCACAACACCGTCGAACGGCAGCAGTTCGAGCGGCTCCAGCGGCTCGGTCGACATCAGTGAGCTGGTCCCGTCCGAGGATTCCTACGTGACGGTCCGCGATTACGTCGGCCAGTCGTTTGACACGGCCAAGGCCGATCTGCGCACGGTGTCGCTCTACGGCGTCAAGTGCGAGCTGCGCTACCATCCGTCCATTCCGAGCGGCAGCATCATCCAGCAGTCCCCGGAGGGCGGCGAAAAGATCCTGAAGGGCAGCGGCGTCTATTTTGTCGTCAGCCTCGGCCCGCAGAAGCAGCTTGTGCCGAACGTCCTGTACAAGGAGCAGGGAGAGGCAGAGCGGCTGCTGGCGCAGAGCGGCTTCGGCTCCGCGTCGAAGGCCGTCACGAGCAGCTATGTCGCGCCCGGCCATGTCGCGGCGCAGACGCCGCTCGGCGGCAGTGAGGCAGCGCCCGGCACAAAGATCAGTCTGGATATCAGCTCCGACAGCACCAGCCAGCCGACGCAGTCCAACGTCACGATCGATCAGTTCAAGGCGGAGCTCGATCTTCAGGTCGGCAAGTCGTTTAATCTGGCAAATTCGCTGCAGTACAGCGGAAGAGGCGTCTCCGTCGTCTGGTCGTCCAGCGATCCTTCCTCTGTCACAGTTGACAAGAGCGGCCGCATCGAAGCGGTTGCACCCGGCGCATCGACAATCACCGTTGTGGTCGGCGGCGAGGCAGCCTCCTGCTACGTGACCGTCCATGACAACCAGCCGCTGGAAATGACGGGAAGCGTCATTCTGGAGGTTGGCGAGAAGCTCCCGCTCAACCAGCAGCTCGGGAACATCAACGCGACCTCGGTCTATTGGATCTCCTCTGACCCGCGCGTCGCGACCGTCACGAACAACGGTATGCTGACCGGCGTTTCGGAAGGCTTCGCGTTCGTGACCGCGCTCTATGCGGGACAGGTCAAGCAGTGTACCGTGTGGGTGCTCGATTCCGACAGCTATATAAAAGTGCAGCGCTTCGACCAGAACACCACGCAGCACGACGCGGAGGCCGCGCTGCAGGCAGCCGGGGTCGAGTACACCGTCAAGCAGGTGTATAACAGCCCGGCCGCTGCGGGCTGCGTCGCGGATTTCGACTTCACCGGCTACAGCGATTCGGACTATTATTATATCTCCGGCACACGCACGCCTGAGCTGAGCATCAGCGGCGGAGCCGCGCAGCAGCCGGCAGATACGCCCAAAGAACCGGCAAGGGATCCTGAGCCGGACAAGCCTGCCGGAAAGGCGACCCTGTCCATAACCAGCCGTCCGAACAAGACGTCCTATTATATCGGCGACAAGCTGAATACCGCCGGTCTGACCGCCCGCTATACCGACGCGTCGGGCAAAGCGCAGACCATCACCAGCGGCTTCACGACCAACGCCGATCTGAGCAGCGCAGGCTCCAAGCAGGTCACTGTCACCTATCAGGGCGCCAGCACGACCTTCAATGTCACGGTCAAGACGCCGAGCGTCACCGTCACGCAGGAGGAGCTGAACGAGGGCCTGCGCCTGTACGCTACGACCGATCCCGCCGGTCAGGACGTGACCTGGAGTTCGTCGAATCCGAACGTCGCGTACTTTGAGGGCAAAACTCTTCACGCAGCTGGCTCGGGCACTGCGGTCATTTCCGCCACGATGACCTACAACGGCCGTGAATATTCCGGTTCGACAACGGTCGTCGTCGGGGATCGCATGGATAAGGAAGAGCCAGCAAACTATTCCTTTAAGATTTACTGCAATCTGTATGATCTCTATAATGCCTACCTCATTGACTCCAACATTCCCGGCTTTAACGCCTTGAATGTCACATGGTCGGTCACCCCTGCCGATGCTGACTGGTTCACATTTGACGGAGGCGCATATGTCGATAGCACCATCACCTGCACGATAACAGCTTCCTATGTCTATAACGGCAAAACCTACACTGACAGCATGAAGCAGACGGCGATGCGGGCCGAGTATACGTTTGGCATCAGTCTTGTCAGCAGAGATATCGCGGCAGGCCGTGCATCCTTTACAATTAACACCAATATCCCCGGCTGCACGAACAGCAACGTCACATGGACCGTTGTGTCTGACCGCCGCGGCGGCAGTCTTTGGGATGGACAGTATTATACGGTCGATGAATTCGGCATGACAAACGGCGAATCGTATGTCCTGAATGCAAGCTATGTCTATGACGGCAGAACCTACACAGCCTCCTGTACCGTCACCTGCACATGGGGCAGCGACAATGCTGACGGACACAGTCTTTCCGGGACCCACACAGATGGCTGGGCAGGCGGATCCGCAGCTTCTGGGTTCAGAACAGAAATCCCGGACTGCACCAGTGCTGCCGTACCGGCAGCCCCAGACCAGCACAGCCGGAACTATGCAGCGCGATAGGCGCTGCAGCCACCGGTATGTACGGCGGGTATCCAAACACCGGTATGCGCCCCTTGTGAAGCTGCCCGCAGTATCATAACCCTTCGCGAACCCCCTTTTCCCCCCTCAGGCACAGCGCCCGGCCCCTCTGCGGAGCCGGGCGCTGATTCTTTCCATCAAACAGCCTCCCAGCAGGATGGAAAAGCTGGGGCCGCCGGAGGCATCCCGGTGATCGAATCAGAATCTCCCTACTTGTCATTTGCTCCGGTTTCGTGTAAAATAGAACAAATATTGCAATTTGAAAGATCTCCGCCCTGGAGATCGGGAGGACTATCATGCAGTGGATCGAACTGACCATCAAAACGGCTCCGGCGGCCATTGACCTTGTCTGCGACCGGCTGACCGTGCTGGGCTTTGACAGCTTCATCATCGACGATCAGGAGCAGTTTCATGAATTTCTGGAGCAGAACCGTCAGTACTGGGACTATGTAGACGAGGATCTGGAAAAGCAGATGCAGGGACTTTCGCAGATCCGGCTGTATCTGGAGCAGAACGCTTCCGTGCCGGAAACGGTCGAAAGTCTGAAAAGCCAGCTGGCCGCGCTGCGCGCGCAGTACCCGTCGGTGGACTTCGGCTCTCTCGACGTGCAGCTGGCAAACGTCAAGGACGAGGACTGGGAAAACAACTGGAAGCGGTACTATCAGCCGCTGCCCATCGGCGAACGGCTGCTGGTCGTTCCGGAGTGGCTGCACCCGGAAAACCCGGAAAACCGCGTCGAGGTCCTGCTCGACCCCGGCATGATCTTCGGCACCGGCGCGCACGCGTCCACGCAGATGTGTATGCGCGAGCTGGAACGGGCCATTCAGGGCGGCGAGCGCGTGCTCGATCTCGGCAGCGGCAGCGGCATTTTGTCCATCACTGCCGTCCTGCTCGGCGCGGCCCACGCCACGGGCGTGGACATTGACCCCAAGGCCGAGGACATTGCCCGGGAAAACGCCGCCATCAACCAGATCTTCTCCGACCGCTTTACCGCCGTCACCGGCGACGTGATCGGAGACAGGGCCATGATGGAATCGCTCAGGGGACATTACGATGTGGTGCTGGCCAATATCGTGGCCGACGTCATCATTCCCCTGAGCCGCGTCGTGCCGGAATTTTTGCAGGAGGACAGCGTGTTCATCTGCTCCGGAATTCTTAACACGCGCCTTGCGGAGGTTCTGGCCGCATTGGAACAAAACGGGCTTCAGATCATCTCCACCGAACAGCAGGAGGACTGGTGCCGCGTGACCGCCGCGCTTCCGGAAGCGTGACGGGAGGAAGGAGAGCCCCATGCGTATTTTTTCCTACCGCAACAAGCGGACGCTGCGGCGCATTGCGCTGATCGCGCTGCTGGCCGTCGTTCTGCTCGGCCTGCTCATTCTCGCGCGCATCAGCTATCTGGGCCGCTACGTCGTGTATTCGCCAAACGGCGTGTATTTTGACAAAACGCAGAAGCTCCAGCGCACCCCGCAGACGCCGGAAGCGCCCGCCGACGCAGAGGACTATCCATTTGAAACGATTCTGTCCGCCGCTGCCGAGGAAACGGACGTCGACCCGAACGCGGTGCAGCTGCAAGGCTTTTATATCTCCACGACCATGCTGGCAAACAGCGTGGACGAGGTGCGGCAGGCGCTGGCCGACGCGGACGGCTATAACGCCGTGCTCATCGACGTCAAAAGTCCGCTCGGCAATTTCTATTATTCGACCGACATCGCCGACGCCCAGACGGCAGACGCGGACATCGCCGCCTGCGACGCGCTCATAAAGGAGCTGACCGAAACGCCGGACCTGATCGTGATCGCCCGCGTGCCCGCGTTCTCCGACCCGAATTTTGTCGCCAAGCACTATTCTTCCGCCCTGACGACGACCTCCGGCGATCTGTGGATGGACGAGCGGCGGTGCTACTGGCTGCGGCCCGACTCGCTCGACGCGCGCAGTTATCTGGCTGCCATCGCGCTGGAGCTTGACGCACGCGGGTTTGACGAGGTGCTGTTCGATAACTTCACCGTACCGGACGACAGCACCATTGCATGGGACGCCGAGGCTATCACGCAGGTCGCCGCATTGGAGGACTGCGCGGAGACGCTGGGCGCGAATCTGACCGGCAGCTCCATCCGCCTCGCGCTGGGCACGACGGTCCCGTCCGTCGCGCAGTATGCCAGCCGCGTGTATATCACGACAGAAAAGGCCAACGACGTAATGACCATGACCGAGGCCATGGGCGAGGTGCTGCCGGATCCGGCCACGCAGCTCGTTTTCGTCACGACCTCCCACGATACCCGGTTCGACGCCGCAGGCGTCATCCGGCCGCTGATGGGCGATGACAGCGGAGACTGAAACCGCCGCAGAATAAAGAGGAACATCCATGATCGATCTATCTGTAAAGGACCTGGTCAAGAGCTTCGACGCCGACACGAATCTGCTTGACGGCGTGAGCTTTGACATTCAGGCAGGCGAGCGTGTGGGCCTGCTCGGGCGAAACGGCGCGGGCAAGACGACGCTCTTCAAAATACTGACCGGAGAGCTGGACTACAACACCGGCGAGGTGCGCTTCGCGCCGGGCCGGAAGGTCGGCCTTATCTCCCAGATCCCACATTACCCGGCGGGCTATACGGTAGAGGACGTGCTGCGCACGGCGTTCCGGGAGCTTGCGAATATCCAGAGCAAAATGCGCCGTCTGGAAGAGCAGATGGCCGCGCAGCCGGACAAGGCGCTGCTTGCCGAATACGACGCGCTTTCCACGCGCTTTCAGACCGGCGGCGGCTATGAGACGGATATGCAGACCGACAAGATCTGCAACGGTCTCGGCATCCCCGCCGCCCAGCGGCAGCAGGACTTTGACAGCCTTTCCGGCGGCGAAAAGACGCGCGTGAATCTGGCGCGTCTGCTGCTGGAAAAGACGGATATCCTGCTGCTCGACGAGCCGACGAACCATCTGGATATGCACGCGGTCGAATGGCTCGAGGGCTATATTGAAAAATTCAGGGGAACCGTCCTGACCATCTCCCACGACCGGTATTTTCTTGACCGCGTCGTGACCCGCATCATCGAGCTACACGATGGGAAGGCGGAATTTTATTCCGGCAACTATTCGTTCTACGTGCGGGAAAAGCAGGCGCGTTTTGACCTGCAATTGAAACAGTATGAAAAGGAGCAGGCCAAGCTCGGCCAGCTCGGCTTCACGCTCGAGCGCATGAAGGGCTGGGGCATCAACAACCGCACGCTCTACCGCCGCGCCATGTCCATCCAGCACCGCATGGAGCGCATTGAAAAGACCGACCGGCCCACGCAGGAGAAGACCCTGCGGGCGCGCTTCGCCCAGCGGGACTTTTTCGGCGACGAGGTTTTGTCCGTCAAGGGACTCGGCAAGGCGTATGACGGCAGGACGCTGTTTTCGGACGTCGAATTGCAGGTCGCAGGCGGCGAACGCATTGCGCTGCTGGGCGACAACGGGACCGGCAAGTCCACGTTTTTAAAGCTCCTGCTCGGCGAGGAGGCCGGTGCGGGCCGCGTGAAGTTCGGCCCCACGGTCAAGTGGGCCTACCTGCCGCAGATCATTCACTTCGCCCACCCCGAACGGACGCTGCTGGACACGATGCTCTATGAAAAAAACTGCTCCGTGCAGACCGCGCGCGACCGGCTGGGCGCGTATCTGTTCGAGGGCGAGGACGTGTTCAAGACCGTTTCGAGCCTGTCCGGCGGCGAACAGAGCCGTCTGCGGCTGTGTATGCTGATGGATGAGAAGATCAACCTGCTCGTCCTCGACGAGCCGACGAACCACCTGGATATCGACTCGCGCGAATGGCTTGAGGACGCGCTGGAGGACTACGAGGGGACGCTCATCTTCGTCTCCCACGACCGCTATTTTGTCAACAAATTCGCCACGCGGATCTGGGAGCTGGAAAACGGGCATATCCGGGACTTCCCGTGCGGATATGAAAAATACCGTTCCATCAAAGAAAAGGAGGCCATCGCGGCTCCCGCGCCGGAAAAGCCCAAAAAGGAGCGCAAGGAAAAACCGAAGACCTCCGGCAGCAAGATGCTGGAGAAGCAGATCCGCGCGCTGGAGCGCGAGATCGAAAAGCAGGAGCAGCATTCTGCCGAGCTGGACCGGCAGATCGAAGCTGCAAGCTCCGACTATCAGGAGCTTGCGCGGCTGATGGCAGAAAAGCAGTCCTGCGACGATGCGCTTACCGGCCTGATGGACGAGTGGGAGCGGCTTTCATCCGAATTGGAGGACGCAACATGATCCCGGTCTGGGTGATCGCGCTGCTCGCGGCGCTCGGCGCGGTGTGTCTGGCGCTGCCGCTGCATATCGGCATGACGGGCGTCTGTCTGCTGCTGCTTGCGGCGGTGCTGCTGGCACTGCGGCTCTTGAAGAAAAAGAACGCGCCGAAGCATTGGAGCCGTCTTCTGACCGGCCTGACCGCCGCAGGCATGGCGGTGATCTTCGGCGCAATGGGGTATATTGCCATGCAGGGACAGGACAGCGTTATGACGCAGGACGAGACGCCGGAGTTTGTCGTCGTACTCGGCGCGCAGGTACAGGGCGACGAGCCGTCGCTGACGCTAAAAAAGCGGCTGGATAAAACGCTCGAATTCATGCAGGAGCACCCGGACAGGACCGTGATCGTCTCCGGCGGCCAGGGGCCGGACGAGGCGTATACGGAAGCGTCCGTCATGGCCCGGTACCTGATCGAGCACGGCGCGGACGCGTCCCGGATCATTGAGGAGGACAAGGCCTCCAACACACGGGAAAATCTGCTGTTTTCGGCGAAGCTTGCCGAGGCGGCGGGGCTTGATACGTCGCGCGTGCTGATCGTTACGAGCGATTTTCATATGTGCCGCGCCAGGTATATCGCGCGGACGCTCTCCATGGAGCCATACGGCCAAGCAAGCGATACCTGGCCGTGGATTTTGAAGGTCAATTACACGCTGCGCGAGGTCTTCGCCTTTGCCAAGGCGTTCTGGCAGGCAGCGCACGGATGCGTTTGACCGTACAGAAACAGGAAAGGAGCAGATATCATGACCGATAAGGATCTCAGACGGCTCAGCCGTGCGGAGCTGCTGGACATTCTCTATGAGCAGCGGAAGCGCTATGAGGACAGTCTGGCAGAGAATCAGGCGCTGCGGCAGCAGCTGGAGGACCGGACGCTGCGCATCGCATCCGCCGGTTCCATCGCCGAGGCAGCCATTCAGGTAAACGGCGTATTCGAGGCTGCGCAGGCCGCTGCCGACCAGTATCTTGCCTCCGTCAAGGCTGCGACAGCCGAGATGGTGCAGAAGACGGACGAGGCGCAGCGGCAGCGCGAGACGATCATGCAGGATGCAAAGCAGCAGGCCGGGCAGATCGTACAGGACGCACAGGCACAGGCAGACAGGATCCTGGCTGAGGCCGGTGCGCAGGTTGATGCGCGCTGGGCAGAATTCCAGAAAAACGCCGACGCGCTCATCCATGCGCACGACGAACTGCGGAGCCTCATCCAGAACCGCCATGCGGACGTTTGACTTTTCCCGCTTTGGTGGTAGAATAACAGCAAACGACACAAAAAGGAGTGTTTTTTATGAGCGGATGCAGCGGCAACTGTTCCAGCTGCGGAGAAAGCTGCTCTGACCGCAAGCCGGAGAGCCTGCTGGCAGAGCCGAACAAGAAATCAAATGTCAAAAAGGTCATCGCGGTCGTCTCCGGCAAGGGCGGCGTCGGCAAGTCGACCGTCACGTCGATGCTGGCTGTCGCCATGCAGAAGCTGGGCTATAAAACGGCCATTCTCGACGCGGACGTCACCGGCCCGTCCATCCCCAGAGCCTTCGGTCTGCATGAGCAGATCGTGGGCAGCGACGACGGTATGCTCCCCGCCGGGACTGTCTCTTATACACATCTCCGAGCCCACGAGTCTACGCTGCATCTCGTATGCCG